>Ga0208030_1001920_pt1 | contig 11008 bp, 17 predicted proteins | sample MalvirDeepMed_M9_FD_184246 | JGI IMG/M metagenome (GOLD analysis project Ga0208030, IMG submission 184246) | Marine viral communities from the Global Malaspina Expedition - Malaspina viral metaG DeepMed_M9 (SPAdes) (version 2) | ecosystem: Environmental > Aquatic > Marine > Oceanic | place...
CTGAAGGAATTTCAACATTACTCAACGTATCCCATATATCAGTATCTGCCGAAGTAGCACTAACTGTCGTTGTGTCAGTATCAAGAGCTGTAATCGCTACATAAGTATGAGCATTGACTGTAGCTGCCGCCACATGATCGCACCCACCTGCACCAGTTAAGATGCCAAGCGATTCCATTGCTGGCCTTTCTCTTATGTGTGCATTTGCCATTTACTTTCCCTTCTTCTTTGCCTTCTTCTTGGGGTTTCCTTGTTCATCACACTCTTCAAATCTGTCTTTCAAAGATTCTAAATCATGCTTACTAGGATCATATTTAATTATGTATCCTGCTGGCTTTTTAAAATATTTATCCATATTTCCTCTTTTCAGATGGGGGCAGCCGAAGCCACCCCCGCCATTGATTGATTAGTTATGATACATCACTAAGAATGTACACACCAAACGCATCCTTGATCTCAACCTCAGCCCAGAAACCTGTTGCCACATATTCTGTGGAACGGAAACTTGCGTTTCTTTCAGTTTCTATTCTGAAGAGACCTTCAGGACCTACTGCAAGACCAACTGCACCTTTAGAGAAAGCGAATCCAGCAGCATCACCGCCACTAGAAACATCTTCATCTATTTGGTCTGACCAATAGCAATCGAATCCTGCTATAGAGCCAATCCATCCAGCAGCCATTGCTTCTTCACCTTTAGCACCCATAAGTGATAGAGGTTTAGCATTTGTCCCTGTAACAGCAGCATCGTTCAATAAGGAAATTAATCCCTTACTTCCCCATACCTGTTTTGGGCTCATGACTAGGTTGTACGGAAATGGGGCTCCAGCCGCTCTGAGCTGTCTCATAGCTCCGAAGGCGTGGCTTAATGCAAGGCTAGTCCCTGCACCACATTCCGTTTGTGAAAAGGTTTTACCTAACTCTACACAGTCATCATCTAATTTAGCTGCAACGGCATTGCCAAGTATTTGACCCACATTACCAGTAAGGTCATCGGCATTACCCATACGAGCTAAATCAGTTACATCAGCCCGAATAACGTGCTCACTAATTGTAGCACTACGAGCAGCGGTTGTAATTGATGTAACATCAGCTTCATCAACTCCATCAGCTACTGCGGCCACACTACTTGATGCGACTTTTGTATAGTCAGGGAATTGAACTGTTATTGCCCCTTGAACTGCCTGTTTAGCAGTCACTAGGGGGTACATCACATTGACGTGATTAAAAGCTATCACGGCGTCCCCGATAATCTTACCTAGACCACCCTGGGCTACGCCAGTATCTGTTTCAGCCATAGCTTCAAACTCCCTTAGTTAAACCATCCTATCAATACGCAGATGTCTTATGATCTACGCAATCAAGTAAGGTTGTTAAATTATTCATAAGGCTTTTTCAATGTACCAGTTCCCCAACCACTAAAGATTCCAATGCTGTTTGGCTTCTTTCCTTTTTGAACTCTCTCTCCACGCTCCTCATAAATATCAATGTAGTCATCATAACTAACATTTTTTCCTTTGTAAGAACATTCAATATCCTTACCTCCATCAACTTTTTTATCCTGGAGATCATTGTTGGGATCGAGTTTTTCTTTTAGAAGATTAGCCACCGTATCCGACCTTTATCTTGCCAGATGTTTGAGCAGTGTTGGCTTTTTCATATCCCTCGGGATCGAAAGCAGCCCATTCTTCGTATGTAGCAAATCCACCCATCGCAGACGGTTTTGCATTATCGGTTGAGGCTGGTTTAGGCCTCGTCTTAATACGCTCTACATGAAGTTCCAGTTTTTCAAGTGGAAGCCCATCATAGACATCACGATCTTCTTCAGGCAATAACGATAATAACGCATCTCTGCGATTTGTCTGATATTCATCAAAAGCTGCTGCCTTTCTATTGGCCATATCTAGCTTACCCTTCATCTCTTGCATAATCGTTTCATATTCACCTTTAGATTCAAGCTCTTTGAGCTTTCTATCTTCTTTGTCGCTTTCGATCTGCTGCTTCAAGGTGTCTAGTTCATCTCTTAATGTGTTTTTAGCGTCGTTTACTTCCTGGAATCGTGAATAAGGAACTCCATCGACGGCCTGTTTTTCTTCGTTGTCAGCTTCAACGGGGATCTCTTTAACGTCTTGATTCTCGACTTGTTGTTCTTCCATTTTTACCTCTTGTTTGAGTTATCCAACCTTTATATTGATTGGTATTTTGGCGTACTTATCAATTTGTTTTCCTAAGTAAACGCCCAAATCTTTCATAATTAAATCTTCATTTTTAGGGCTGACACCGTATATATCTCTTTTGTTCTTAGCATTACCCTGCACTTTTAACCCATCTCTAAATTCTATTTCTACACCAGTTTTAGTTGCTTTGCGTGATTTAATAGAGTTCAGCATTACCCCTGTCAACTTCAAATTCGGTGGGTTAATTTGTTTATTTAAAGGGATACCCCTTAAACTTTCAGGTGGGTTGTGTGCAATAAAGTTGACGTGCTGACCACTTCTAGTGGTAAAACTGACCTGGGTATCTTTAAAACCTTTCATTTTAGCCGCTGCATACTTTGCTGAATATTTTGGGAAACTTTTCCCATCAGCACCAATCCCCTTACCTGCATCTTTAACAATACGAGTAGCAGTTCTACCGCCTATCTTTTCCCATATTGATCTAGGGAATGTTGGTATGTCTTTAGCCCGCATGAACCATCCAAGAATGTCGGCAGTTGAAACCACCACGAACGCCAAAAGGCGTATCTGATGCAGCTACCTTTTCTTCTGTGTATCCGTCTTTGGGTTCATTTTCTATTGTTTTTCTACAAGCATCTCTAGTCTTATCATCAAATGGCCCATCATAAGTCCAGGTAACATCAGCACCTTCAAATACTTTGTATCTCGCCAAGTCATCGAATTGTTTAAAGCTGTCATAAACAGCTACATTCAGTTGATGGGGGAGTAATTTTGTTTCACTCAACCGTTCTACTATTGAACTAATATTTTCCCCTGACACGATCCCTGAAAACAATTCATTAGTTAAACGATCTGAAAAAGATTTAGCACTTCCTAGTAAAGTCCTGGTGTCTAGCTCTTGTAACAGCTCTAATTGGCTCACGGTTGCCCCACCAATGTCCCTAATCCCCCGTTTACGGGCTTCTTTTACAATCTTTGATAGATTATCCCCATAAGAGTCAATAAGACCGTTAACAGCGTCTGCATATCCGCGGTCTAATAAATCCTGAAAGAAATTCACTTCCCTTATTATGTTAATCAGCTCAGTATCTGATAATTGATTCAACTGGCTGGCTATTTTATTAAGGTCTGCATACAGTGATGCTTCCACTTTACCTATTTGGCTTGAGAATCTTTCTACTGGATTAGGCATTGATTAATCTCTCTAGTGGTGTCCTGGGTGCTTGGGCCTCATTCTCTAATCTTTTATTAGCGTTCATTTGGCTTAATTTTTCCTGTAATTCTTCATCACTTATATCTGGGTTGAATTCCCTTATAATATCTTCCTGGTCTATAATGCCCATTTCGTGTTTTATCCTAAGAACTTCTAAGCGGTCTTTCTCACTTAAGGGGTAATTCACCTCACCGTAGTCCACCGAATAATCTTCAGATAGGCTTTTACCTGTATGTACTTCAATAATCTTTTGATCAATCTCATATCTTGAGTTCTCCCATTCTCTCCATAAGGGGATGTCACTTTTTCTTGATTCTAAATTTTCTATATCTTGTATTGCCAATGCGATCCCTGACTGTACTTGCCCTGCGTCACCCCACTTAATCTTTAATGAATGATTTTGGCTGCACATATCAGCAAAGGCTTTTACACTTTCTACCATAGCTGTTAATGATCCCGTAGGACTTACATAAGAAAATGATGCACCCTCTGGTAGTAATATAGCTTTGTCTATTCCCGATTTAATCTGTGATTGAGATTCATGGATACCTGTTATCACTGGCTGGCCTAGACTGAATCGAACTCCAAGAGCAATTTCGGTCATGGCTATACCTATTTGAACTGCACACCTGACTACATCAGAAGCATCAGAATTATTGCGTATCCTGCTAATAGGTAATATGTCATAAGGGTTGAACCCATCACCTCCAGGAATAGGAACTACTTTCCCTGCTTGATCGTATAAGAAATGCAGCCCTTTCTCGCCATCCCTTGATTCGGACCAGAAAACAAACTGCCTGTTATTACCCATCTTTTCGACTTCATAAGAATAAGCAAACGGCTCAGACTCACCCCTTACATAGTATTCCTTTACGAAAGGCAGGATGTCGTATTCAATACGATCCCTTCTTTCATTCCACTTAGACCGTAAATGACAATGCCCTAACAGCCAGGCCACTTCACCGAACTCACGCATCTTAGAATTCAACTGATAAACCAAATCTCTATAGTCCTCAGACTCTTCACCGCCTATAAATCTTTTAATCTCATTCTTGAGCAATAACATTCTAGCCCTGGCAAAGCGTGGAACTAATCGCATAGGGAACATTGGCACTTGGCTTAATGATTCCCCAGGAAACCACTGCTCTAAATGCGTATCCATATTCCTATTATAGTAGAAGTCTAAAGCGGTTGCCTTCTTTGCGTTCTCTTTAGATTGTAAGTTCTCCCTAGCCCTGCGAATTGACTCTAAGACTAGCTGTTCACTGTATTCGGGTATAACAACTGTATTAACTGATTTCATGCTTTATACATCCAATTCTCAAAATATTTCGTCAACTGCCTCCCGAAATCCTGCTCAAATTGCTCTTTTATTTCTTCCTGTTTCTTGTTTATCCTTACCCCTATAATCCACATAAAAATAAATGCGACATTAAACATCGCACTTAGACCTAATAAGAATTCTACCACCTGATTGACCGCCCTACTTTTCTTTCAATCGGCCACTTCATATCAATCAAGTATGAGCAAGCATCTAACGCATGGGACAAAGCAGCGTCAGACTTATCTAATGAGCCGTTCTTATCTCTTTGGCACTGTTCTAAATCTTTAATTAAATAATTACACTTGGGATCTACTGTCATTCCTATCTTACCGTTAGCATTTAATAGCTTTCTATTTAAAGCGTTTAATCTATCCTTAACTGGTGGGTTGGCTTTCTTAGCTATTACTTGAAACTGAAAGTCCCTTAGTATCTGATGATCTGAGCGATTAGAAGTTGTGGAACGGGCTGAGCCAGCACTATCTGGATATACACGCTTTACTTCAGGCCAGCGGTTAATTATCTCTTTAGCCATCTCTTCAGTGTTTGAATTAGATAGCCTTATTTCATCTGAGTAATGGATTGTTTGATCTGTGTACTCAAATACTTTAACCGCAGTCATGTTGTCCACGTTGAAATCCATACCGCAATAGACCATTGGTGAAGTCTCAGCATCAGTTCTTAAATGGATATTGCGATCAAAGTTATAGGCAGCCCTGTTTTGTACTGTTTCAAAGGTTGCCTCGAATTCCTGGGAGAATGTCCTGGCATCCATATTACGTCTAGCCTGTTCAATCTCATCAGCATCTACATAGCCATGCTCTATCGTTTTATATTGCCATGACTTCCATAATGGATCGCCCCCTTGTCCCTTTAAAAATATATCGTGGAAATGGTTATAGCCTGAAGGTGTCCCGACAAATAGTGTCCTGCCTTTACTGGTTGAGAGCATAGGCAAAACGATCTCTTCAAATACTAATGGTTTCATGTAGGCGTATTCGTCAAGCACTACAGCGTTGCTGCCGTTCATACCTAACGTAACACCACGCAAAGAATCTTCGTTATCTGCCCCTTTAAGTTCAAATGTCGCTCCACTCACTGTCGCTGACAATTCTGATTCGTTTATCTTTGCTTGTGGATACTTCCTGAAAAAACTCTTCATCATAGGCCATAGTACTAGTTTCGCTTGTCGGTAAGTCGGAAAAATAGCCCAACGGCGTTCCCCTGGGTGTATTGTCCCATCCAATAACCACATCAAGGCCAGGGTGCTTTTTCCCCACCTTCTTCCGCTCACCAGACATTTGTGCCTCGCTTTATCATCTAAGATTTCCTTTCTTATTGGGTCTAATTCCATTCATCGTTCTATTAATTTGAATGGCTCTAATCTTGTTGTTTGATCAATTCTTTCTAATGCTTTGCCCTCTGTTCTGTCTGTTACCCAATCCCTTGCAGCCTTATCACCTTTAGCTGCTAGCTCCCATGCTTTAGTACACATGGCTTCGTAATATGTTTTTTTTGTTTCGGGGTCAATGTCTTTGCCGCGTTCCCTCAATATATCAGGAACGCAAAATTCTTTCTTTGGCCTACCATTAGGGTTTCCTGATTGTCCAGGTTTGAATCCTTTACCTGTAACACCGCCTATCAGCTTGCCGTTGCTTTCTTGTTGTTTTACAACTTTACCTTTATCCATTTAGATCATAAGGCCTCATAATCATGATTTATACTTTCCTGTCTATCGGCAGATTCCACGCCTGTTTTTCCAGGCACTCCGAGTGGGGTAGTATAAAACCCCTTCTACCCATACAAGGATTCTATTACAAATTAGGGGGTGTTATTGGTCTAAGTCTTTATATTGTTAGACTTAGTATTTTACAAAATAAATTATATTTCTTCTAATAACATTGCTTGGAACTTTTCCATAGCTCTATTATAATATGTTATTACTGTTGCTTCTGATATACTGAAATTATATGCTATCTGTTTATAATCTTGAATCTCTAAATCATAATAGGCATCAAATACTTCGTTTTCTCTTCTCGAGAATTTTCTCTCAGACTTGCGACCAGCCAGGAACGCTTGCATTAATTCATTCTGTCGTTCCCTTTTCTTTATCTGGTCTAAGTGTAGATCCTCTGCCCTCCCGCACATTGGACATGGTTCTTTCATAGTTACCTCTGGTATGTGTAGGGGTTATTCCCATATTTTTTTAATCTTTGCTTTCTTTCTTCTTTTCTTCACTTGATTTGCAGTTCTGCCTTCCCTGCTTAATTTAGCGTTGAGCAGTCGTTTGTTTCTTTTACGGTCTTTTGCTTTTCTATTGGGCAACGAATAAATCCTGTTGGGCAAATCTCTTATTTGCTATTTTTATATATTCTTCGTTCAGCTCAATACCAATCCATCTTCTGCCTAGTTTCTGGGCCACATAGCCAGTGGTCCCACTACCGAAGAATGGATCCAAGATAATATCACCTTCCCTGCTTCCAGCTTTGATACATAGTTCAGGTAGTTTCTGAGGAAAGACTGCAAAGTGTGCTTCTCTATATGGTTGTGTGTTTATTGTCCATACACTTCTTCTGTTTACTTTGTTCTCAAAGGAGTAATTCCAATTAGATTCCCTTGTAAAGCCTTGCCTGTGTTTTTTTTCATTATCTTCTGTGCCGTATTTCCCCCAACTCTGATTAACTTTTTTAAAGTGTTTTGACATATTGTTTTGTTTGCCTTCTGGATACCCTCTCTCTTCATTTCCTGACCACCCATATTTATATCTTTCCTTAGATGTATCTTTTATTTCACTGGATATAGATTCAGAGTAATAACTATATTTTGAAGATTTAGTTAAAAGGAAAATATACTCATGGGCCTTAGTACACCTATCTTTTACACTTTCAGGCATGGGATTAGGCTTATGCCAGATAATATCCTGTCTTAACCACCATCCATCAGCCTGTAAGGCTAAAGCTACACGCCAAGGGATACCAACAAGGTCTTTAGGTTTTAATCCTGTGGGTATATTCTTGTTTATACCCACAATTCCCTGTTTACTTTGATCTATACTTTTAAATTCACTATTTTTACCTCGCATTGAGGACATAGCGTAACTGTCCCCCAAATTCAGCCATACAGTTCCATCATTTTTTAATACTCGCTTAATTTCCCTAAACACTTCCACCATCTTTTCAACATATTCTTCTGGTGTTTCTTCAAGTCCGAGTTGTTTATCTACCCTTTTTGCACCGCAATGTTGACATATTTTCCAAGTTGAACCACCCTCTCCTTGGTTATTGCTTCTTTGTTTTGCCGTATTCTTTCCTCTTACCTGTCTTGGCTCGATATGCTGACAATTCTCATCGCCACCTTCCCAATCTGCAGTTCCATAATCTCTTAATCCCCAATATGGCGGAGAAGTAACAACACACTGCACCGTACCAGTTTCGAGCTCCTTTAATTTATCGGTTACGTTTCCTTGTAGAATTCTATTCGGCATCTTTAATCTGTTTTTTATCCAGCTCTTTTATAATAAAAAAAGCCTCATTAATCCTGTCGTTTATTAATAAGTATTGATCTTTAACCTTTTCTTCTAGTTTACTAATCCTCTTTTCTAGTTCATCAATGTATGTGCTAGTAAAATCTAGTTCTGGCTTAGTCATCTAATTGATATATTTTATCGTCATGGATCTCGAATCTTCTATTTCCCGATGCCTGGTAAACTTCTCGCATGGCGTTCTCTAGGGAATAATTTGTATGTTGTGATCCTACTGTAACCCAGCGTTGATGTTCTTTCTTTAATACTAATTTTTTCATAATTAAAAAGGGCAGCCGACCAGGAGGCCATTTCCCCTGTTCACTTGCCAACCGCCCTTGGTTATGTCTTTTTCCATTTACCACTGATCTTTTGATTCTTTTCAATACATTTAGCATAATAATCTAATAATATACCTCTTACTTTGGTGTTGCTTCTGCTAATAAGAAATATATTCATAATGGTCTCTACGGTTTTAGTTGTCATAACGTCAGAATCTAAACTTCCGTGTATGGTATCTATCTTGTCTGGTGCTTTTGCTACAAACATATTATTACCTTTTTATTTTTTTGGGCATTTAGTCATATACTGCACCCGATTTTCCCCCGTCTTTTCTCCGCAATACATCGTTCCCTTCCAAATTGTACACAGACTGCACGTTTTTTTGATTATCAGGCACGTTGCGTATGGGGTGTATCTCTGCTTTGCAGCATCTTGAATCCTGGAAGATTTCTGATTTATCGTAACTGTTTGTTTCTCCACACTTACTGCACTTTCCTAAATAAAATCCGCTTATGTCTGTTTTGATGTCTTTTATAGTAACGCTGTCTTTCTTTGCATAATCACTTCTAAGCCACCTTCTAAAAGTTGCGTTATAATTTTTATATTGTTTGCCATGCGATAACATATAATCCCGCCAATCATCAAATTCTTTTTTAACCTGGTCATCAGATAATTGAAACTCAGCAGCTAACGCGGAAAAGTTGGATTCTATCTTTTTGATTTGATCTGCCTTTGTTTCTTTTTCTTTAACTTTAACTTTTACCATCTCTTTAACTTGTTCTTTGTCTTTAGCCCCTTGTAATTTATTTAAGGGGCTTACTAGGTCCTTATTTTCAATTAATTTATATTTTAGTAATATGGTAATAACTGATAAATGTACCCTATTATTTTCGTTTAAAGTACCATATTGAAAGTCTACAAAGTCTTTTAAAAACCACCTTTTACCATTGTCTATCTCTTGGTATTGTTTGTTAAACACCTGGCGAATTTCACTTTCATCAATACCACTGCAAAAGAATTCAGCGGCCTCAAAATCAACCTCCCAGATCCCAGCATGATCACATTGATCCAAAACATATATCCAGAATACCTTGTGATCATTACTTAAACAACGAAACCATTTTTTCTTCCATTTATCGCTGTCTGTGAATCTCTTACTCATATACATCTTTCAAACAGTAACTTAAAAAATCTCTTAAACTTGATATTTGATATTTGTTATCCATGTTTAAATATATATCTAACAATACTTCGCCTTTTTTGTTTTTAGCTCTTATAAATAAATCTAAATCTTTTCTATGTTCTTCTTCTTCTTCGTTTATATTGCTAGAAAAATCAATTTCAATACTGTTAATATTTTTATCATCTGTATCATCAAAGTAATTTTCAAATTCCGCAACAATATCTTTAAAATCAGTTATTGAAAATGATTTTGTAATACGACCTCCCACTGTCGTTTCTCCTTGGGAGAAGGCTAAATCTCTTATGAGTTTCCCTTGCAGTTCACTATCTGTTAAACTCTTAGGCATTATTTTTATTCTTCCAGCCTATTCTATAATCTTCACGGTCCACTCTCTGCTGAATAAGATTATATTGACTGAATTCTTTTTCATCTTCATCATTAGTAATATCATCATATTCCAAACAACTGTAACACATTCTTTCTTCTGGTTCACCATGCATGGAATTATATTTACGATCACATATACAGCAAGTAAATTCAACCATTATTTAGTCTGAATATTAAGCAAAGTCGAAATCCTCATCTAATTCTTTAAATTGCCTTTTTAAATCTTGGTACAATTCTTCTTTATCGGCCTTAGTTCGCTTGCAAAGTTGGTTTCTTTCATCAGTTAATTTATGAAATTTCTTGCTGCCAAGTTGTTTGTATTTAAAATCAGTGGCGAATATACTGCTCTCACCGAGCTTTCTATGGCAGCCCTTACATACTGCATCACAATTTAAAAAAGAATACCTGGTTGATTGATTTCTTCTGCCAAAACCAGTATGAGAACAATCCATCCCATACTTCCAATTATTAACAGGGGACTTGCACACTTCAGGCATTATTTTGCCTACTGCACAAATCCCCTTGGATTTACGTCTTACTAATTTAGAAAAGACTATATCTATTTTATCTCGCCTTACCTTATTCACTTAAAATGGCTGATCCTCACCCATTACGAATTCCACCCAAGCCTCTATGATGTCTTTGTTCTTCTGATCGCAATCCCAATTCATTTTAAAAGCCTCTTTAGCGAATCCATAACGAACCTTACCGGCTGCGATCTTATCCCAATCTGGCCCAGATGATACATCGCTGGTAGTAATTGGATCATTATTAACATTATTACCACTGTCAATATTCGCTACTTCTTCATCGGTTAAATAAACCTGTTTCCCGTCTACTTTTCCGCTGGTTATCTCAACATTAAACCATTCATCCCTAGTTTTGTCAAAACAGAGTATTATTTTATCACCTACTTTAACATTTTCCA
>Ga0208030_1001934_pt1 | contig 10972 bp, 16 predicted proteins | sample MalvirDeepMed_M9_FD_184246 | JGI IMG/M metagenome (GOLD analysis project Ga0208030, IMG submission 184246) | Marine viral communities from the Global Malaspina Expedition - Malaspina viral metaG DeepMed_M9 (SPAdes) (version 2) | ecosystem: Environmental > Aquatic > Marine > Oceanic | place...
ATTTAAAGTTAATAGTCAAGTTAAAGCAGCTGAAGCGATAGAAGCTTATGTTCAAAATCAGTTTTTGCAACGTGTTTCTAGCGCAACACTCAGCACACACATCTTATATCATGAAGCTATGATAGGTTTCTTATACAAACAGGCTATAATAAGATTGAGAAGAGGAGAATTTAACGTTTTAGGATATAAAGAAGTAGCAGCAGTCGTAGAAAAATGGGTTAAAACAGAGTTTATGAAGCGCATGGGCTTTGATTTTTAATATATAATACTGTAGACATTACGTAGTTTTACTATTTAAATTTAAGGGAGGTTTCATATGGCCGCACAAAATACTTTTAAAGGAGCTAATCTTGAATTTCCGAATTTGGGAATTCACTTCTTGTTAGCAGAAGTTATCAAATTCAGAAAACAGCTAACCGTTCGACAAGAGTTTAAGTCCCAATCAGGCTGGAATAATGCTCTAAATCGTTACATGGTTACAGAAATTGAGAAGCTTGGCGATACTCTGGAAAATATTACATATAATCCAGATGTTTTGACTCTGGAAGAGTTGGAATCACAAGCCGGTGATAGTACGCGAAATGTAGCCGATGACTATAATGAGCTTGCTTTAACACAAGATAATGTGTTGATGCCCGTTGGAGTTAATCGAGGCGTTACATGGGATTTAACTGGTGCAGATGTTGATATTCCTCAACTTAATCCGGGAAATTGCCCTAATGATGCAGCAAGAAGCTTCACGGCAGCTTTGGATAATTTCTTTACAGAACTAACCCGTTTGGATAGTCGGCATCAACCGTATTCGCTTACAAAATACGAATCGGTTATGATGAGATCCCTTCTTAATGTACTTTATACTCTTACTCAGCGTAAGGGTGGAGAAACTAATAGAAGCGACATCCCAACTGGTACGCTACCATCTGATGAGCCAAGCACTTTTGCTGCTGGCTAATCAATAATTAACCCTTTGCTGGTTATAATAAGGGGTAGGGGGTAATACCTCTACCCCTTTTTTTATGGAGATGTGTATGAATGAGTATGTTGAGAATGTTTTAAGTAGAAGAATTTACGATAAAATGCAGGATAAAAGTAACCAAGAAGTTGCTATCGATCCAGCAACAATAATTTTAATTGGTAAAATATCATTATCTGTTATTAAAGCTATTAAAAAATGTGCAGAGGCAGCAGACGAAAGAGAGGGGATTATTAAAAGTCCCACCAGCAAGAATGAGAAAGTTTTAAAACGTATCGTTAGACGGGAGCTAGGATGGGTTAAATACCTTTTGATCGGCGGTAAAGTAATTGATGCGATGAAAGAAATGGGAACTGAAGTAAGTCATTCGGAACTTGAACAATCACAGCTTTTTATAGATGATTTTGACGATTCAAACTCTCTAGATCCAAATTTTTCAATAACTTATAATGGTGAACGATATTATGAAGTATAAATGGAGATAACAAATGGGTATTACTAAAAAAATTAAATTTGTAAATCAAGAAAAAACATCGATGAATACTACCACTTCATCCACATATGTAAATCAAGGAACATTAATGGATGCTAGCAAGCTTGTAGCAGGCAATAAGTACTTGATGATAATGTGGGTTAATTGTGTAAGTCCGGGCGCTCAGGAAGGAAAGACAAAATTTGCTTGGGAAGGAGGCGCTGGTGATCTTGTAGGCTCTGAATATCAAAGGCACGACACAAATAGCTCAGGAATGCAGATTTGTCATATCGCAGAAGTAACTGCTCCAGATCCAACCGAAAATCTTGGAGTTTATAGACAAAGAACTTACTCCGATGGACATAACGAACAAACAAATTTTGGACAGTGTTTTGCTATTGATTTATCTTATTCAGGACCGGATGGAGGAATGACTGAGAACGTTGATTGGTCTAGTAGTGTAGATTCAAGTACGCGAACTCCAACACCTAACACATATTTCCAAACTCACACCGTTGATAATACTAGCGGCACTAATTTAGTTGTGGCTATAGCCAAGGCAGAAGATGCCGTTGGTACTTCAGATACTTTAATAGGTCTATATAAAAATTATACAGCCGCTCCCGCAGGGCCAGCAAATGTACTAATAGCTAGTGGAAGTAAGTTTACACAAGATACTGAGTCAAGAGATAGAAAATCAATTGTGTTTGCGGCAGCTACTGACTTAAATGACGGGTCACAAATAAAATTGAGAAGCTTAGACAGTCATAACCTTACTATAAGATATTCATATATCTTTACTTTAAATATTGATGAAAACCCAGAAAATCAGGCGACAGGCCAACTTACAACTTGGAATGATTTTGGGGGAAGATCGGGAAGTTGGGGAAGTGTTGTAGTAAATGGAGCAAGTTCTGAATCTTTTGTTATTGCGATGGGACGCCAAACTATGATGGGGGCAGAGTCAGGAAGAATGGCAGCTATTTCTTTATACAACAACTCACGTAGCGAGTGGTTACTATTTAATGATAGAGGCGAAGATTATGATCCAAGATATTTTCCTAACACAGCAGTTGGAGTCGATGCGGGACAGTATGAAACATCTGTTATAGTGGGAGTGGGACAGATGGGACCAGCCGATAACATAGAAATGAAAACCTTGTAATTTTTTTCAAAATAGGACTGGAAATTGAAAAAAAGGAGGGTATAATAGGGGGTAGTCACAAGGGTTGATTTAACTTAAATCTCAATGAAGGAGGAAAAAAATGAAAGACTCTACTACAACCGACTGGAATCTGCTCCTAGCCAATAAGTGTGGCGTTAAGACCCTCAACAAGTTCGCTGTGGGTGATGCAACAGCTAAGGGAGTAACTACCTGCTTTGCAAACACTGAAAAGGCAGGAGAATTTAGAAAGTTGGTTAGAAATCATGGATCTATGTATGCCCGAAGGCTTACTAGAAAAGCACTGCGCTATCGAGGACTACTGAAGTAGGAGACTAATTGAATGAGCGATCTTAATGAAGTTATTGTCAGTGGGCGTCTCACGCGAGACAGTGAACTTAGGCATACGCCTAACGGCACCGCTGTTACCGATGTTATCGTTGCCTCTAATAGAATTTGGTCAAAGGATTCTGAACGACAAGAAGAAACAACCTTCGTGGATGTGACTATTTGGGGTAGACAAGCAGAGTCTCTTCAAGAATATTTAGTTAAAGGTCGCCATATAATGGTTGTTGGCCGACTTAAACTTAATAAGTGGGAAACTGAAGAAGGGGATAAGCGTAGTAAGCTCACAATGGTTGCAGAAAAAATTAACCTTACTCCGGGAGGTGGAAATGGTAAAAATAATAAACCATCTTCAACACCCAAGGAAAAGGTAGGTGCTAACGCAACCGAAGAAGTCCCCTTTTAAATCCTAGAGCTTTCACCTCAGTTCTAGGTCAATATCCCCTTGTTTAGTTTTAACCTAAAAGCTGAATAGGGGGATTTTTATTTATAAGGATTAATAATGAAAAAACTGAATCTATCTGCTCCTATTAATAGTCTTGGTTATGGTGTTGTAGGTTTAAATCTTTTAAAATATTTATCTAAAACTATAGATGTTGCTCTTGCACTTATAGGTGGAGCAGAAGTTAATCAAGAAGATTCTACTTTAGTTAAAAATGCAATAGACAAAGCTGGTGTTTTTGAAGACTTCAATGGGGCACCATGTCTAAGAGTTTGGCATGAGTTTGCTTTAGCGGAACGTATAGGGAATGGTCCTACTTTCGCGTTTCCTTTTTTTGAAATTAATAAATTTGATTCGCGAAGAATAAATCACCTTAACTCTGTAGATAATATTATTGTTGCATCTAAATGGGCAGAAAAAATTATTCACGACAATGTACAATCAGCCACCACTCATGTTGTACCTTTAGGTGTTGACTCTTCAATTTTTACACATGGACCACATGAGATTACCGACAAATGCGTATTTTTTAATTGTGGTAAATGGGAAAAACGTAAAGGACATGATGTTCTATTAGAGATGTTTAAAGAAGCTTTTCCTAATCAACAAGATGTTGAATTGTGGATGATGTGTTCTAATCCATTCTTACAGCCAAAAATGCGTCAAGAATGGGAAAGATATTACAAGAGTGATCCTAGAGTTCGAATATTAGATAGGGTACAGACTCAGGAAGAGGTAGCTAAGGTGATGGCGTCTACTAATTGTGGAATATTTCCAAGTAGAGCAGAGGGTTGGAATTTAGAATTGCTAGAGATGATGTCTATGGGAAAACACATTATAACAACCAATTACTCTGCACATACAGAATTTTGCAACGATAAAAATTCCGATTTGATTGATATTGTGGACTTAGAAAAAGCAGAGGATGGGCTATTTTTTAATGGGTCTGTAGGAGAATGGGCATCCTTAGATGGAGAGCCTATGAAACAAGGAGCAGTACACATGAAGGATTTTTACAATCAATGGAGATCTGATCATTCTATTATTAATAAGGAAGGTATTAAAACAGCAAAAGAATTATCATGGACTAATACAGCCAACCTGTTAGAGGAGATCATCTATGGAAATCAAAGTGCAGAGACTGTCTAAGTACGGTAGAGTACCTACAAAAATAAATGACTCAGATGCTGGCTGGGACATATATGCGTCAGAAGATGCTATTATAGATCCATCTCAAAGCCAATTAGTAAGTACAGATATGGCAATGGCAATTCCTGAAGGATATGTTGGCCTTATATGGGATAGATCTGGAATGGCTGCAAAAAAGGGGATTCATCGTTTTGCTGGAGTCATTGATAGTGGATATCGTGGAGAAATCAAAGTATGTCTTTGGAATTCTTCAAATGAACACTACATTATAAACAAAGGAGAAAGAATAGCTCAAATTCTTTTTCAACCAGTACCACCCTTTATTCTTAAAGAAGTAGAAAATCTTAACGCAACAAAGCGTGGAAAGGGCGGTTTTGGAAGCAGCGGAATATAGATTTGGGTGTATAATAACATAGCTAGATATGACAATTAACAATACTTATAGGCAATTTTATGCTTAACTTATTATTAGAGCAACTTCAAAGGTTGTTCAAAACAAGTAATTCAGCTTCAGAAATTGATTATAAAAAGGATAGACCACATAATCAGCCAAAAGAAAAACAATTTACAGAGATGTTGGATACTTGCTGTTCAAAATTTACTTTCTATATAAGGGAAGACGGTGAATTTGCCGTTACCAGCGAATTTTTTAGATCTGATGAAGAGGTCATAGATGTTTCTAGTACAGTACTTCATATGTTAAATTCTGGTATGCTAGCAGAATATTTTGTAAAGTCGCTAAAGCTATGGGGAGAAGAAGAAGAAGGCGATCAAGACAAAAGGTTTATATTAGAGATTATAAAAAGATGGAAAGTTTTATATGACGAAGACACAGATACGGATAAAAAACCCAATAAAAAGTTTAAATTAGCGGTAGATCCCTCAGATGTTTTTGGACTAAAAAGTTTAAAAGGTTAAGTACTATGAAAGCATATTTAGATATCGTTTCAGATACGCTTGACAACGGAGTCTGGAAAGATACTCGTACAAAATTTCGTGCATTAACCACATTTGGGCAAGTGTTTAAGCACGATATGAAAAGTGGCTTTCCTCTTCTTACTACCAAGCAAATGGCTTTTAAAACTATATGGACAGAGCTAGAAGGCTTTATAAAAGGTATAACACACAAAGGGTGGTATCAAAAAAGAGGATGTAATATATGGGATGAATGGTCTAATCCTACCAATAATGACAACTATGATCTTGGTCCTATATACGGATATCAATGGCGTAGATTTAATCATGCTTATGATGAAAATGATGATGGTTGCTTGATACGTCATGATCAGCTACAAAAAATTATTGATACTTTAAAAGATGATCCGAACAGCAGGCGCATGGTGTGTTCTGCATGGAATCCAATTCAAGAAACTAGAATGGCTCTTCCACCATGTCATGTACTATGGAACGTTGTTGTCATTGGTGATAAGCTCAACTTGGTCTGGCATCAAAGAAGTTGTGATCTAATGCTTGGCATACCATTTAATATTGCTAGTTACGCTACACTATTATTGTTGCTTGCAAAAGAAGCTAATTTAAAACCCGGAATATTACAAGGAACTTTTGCAGACTGTCATATATATGAAAATCAAATTGAAGGAGCAAAAGAACAAATTTTACGAAATCCTAATCCCTTACCTACAGTAGATGTGGGACAGTTCCCTTGTATTTATGATTGGAATGGTTGCGATACTATTTTAAATAATTATAAGCCACATCCTAAAATCAATTTTGGTTCCATTGCAGTATGAGGTGTTATTATGAATGATATACCTACTCCTAGTGGATATGATGTATATTGGGAAAAGTGGATTGATGCTTTTGAAGAAGAAGAAGATAGTGAGATTGACATTGATGAAGAAATGAATAATGTAGAAGAATTATTTACTAATGAAGAAAATTTACAAGAACAATTACTTAAACATACATCTCATATTAGAAGTATTGTAACACCATTTGGAATTCTTCCCCTTACGGAAGAAACCAAAGCAAGTAATCGTTTTAAATTGTGGGTAGGTCATTCTAACTTTAAACTCACAGAAGATTTTTATAAAGTCATAGGGCAACAACCCGGAATAGAAGCCTTAGATATTTTAACTCCATATAGATTTAGAATAGCTGTTGGTAAAATGTTTGTAGATAGAGACGTTATGACGACACTACGTGATACAATGGTTTCTCACGCAACGGACCAATCGGAAGATGGTAAATAAAAGAAATACATCATTACAATCCACCTACCCTATATCAGAAGCTCACGATAATGACATCATAGTGTCTAGTCGTGAAATCTTCTTACATGGACATATAGAGGACGGTGAAGATGGCGGCATCGATAGTAGAGTGTCTAATCAGTTTTTAAAAAATCTTAAAATATTAGAAAGTAATAATCATGATCCTATAATCATTCATCAATACAGTATTGGTGGAGAATGGGAAAGCGGCATGATGATATACGACGCCATACAGCAAAGTGCGGCGTCGTTTATTTTTGTATGTCATGGTATTGCTGCTTCGATGGGAAGCATTACTGTACAGTCGGTCTATAAAAAAGGTGTTAGACTAACCATGCCTAATTGTTATTGGCTTATTCATGAAGGTGAACAGGCAATGGAAGGCACTGTTAAACAAGTCCAGTCATATTTCGAATTCTCAAAATTAACTAAGTCCCAAATGTACAATATATATTCAGATGTGTGTTTTGAGACCGGTGAACGCTTTAAAGATATGAGTAGGGCAAAAACTAAGGCTTTTATTCGACGAAAATTAGAGTCAAAGGAAGATTGGTGGCTAACCTCTGAAGATGCAGTTATGCATGGATTTGTAGATGGAATTGTGGGATCTAAAGAATATAAATCAATTATAGATGTCAAGAAGAGTTTGGTGTAATAATAGGTTGGATAGGACTTAAATATCTCAGGAATTATAGGAAATTATACATCTCTATAAAGAGAGGGTTTTATTATGGCTTTTATTACTAATCTTACAGCAGCCGTACCGACTACTGGCTCATACATTGATGGTTTGCCATCTGGCGTTGACAATCGCCAAGGAAACATTCGAGCAGGAGGAACCATCGCTGACGCAACTGATTGGTCATCTTCGGCGTTAGGTGAGGGCAACCCAGTTGTTACAATTGTCGATGGGGCTGGCCCAGTAACAACCGCTAATTCCTCTGCATCATTTAATTCTGGTCTACAGGTTATTAATGCTATTCAAACCACTATTGCTGGATTAAGCAATGTCACATTGCAAGGTGCTCAATCTAATAGCGCAAATGAAGCCTATACTCCTTTGCAGTCTGATGGTATTAGAACATACTTCTATAAAACGGCTGTCGTGGCTGGAAATTGGAATGAATTTAGTGGCGCATTTAGCTCCATTAACAACGTACCTTCTGGTTTCTACGACATAACCAGAATTGGAGATAGTTCTATGAATGCTAAAGCATCAGGAACTGATGTTGCAGCTAATCCGTCACAAGCTTATCCGGGTGCGTTGACTTATCGAGATGGTAGCCCAAATCCGACGAATGACTTCTATAAGGCTCGTAACAACTGGTAAGTTTTTAAGGTCAAAAAATCTAGGGGGTCTTGGTCTCTCCAAGGCCCCCTTTTAACCTCCTTATTAAGTGAGATAATGTCAATGTCAATAAAAGAAAATCCCTATGTTAAGGACGCTATATTTTTTCTAGCAACAATTGTTATAAGTATGGCTGGTTTTTGGATGCTGACAGGAAGAGACCTAGTGACACGAGCTGAAGCATCAACTATGGTAGATCAAAAAACAATTGCGATGCAAACAAAACTGGAACTGTATCATGAATCATTAGTAGATCATGAACATCAAATCAATAAAACAAATGACAAACTAGAAAGAATATTAGAAAAAAATACGGATGCTATTAATAGTTTAAGAGTTCAAATTGCCACTTTAGCAAATTCTTTAGATTTGATTGCGAGTAATACAAACCCATGAACATCATACCATATTCGGAGGCTATGCCTCTGATCCAAGAAGCAGACATCCTACTGTTTCGCGGTAACGGTTTTATCTCATGGCTTATTAAACGATACGGATCAGGCGTTCATAGTCATGTAGGTATAGCGCATTGGGATAGTGGAAATTTACAATGCGTAGAGTTTCGCGAATTTAAAGGTGGTCGTTCTGTTTCTCTTAAAACGCAAGTTGACAACAACCCTTTTGGGATCGATGTCTTTCGAGCAGCCGAAGCGATAGATTATGGAAGTGTTAGTTACTTTATGGATGATTCAATAAAATCAAAAATAACTAGCACAATGCTCAAGTTAACTGGACTTCCTTATGGATGGAGAAATATATGGAAATTAGTCAAGCATTATCTTCCGTTTTGTCGATTAGCACCACAAAACATCAAGGACAATAATGCGACAAAAATTTTTGTTTGTAGTACTGCTGCTGCCTATGCATATAGAACGGCATATGTAGATCCAGTTCCGTATTTAGCAGACGCATCCGTAACTCCCTCAGACTTAGCAAGGTCAGCTTTATTTAAATATCAATTTACAATTCAAAAGGACTGGTAAATGAAAAAAACCCCGGAAGAAAAAACATTTTTTTACAAATATACCTTCGATCCTCTCATAGCCCGATTGTATAATAATAAGCGGTGTCGTGATTGCTACGGTAGAGGCTATGTCATTTCTGAATCTCCTCAACAAGGTCGTGGTGTGTTTAGAAAACACGAGCCTCTTCAGCAAACGAGAACATATTGTCAATGTGTTAAAAAGAATATAAAAAAATAAGAGGGGATCAGATTAAGATGTTAAAGTTATGGGTTGATAATAATCATCACCGTAGTTGCGATGGTATTTCAAGAAGGTCTGCGTTAAGACTTGGCGCAGGAGGTTTGATTGGTGGATTAACCCTTCCTCGTCTGTTAGAATTACAAGCTACAGCAGCCTCACGAAAACCTGCTAAAGCAAAATCTTGCATCTTCTTATTCTTAGAAGGTGGTCCTCCTCACATGGATATGTTTGATCCCAAACCAGATTCTCCCAGTGACTATAGAGGTCCATTTGGAACAATTAGCACAAGCGTTCCCGGAACTTTCGTTAGCGAACACCTTCCTTTATCTGCTAAGATTGCAGATAAGTATACAATTATTCGCAGTCATAGCCACAACGACAATGGTCACACAACTGGATATCACCTAGTGATGACAGGCCACAAGCCAAGCTTTGCAGATGGTAATAATCCAGTACCAAATAATGACATTTATCCCTCATTAGGATCTGTCGTGTCTCGTGCATTGGGACAGAATGGGCCACTTCCTCCATATATTAATTTACCACACGCTATGGCTGCTGGTGGACCCGGATTCTATGGAGCGCAACATGCCCCTTTTGTTATTGACGCCGATCCATCTCAACCTGATTTTAAAGTGCGTGATCTATTGCCATCTGCTACTACTGACCGCCAAGCGTTACGTAATAGATTGTTAGCAGGTATTGATGACTTAGAAAAAAGCCGTCTTCATGGACCCGCTAAAACTTTATCAGAATATTATGAAAGGGCATATAGTTTAATTACTTCTCCTGAAGCTAAAAAAGCTTTTAATATTCATGAAGAATCTGATAAAAAACGAGAAGAATATGGATATAGTCAAATAGGGCAATGTGCATTACTAGCACGTAGATTAGTCGAAGCGGGTTGTAGATTTGTTGGCGTTGACTCTCCCGGCTGGGATGTGCATTTTAATTGTTTCCCAAGTTTAGGCAAAGACTTAATACCTCCTTCTGACCGTGCTTTTAGCGCACTAATTAATGACTTAGATAATAGTGGTCTTTTAGATGAAACTTTAGTTGTTATGATGGGTGAGATGGGACGCACCCCAAAAATTAATGCGATGGCTGGACGAGATCATTGGTCAATGGCCCAGTCTATTATATTAGCAGGTGGTGGAATTAAACCGGGACAAGTTATAGGTGCAACTGATGAACATGCATCTGCTCCCATTACCACCCCCGTTACAGTGCCAGACTTGCTTAGAACTATTCTTACACTAATGGGTGTAGATACTGAAAAAATGCACTACGACCAACTAGGAAGACCACACCCTGTTGTTTCCGGTGGAGAATTAATCAAAGAAATAATGTAATTTAGAATAGGAATTTGCAAGTGAAGGATAAGTTTATTAGGAAATACATGAGTCTCGCAAAGGTAATGGCCAACGATCAAAACCCATGCCTTTCACGCAAGGTAGGTGTCGTTGTAATCGATCCATCTACCAATGGTATTGTAGGCGCAGGATATAATGGTCCTCCAGAAAATACCCCACATTGTAATGATGTAGAGTTTCTAAAAAATTTCTTTTGGCCACAACTTACGCAAGAAGAAAAAAACAAAGTCTTTGAATATCTATTAAATATAGACAACGATGATTATCAA
>Ga0208030_1001937_pt1 | contig 10956 bp, 17 predicted proteins | sample MalvirDeepMed_M9_FD_184246 | JGI IMG/M metagenome (GOLD analysis project Ga0208030, IMG submission 184246) | Marine viral communities from the Global Malaspina Expedition - Malaspina viral metaG DeepMed_M9 (SPAdes) (version 2) | ecosystem: Environmental > Aquatic > Marine > Oceanic | place...
AAGAAAATGGAGAGGACTGTGGATGGTTCGGAGAAAAATGCTGGTTTAATGGAGAGCAAAATGGAAATGGAAATGGAAATGGAGAACCATGTGATTTGGGATGCTGGATAACTGGTAGAGGTTGCGATTGTGGATGTAAAGATATGAAACCTTGCACAACTTGTGACTCTGATGTCTGTCAAGAGTGCAACGCATGGGATTTACAATGTGAGGATTGTCACAAAAAAGACGGAACTTGCACTCCTCCTCCAGAACCAAAGACCACATTATTTTGGGTTAAAATTGGACTTGTCATATTTGCGATTGGAGTTTTTCTTTGGCTATTAAGACCATTATTCAGCAGAGGATCAAAACCAACTGGAGGATTTACGATTACACCAGCATGACTAAGAAAAAAAATGGTTGGAAAGCCATCACACCAGCAAAGGCAAAAAAAATGTTAAAGTTGCTAAAGAAAGCAGAGACAACACATAGAGAAGCTGGAAAAAATATTAGTTTAATGAGACGAGCTTTGAAAGCTAGAATGAAAGGGAAGATGAGAGGATAATGGGTAAAGGAGAAATATTCTTAGGTTCGACTCAAGTTATTATTGGAATTATTGCACTCGGATTTGGAGTTTATTTGGCAAAGAGGACTGGTAGATTATGAGTTTTAGTGGAGACCTCTATCCAAGTGCTGGAGCATCAGTTGTTATGACCACAAAAGGAGACATTGTACGCTACGATTCGGCTCGTGAGAGGTATGGGATAGGATCAACAAATCAGGTTCTTTCTGTAACTGCTGGATTACCAGCATGGAAAACTTTGACGCTTGCTGATTCTGTTCTCACTACTGCTGGAGATGTTCTCTACGAAAATAATACTCCAGAATTAGCTCGATTACCAAAAGGATCAGATGATGATGTCCTGACACTTGCATCAGGTTTGCCAAGCTGGTCAGCTCCTGCTGGAGGAGGCGTTTGGACATTAGAGGGATCTGAAACGTTAGCTAATGACACCACTACCGAAATTGACATAACCTTATCAAACGCATTGACATCATCATCAGCAAAGTTGTTTTATGTGTTTAACGGTGCACAAAAAGGTAGCACCGATTTTCACATGCAATGTAATGGTCATACAGCATCTAATTACGGTTCATCTTTTTTAAGTTCTGAAAATGGGGGATCAATTACTACAACACTTCAAACAGAAACAGCATGGCGAACATCTAACCAGTTCAACGAGTTTTGGTTTTATGGTTTTGGTTATTTTCAAATCGTTGAAGATTATGCAGGCAATGATAAATTAGTGGGTACATTTCGTACATCAGGCGAAGGTGAAACTGGAGCTGGATCTGCAAAATCAGGTAATTATAGAATCGGAAATTTTTGGCGTACTGATGCTGTTTCATCACTAACTTCATTAAGATTTTTTAATGGTGACGGAACAACAGCTTTTCAAACAGGCACAACATTGAGTATATACTCACTATCCAAAACGTGATAATATGAAAAAACAAAAATTCAAAAAAGATAACTCAAAAACTGAAATGGAAATATTCCAAGCTAAATTCAAAGGTAGAAAACCTATTAGTGTAACTTGTGATGCAATGGGCAAAATAATTGAGATTGAATCTAATGATCCTGAAGTTATTGCGTACGCTAAGGAATTAGGACTGCTCAAAGATGGATGACTTTGCTATTCTCGTTGGCGTTTTAGCCAGTTCCAGTTTTGCAATCAATCTATACTTGATTAAATCTGTGGCTACATTATGCGAGAAAGTTGCTAGACTTGAAGGCAAGCTTTCCTCTCAAGCCTGAGAGACCTTTGCTTGATCAGTTAGATATACTAGATTAAATCGCTGTGTCTCATGGAACTAGATCCTAACTTAGCTTTGGCATTAGTAGCCATAGCAATGCCAGCATCCATCATTGGAGTGCTGAAATCTTTTGCCTCAGGTAGATAGGTAAAAAAAAAAAGGAGACTTAACTAACTCCCATCTATTTTTTTTCTTTATGAAAGCGACTGGCAATTTTTTATGAGTGTCTCTCTCAGATTTTTTTCAAGCGTAAAGGAGTTCTGATAGCAATCCACTTCTTTTAAAAGAATGTAGTATTTTTAAATCGTGCCTAATTTGGCACTTCTGATATGTTATACCCTATCAGAACCCTATCAGAGACACCTAAAACACGTTTAGGAAGCATACTTTCAAGCAAAGTCATCGCAAACTTATGTTAGGAAGCTTACTACCATGATAGGGAAGTCGCATACTTTTGTCAGCTAAAGTGTGGTTTTGTTCGAGGAAATAGCTCCCATGCGTGTTTTCCGTATGCGAGGAACACACAAGCTCAAGTAATCGTGAAGGAAAAAAATCACCAAAAAAGAGGTATTTGTTCAAGTCAATGTCGAAAAATTGCACGAATGATCAACTTTACTACCTAAATTTTCTTCTTTTCTCAGCAGACATCTTATGCAAATCCTTCTCAGCTTCTGACTCCATGAATTGAATGTAAGCATCTACTAGAAACATAATTTTGTCTTTAATTTCTGGAGGAGACATTTGTCGATAATACATTTCAACCCAAATATCTTCAATAGCCCTCCAGACATTATGCTCATAATCATCCTCAACTGATTTGTCTGTTATTTTTCTGTATTTGCTTAATGGTTTATCGGATTTTTTACCCATCACCAGTCACCAGTATCAGGTCTTTCTCGTTCTTCTCTGACATCAGGATTAAATTCAGGTCTGTCTCTCATTTCAACTCTTTTCTTTTCAAGCTTCCTCATCTTAAAATGCTTATCAATCTCTGCTTTTGTATAACCATAATTTTCCAGATATTCACGTTCACGAAGTGATGCTTTAATTCCAGTTTTTTTCTTTTTGGACTTCTTGAACTTGCCAGCTTTAGCCATTTTGGCAAATTTCTTTCTCCATGCAAGCTGTTTTTTGGATGCCATTGGTCAATTTATAGAGAATCAGCAACGTTAAAAACTATTTGTTTGGAGACAAGATTAATGGCAAAATATGATCCACAATGGGATCGAGTTCTTAGACAACTTGAGACTCATTATGGGATGTATAGCAAAATTCGAGAGATTAACATCAGACAAGGTGTTATGGCATTGGAGAGAATCTAATGGACTTGACCAACTCCGTAAGATGCTCAACTTGTAGCATGGAGATGCGAGAGACCATCATGCAAGATATTCCAACTTGCAGAGTTGCAAACTATTATTGCGAACATTGTTCAATAATGGTAAGTGTCTATTCCATCCTCGAAACGAGACTTGAGGAAATCCAAGAAATCCATCCAATGGAGGACAAATAATTGTTCTCTTTTCTTTTTTTTCTAAGGTGTGAGATTTGAGTGAAGAAGAAATAGATGAAGTGGAACTTCCAGAAGAAGAAGTTAGCGAAGAAGATATTGGTATTGTTGATATTGACGATAAAGTTGTATGGACTAAATCAGATTTTGCAACTGAACAATGGCATAAGGATGGAGGTTTTCAATTTGATGTCGAAGAAATTACTGATGAAAGAGGTAAAACTCACAAATATCTGGATCGAGATCAGATAACAAGAAGATCTCCAGCAGACAGAGGAGCTACAACGTTCATAATTACGGAACATGATGCAGTAAAAAACTATGGAGAGGAATTTCCTCCAGTTAAAATTTACGTTGATGCAAGAAAAGTAATAGATGATTTAACTCGCCTAAATCCAGAGATTAAAGACTTTGATTATTCCACATCAGAAGAAAAAATATTTGCTAGAGTTGTTTTGGAAGTTTCAAATATTTGGAATAACAAATACAGAAAAACTAAGCGATTACCAAACTCACAAAATATGGATGAGAGAACTGGGATGTCATGGAATACCATCAAAGGTTATCTCCATGTCGCTGAGGTAGCTGGGTTATTTGTTCCAGCAAATCGTGGAAAGGCTATGAGAAAACCAAAAACATTAACTCCAGATGAAAAGGATGCCATCAAAGACTTTGATGATTGGAAAGATCAAAAGCCAATCGCAGATTGGATAGCTGGAAGTGAAACAGCAACTCAAGAAAAAAACCAAAAATCGTTATGGTTGGCAATGCAATTAATGGCAGTTTCTCCAGATGAATTAAAAAGATTAGCTATGGGAGACAATGTCGAAGCTGTGAAAAGAATTGGAGATTTAATGGAAGCTCCAAGATTTAGAGACCTAAGATCAGAAGATAACATTTTACCAAAGTCTGCAATGGTTGATCGAAAAATTAAAGATAAAATGTTCAAGTGGCAATTACCAAAAAACTTGATGACTGGCACTAAAAATACTCAGGGAGCATGGGCTTGGGTTAAGTTTGGATTACAGGGAAAACCAAAAGTTTGGTATTACAAAGAACAAGACTCAGATCCTAATGAATACAAAGATTACAAATGGAGTTTAAGAGAGTGGGCTATTTCTCCATATGCTCCAGATGTTCGAGGCAAAGTGCAAAAACAAACATGGATAAATGAAGCTGGCAAAGAAAAATCAGCGATGGTATTTACTGGCAAAGCGAGAAACATAACAGAAGAATCCATTGAGAGGGGAGATGAAAACGTCTTATACAATTTAGTTGGAGTTCTGAGACAATTTCTTGAAACACATGGCATGAGTTTTGGCAAAGTAGATGAAACATCAATTTGGGCGCAAGTAGTTAATCCTCCAAGACACGCAACAATCCATTTAACGATTGATCAGCTTGAAAAAATGAAAGAGTGTTTAACTCAAGGAAAGGAAGAAGGCGTATTGGAGTTTGACGATTATTATAATTATCATACTGAAAAAGAATCAAAAGTAAAATTCAAAACTAAAGAAGAATCCAAAGCATATCACCATGATGCGTATTTCTATTTCTTATTATCGTTGGAGTTAGGATTTAGATCAGAAGAAGCTTTCACTATTGTTGGAGAAGAAACACAAGAAGTCGAAGATACAGACAAGTCTGGAAAATCTGGAATTATCACATGGGAAAATGGAGACATGAAAGTTCAAATCTATACTAGAAAAGGAGAGAGAGGTAAAAAAGGACAAAAAATTCATGGAGGATTTATTCTCTCGGATGAAACAAAAGACTTGATCAAAGAAAGGATGAAGGAGATTAGCGAAGGCATGGAGTCTAAAGATCCTCATGCTGAAAAAAAGTTTGGAATTAAAAAAATTGTTGACAATAAACCATACAAAGAAAATTCTTTGATTGGAGCTTCTGGAAGATATACTGTGGTTGGAACATTAGATTTTCCAGCGACTTTGATGAGAGGAGACACAGACAGAAGAACTGTAAAGCCAGTTAAATCAGCGAGAGATAAACTCATGGCAATATTGAGAAATTGCTATAAAGTTTCTGGATTAAAAGATGATTATTTTTACGAGCATACACTTCATAGTCTCCGTCATATGTTCGCACAATATTGGTTGGAACTCTCAGATTATAATTATAGTTTCGTTGCAAAAATCGGACATTGGAAAACTGAGAGTGTTGTAAAAAATGTTTATGGTAAAGATCTCGGAGCAAAGATAATTTATCAGATGCGAGGATTTGCAACAAAAGATCCGTTCCAAAAATTGCGTGATAAGAAAGAACTTGAATCTAAGGCAATGACAGAATCAGAAAAGAGAGCTGTTCATACATTAGGTTATTCAGATGAAGAAGAAATGAAAACAAAAGACTTGAAGTTAAGAGAGACAGTATATTATGACGGTGGAGAATATTGGGATGTTAGATTATCATTAGAGAGACCTGACGATGAAAGTTTGATAACATATTACGAGAAAGGAACTGATCTCGGATTTAAGGATAAATCTCCAGCGAATAAGAAACTTATTTTATTCAAATCAGAAACAAAAGAAGATGAAGATACAATAGAACAAAAACCCAAAAAACAAAAGGTGAAAAAAGATGAACTATAACGATAGGAATCCAACTTTTTCATTTAGGTTAAATCATTTACTTAATCAAAAATTAACAAAGCTGGCAAAGTTGCATAAAGAAACTACCAACGAACACGCAAGAACTATTCTCTCAAAATATCTTAAAGGAGAATTAGTTGAAAAAAAATTAGACGATAGACAAGAAAGATTATTGGACTTGAGAATTAAAAAACTGGAAGCTGAAATAAAATATACTGAAATTAAAAACAAATACTTTGAAACTTTCAATCAACCAATGTCAAGAAGAGCTGAGATAGCAATCAAGCCTCAAATCATTAAGCCTCAGAGAATTGTCTCATCAATGATTAACAGATTTGAATCTCATCAATCTCCTTATGATGCAAAAAATAAAAGACTACAATGCGTTGACTGTGGATCATTATTTTGCTGGAACTCAGAGCAAGAATTTGAATCTCAGATGCAAGAATTTCAAAGGCATTTAGTTTCAAAGCATGACAGAGTAAAAACAGAAATTGAGAGAGACGTTTTAATCGAGTTAAAGTATGAGGGTGACTCAACCTGAAAAAAGATGATGTAATAATTATTACTTGCAATGTCTGTGGAGCTATGAGTCATGCAATCAAGACAAAAATTCCTAAAGGATATTACGTTAAGGATGAATTTGTTTTATGCAAAGTTTGTTTTGGTGACTTGAAATGATTTGCATGAAATGTGGCAAAGTCTTGAACTTTGAAAAAATCATAACTCCAGATGGAAAAGCGTATCATGTAAAATGCTGGAGCAAAGAAAAATGATAACAACTTATGAAACTCAAACTCGCTACATCGAGTGTGCAAAGTGCAAACGAATTACATCAGAAGGACATGCAGAGCAGTTTCTCGATATTTGGATTTGTTGCTGGTGTGGAAATTGAGTGCAACTTTCAATCTTTCAGATGATCCAGTTTGGGAGACTCCTCCTCATATCTTTCAGTTTGGATGTGACTTGTTTAATTTTACTCCAGAGATTGATGTTTGTGCAACTGCTCAAGATAAAAAATGTGAATTATTCATTGGAGAAAATTCGTTAGACAAAGAATGGCGAGTTCCATTTTTTATGAATCCTCCTTATGGTCATCAGGTCAAAGACTGGATAAAAAAAGCATATCTCTCCCATGTAAAATATAATATCTCAGGTTTAGCATTGTTATTCGCAAAAACAGATACTCATGCATGGCATAATTATATTTTTCATAAAGCAGAGATTCATTTTATTGAAGGAAGATTACATTTTTTCAAAGATGGAAAGGAATCAATTAATCCAGCTCCTTATGCAAGTGCATTGGTTTTCTGGAGAGCAAAATGAAACAAAAAAAATATGAGGAGTTCTTGAAACGAACACTTCCAGAGAGTGAGGAAGTCGAGTGCAAAAAATGTGAACAGAAATTCTTTGATGAGTGGAATTTATTGAGCTTAGCTTCGTTGGATATGTGCATGCTTTGTGCAAATAGAAATCTTGATAAAGAAACGATTGAGAGGAAATATCATAATGTCAAGTGATGAACCCGAACACATACAACCAAAAGGAGAATCTCTAGTCAAACATTGTCCAATTTGTGGAGTTGAATTTGATGAGACTGTTTTAACAAATCGCTGGTTAAAATGCGATAGCTGTGAAACGACTTTTCAAGTCAAATCAAAGACTGGAGAATAAAATGAACAAGAGCAGAGTTGCGAGAGACCTATGGAGGAAAGTGTTTAATGATAATCTCATTAACCTTTCAGACGGTGATGCGAGAAAAGGAGTAGTGCGAGACTTCCTTAACGATCCAGTCAACAAGAAAGCTGGCTGGAAATCTAAGGATGCTCGTTTCTTCCGTCTCGGTTTTCAAAAGGTAGCGAAAGAAAATAATTTCAACGTCATGTCGATTGGGGTAGCTCCAACTCCGTCTCGTTCAAAAACCCAAAAAGGTACAATGAACATGAATGTGAAAACAAAACAAAAAAATCCAGTACCAATGGGAGAATCCATCAAGCCTCCAACAGAACAAGAAAAAAAAGCTGGGAGACCTATTCCAACAACTCCTCAACTCGAAGGTCAACAAGCTCAAGCAACTTACTATACTGCTCAATCCGTTGGGCAAATTTTTGATACCATTGTAAATATTATCTCAGCAAGAACTGGATGTGATCCACTTTCACAAAATGAAAGGATAGCATTGGGAGAGGCATGGATGCCAATCTTTACAGAATATTTCTCAGGTGAAAATTCAAAATGGGTTATGGTTGCACTCATCACAATTCCAATCGCATTGAGAATAGTTGCTCAGGTTCAAGCAAACAAAAAGAAAAAAGAACTCAAAGAAAAATATGGCATGGATGAAGTTCCAAAAAAAGATGAACCAAAGAAAAAATCAGCATGGGAGAATATGAGTCATGGAGAAAACAAAACTAACAAAGGATGAGTATCTGGATTCGCTTGATCCAGATAATTTGAATCTTGAAAAATCAGACTTGGTTAATTTTTGCAATAAGTGTATTACAGAATGGTCAAAAAATAGGAGAGCAAACTTCAAGTTCATACTCAGCATGGAATTAATTAAAAGTGGAGTGAAACTAACTCCAGAGGATGTTCTCAAAACTGTTTGGAAAAAAATTCTAGTTTGGTTTTGGGATTTACAATACAAAAATGCACTTGCAGAAAATGAAAGTATGTTAAAAAAGTTGAGGGAAATTGGATCAGGCTAAAGTTAATCACGTTGTAAATGCGTTTTTTAATTCTCTAAGAACAAAGGAGGACAGAATGTTAGAGACTGGATTAACTCATAACACAACTGTTGATTTATTGCATCAAGCAACTTTGCAGTTAGTTAAAGATAATGAAAAAAGATTTGAACAATACATAAAATTCTTTGAAGAAGGATGTATGTATTTACAAGATGAGTCGGATGAACTTCCAGAGGTTGATGAAATTGGAAGATGATGGTTCTGGAGATAACAAGGAGGAGGATATTGCCATTGAAGAAGTGGAGACGGATGAACAATCTGATGACACACAAGTCTCAAAGTCTCAAACCTCACGTTTTGCCAATCTCCAGAACATTGAATTTAATTTTGAACCATACGATCAAGACATAACCATAATGGGAGCTAAATCGTCAGGGAAATCATATCTTGCAAATATTCTAATGAAAGGTTTGCATGGAGTCAACGTTTGGGTTTATGATTTTAATTCGCAGTTTCACAGTTCAAAGGCTATTGTTTTCCATGACTTGAATAAAATGCTTGAACTTTATGACGAGGCAAAAAGAGGTCACTACATTTTGCAACCTCACGATAATTCAGAAAATACTTTTAGGCGTTTTTGTTCAGAAGGTTTCAAGCGAGGTAATTTAGTTTTGATTATGGATGAAGCTCATTCTTTTCTCACAAAACAAAAACAACTCAAAGAGTTTAACAATATTATTTTATCAGGGAGACCTAGAGGAATTTCTTGCGTGACACTTTCCAGCAGACCAGCTTCCCTTCCAAATAATTGTTTGACTGGAGCAAGACACGTTTTTGCTTTCAAATTAAATCTTGAAAGTGATATTAAATTTCTTGAAGGTTATTTGGGAGAGGATGTCTGGATCTTGATGCCAAAAGATAAGCGACATAAATTAAGGGATGAACCTGAGCTACCTGAGCATACGTTTTTTTATCGAGACATGGATAAATCTCAGGGGATGATTGGCAAAGTATGATCAGAAAAATATTCACTTGTCCAGAATGCAAGTTCAGAAAATTTGAATCGCTAAATGCTTTGAATGTGCATATTGGAAAATCTCATATTGTGGATTACAAAATTTCAATTATCAATAATAAACCAGTATTCAAAAAGAAAACTAGAGCATCAGTTCAATATATTAAAAAATCGAGAGATTAGATATCTAACGCGATATAGCTCTGAGCACTTCTCGAAGTTAGCAGTCTAATCTCTCTAAGGATTTGATTATTCACTAAAGAATCGCTTTCAAGTTCACACCAACGTAATTTGATGTTCTTATGGACTAGAACTATCCAGCAATCAAATCCTATGACTTTGCTAAAACTCATAGCTCATATAGCCTTTTTGCCAAAGGTCGTGCCTAAGTAGGCATGACCTTTAGCTGATCCGTCTTATCTATGCAGACCAGCTTAGATTTTGCATTGCCACAAATCGTCACTAACGTTGCAAAAAATGTCAAAGGCGTTGTCTTTGATGAGGCAATAATAGCTGTGATGAGTGCCAGTTTAATTGCTCCGTTCTTCGTTCCCAGAATCAACAATGTCATGGACTCTGTTCCAGTTATGCGAGACCATAAATCTCTTTCATCACTTGTCGCTGGTATGGTAGTCTTTGGCATTGCAAAAGGAGTTCGTATGCCATCAATACTCAAAGCAGTTGTCATTGGTGTCGCTGGAGCTTTCATCCTAACAGCAGTTCTTCCACTTTATACTCAAGTCACAAACAGAGGAGTCGGTCAATAATGGTGTTAAAAAATTATAGAACTCTAAGTGCAACTCAGGATTGGGATGGCACAGCACAGACCATTATAACACAGCTCCCAAGAGATTTCTTAGCTCAACGTTATTACATTGATATGGATTCAGATGATGTCAGAGCTGCTGGTTCAGTAACAGCAGTAGTTGACGGAGGACTAAAAATGATCACAAATATCAAAGTCGTTGCAGTTGGAGAGGGTTCATCAAGAACAATCTTTGAAGTCAATGGAACTGATTTGTATCACATGAACTTGTTTGATTATGGTTCTCCAGTTTCTCCAATTCAATTATCATTAACAACATCTCAAGCACAACTTCACATGAACTGGTGTATCGATTTCAGATGCAACAAGTTAGATCCAGATGATTACAGCGTTGCCCTTCCAACGTATCTTCTTTCATCATTGCAATTAGAAATTACTTATGCAGCTCCATCAGCAACAAACTATGGTTCAAATCCTCCAACATCTTTCAATACAAACGTTACAACTCGAATCACTTGCGTAGAGGGTATTCCAGAAGCTGGAGAGGACTTCTCATCAAATCCATTGAT
>Ga0208030_1001944_pt1 | contig 10904 bp, 10 predicted proteins | sample MalvirDeepMed_M9_FD_184246 | JGI IMG/M metagenome (GOLD analysis project Ga0208030, IMG submission 184246) | Marine viral communities from the Global Malaspina Expedition - Malaspina viral metaG DeepMed_M9 (SPAdes) (version 2) | ecosystem: Environmental > Aquatic > Marine > Oceanic | place...
TTACAGTTCCAGAACCTCTATCAGTTAGAATGAACTTAGCATTCCAACCTACACCAGCCTGAGAAGCAGTAGGTAAAGTAATATCAAAAGAAGCATCCTGGTCAAGTGTGAACACCTTTCCAGAATCCGAAGGATCTAGAGTCTTAGCTTCTGTCAGATTTTCAACAACATTGCCATGAAAACTAGCCCTTGAACCTAATTTAGCCATTAGTTACCTCCTATGCTATACTTAGATCAATCATGCAGTATTCACCATCAACTACATTACCAGCCATAACAGTTCCTGCTATTTGCAGTAAGTCATCGCCATTATCAGCCATCACTGCACCTGCAGTAGTAGTATCATTTCTAACACATCTATGGCCAAGAACTAATGTACTTGCAGCTAATACAGCTTTAGGACCTCTAACTTGTATCCATCCATAGTAATCATCAGTCATATCGATGTTGGTTACACCAACTAAAGCGCCTGTTTCAGCAACAGGAGCTATTAGAACATCTTTATAAGGATTAGCTATTAATGAGACTTGAGAAGTTCCAGATGCTACTAAAGCCGTTGAAACTTTACCAAATACTGTTATTTCAATAGATGCGTCAGCAGAGTGATCATGAGCAGGATTAGATTTAACCTTCCAAGATTGACCTTCACCAGTTCCATCATTTACCCACAAATAACCCTCTTGATATTGATTGAGAGTTATATCAGTATCTCCAGCTGTTTCTACTGATATTACAGTATCATCAGATGTAGTTATAGCGTAAGCATCTGTAGTAGACATTTGACTATGATTAGCTACCAAAACTGGTTGTTGTAAACACATACCAGCAGTTACTGCTCCATCCATTTGAGCATATTTAAACACTCTGTCACCCCAACTCAATGTAGTTCCCAAAGGAAACAATTGAGATGCGGATTCTGAATATGGATCAGCATCAGCAAGATTCACTGCATCTTTTGTAGTTGCTGCGTATCCTATGTAATCACCAAATGGGGGCTGTATTAATCCGCCAACAGGAGCCATACCATATTGATCTTGTCTTGGTATACCACCATTTTTTACGAGTTCGCCTTTTGCTCCTATAGAGTTATCAAACGAATTCTGTCCGTATAAAGGATTAGCCATAATTCACTCCTCCTTTAAGCCCAGTAAGCATGAGCTTCAGGCATCTGAAACTCCATACCGGCTTCTGTTTGGATTAAGTCAACCCTACGGTCAACGCCACTGTTCTCTAAGGTCTGAACACCAACATAGACAGCCGTATCACGATTCAAGCCATTACCAACAAGAGGTCTGTATTTCACATACTTCATGTTACAGGCAAGTATCTTGATCTCTGATCCATCAAGGTGAATATTCCGTGCTACATTCATATCACCGTAAGGTGTAGAAATAACAGAAATATCAACTCCAAATACCTTCTTCTTTGCAGTAAGAGACATATCAGCTCTAAAGTTAGGCGATACTTCAAGATTATTCGAGAAGTAACCACTCAGCTTATGTAACCAGTTGAAAGTAGCTGTATCCACAAAGAACAATGATGCATTAGCATTATTGTATCGTGGATCAAGGAAATTGCTTAGATCATCCAAGAAATCGTCTTGTGTCTTAGTTGCGTGTGCAAGGCTAAACACATTACCATAACTTGCGATATAATCAAGAGCTCCTTGTGTATACCACTCATCACCTGAGTCATACTGAGAACCAAACAAAATAGATGTTTCGATATCCCACTTATGTTCTATCAACTTCTCCCTCCAAATACGAGCCCACTCATTAGGTTCATACTTTAGCACGGTAGCACGAGTTGTGTTATCCATTGCCATTGCTGTTTTCCATATTTGAGTACGACCATAACTGGTTGAAAAAGGTTGATCTTTCCATGTTTCAGGGTAACCTGATCCTTGTGAATGGGAAGACCCAATCACATATACTCTCGACTGTTCTAGTCCATTAGAGGCTGTTGAGCCTGCTATAGATGTATTATAAGTACTGTCACCAACTGGTGCGCTAACACCAAGTGGACCAGCATAGTAATCATCGCCAGCATCTTTTGTTTTCACAACTTTGCCTTTAATGATAGCTGCTTCACCTTGGGCGTGACCCGTAGGTGCTGCAGTACCTTCATCCTGTAGAGTTACAGTTTGCACCTGTACAACAGCATAAGAATTGACAGCTCCAGCAGCAGACGATGAAAAATTGATCTTCAACATCTGATTTGGTAAATAGAACTGGGGCTGTGTACTTGCTCCACCAATTACAACTTCGTTTCCAGATTGACCAAAGATATTCTGGATGTTACCAGAATTCTTATAATCTGTAGCGAGTTTGATATAAACAGTATTAGCTGCTGTCTCGTATTTATCATACTGAGTAGTTGCAGCAGCAGATTGATCTTCTACCCAAGTAGCATTATCATTGCTAAATGCAGTAGCATAAGCATACCGTTTATGGAATGATGGTCTGCGTTCGGTGAACTTGAACTCAGGGTCATCTGTCGGTTTCTTAGCAATCTTAGATACTAACCTGAAGAAAGGGTCCTGAGCTATTGAAAGTTCAGATACTCTATCGCCAAAGTTGTATTTTCGTCTAAGATCACCAGTATCAATCGTAGATGACGCTGGACTAAGACCAGAAGGAGATGAGGATTCAGTTAAACCTGATTCCAACTGAAATAAATCAGCCATATTTAACTCCTTATTTGTTAAAGCAAATGGCTATTTTAGCCAAATGCCGATTCCAACTCGGAGTCAATTCCTGCAATGGCGTCAAATACTGAATCATCTTGAGATTGTTCTACTGCTACACTACCAGCAGTTGCTAAAGATCGAGGCTGTTCCTGCGTCTTACGCATCTGTTCAGCCATCTGTTCTCTAGTTCTGTCAGCTATGTTAGCATCACGATTTTGACGGTTCTTTAAATAATATATGTCATCTAATTCTAGCGCTTTGCCTTTTGCAAAGTCAACGAATGAAGACCATTCTTCTTCAGATAAATTATGTTTCTGTCGAAAAGCAGTTTCTTTTGCCAACCTTTGGTTCTCAGTACGTTGTCCTTTTAAAGCTTGATTAAGCCTTCTTTGAACAATACCATCAACCGTGGCACCTAGCACTTTAGCAGAATCAGAATCATTCTTACTAAAAGCATCGTCAGCATCGAATACAAAATCTTCAGGCAATTCAAGTTTCTCTGTCATTGTCTGTGGAGCTTGACCCCCACCCTCAAAATAATTTCTCACATGAGTAATTAGATTAGGGTCTTCTCGCATTGCATCGAGTATAGGCATATATGGTTCGATCTCCTTCAACTTCCCGTTAAGGCGTTGAGCTTCACGACTCGAATCACTATACCTCTTTTGCAAGACTTCATCGTCTTGCTGCTGAACTTCACTAGGGCTCTGTGGTGTGTTATCACCTATATCTGAGGTTGGCTGTGTAAGTTCTTCTTGAATTTCACCGTTGACACTTTGATCTAAAGCACCAAAAAAGTCTTCAGACGCATTTGCATCAAAAACGGTGTCTTGAACATCGCTTTCAGGGGCCATATCGGCGTTACCTACTTGTTCTTGTTCCATTTAGCTTTCCTTTTTTTATTGGTATTAAGTTAATACAAATAAATATATTAATACAACTATTCTTCTGCAGCTTTTACTTGCTGTTGTATCTCTTTCTTTGCAGCGTCAAATTCGGTCTTCAACATACCTCTTAGGAGTTTTTGTTGAGCTTCAGTTGCTAATACATCCTTGCGAACCTCATTAGCTGCATCTCCTACCTTCATCTTTATACCTGCCTGTACCAATTGACGCTCTAATGTCTCAATAGTTCCTTCATTATCCTTTATAGCCTCCTCCATTTGAGATATCTGACCTTGCATCTGACTATACATTGACTTCCTTTCGACAATACTCTTCTTATTCCTTATATCTGTCTCTGCTATCATTGCTATATCATCTATCAGACCAGCTTGGAACCATCTGAAGTATTCTTCTATCAATGCCCATCTATTAACAGGCATCGTAGCTCCTGCTACTAATCTTATATCAAATCTTGCTGATGCGTAGTCTCTGAATACTTCTACAGCTTTACCATAATCATTATATATAGGAATATTGACCCTCACTTCCTTCTCTTGAGAATCAGGTCTCTGTCCAGCTTCTGGCTGTACGATCCTGAATACCTTCTCTACTGTATAATGACTTTGAGAGAACATTTGGAAACATTTACCGAGATGTTCAAGAGCTGGTTCTACAACACTACTCATCCATGCTTTTAGTCTTCTTGTACCAAATTCATCATTAGCAAGCAATCCTCTATATGTCTCAGGCTGATTCTGAGTAAAACCCATCATTGATGAAGGAACACCAGCTATATACTCAGCATCTGATTTACCTTCTTGTACCACTGTATAGAAAGCATTATTGATAGGAGCTGGAAGAATTGGAGTAGGAGGATTGAATCCCTGTCTATACTTAAGGAGAGCTCCGGGAGCAGATGAATATCTTTCCCACTCATCTTCAGGTACTGAACCTTCTTCATACATCCATCTAAGATTCGATGCTAAGTTAGCATTATGTAACATTATCTGATGAGCCTTGTTTATCTCTTGCTGCTTACCTATCAAAGGAGTAACAGCACTCATTGGATATGGAGTACCAGTATATGTATAAGGTATTGGTACTATAGGATATTCCTGTACTTCAAGTGTTCTATTGTATAAGAATACATCATCACCTACACTACAGGTCAATTCTATCCTATTCTCATAGAATTTTATAGCATCAACTATAGAATCATTACCAGCATTCGCTAAATGTTGAAAACTCTTCTCTGTCATTATCTCTTGCTTGATGATAGTTGCCTTATCTTGAGCCTCTGACATCAATTGTACATTCTTCTCCTCAATAGCCTCAGCAGCCATCTTCTGAGCTCTTTCCATCTCAAGTTCAGCTCTTTCAGGAATGACCTCACCAACTTCTACAGCTTGCTGTATCTGTATAGCCTTTTCCTTCAATGAGACCTCTATCTCCTTCTGGAAATCCACCATCTTCTCTTCTACTTCCTGCTTTATTATATCCATTTGAGATGGGGAAGGGGTAACCCTTATGAATACATTACGATAAGCGTGTTTTATCTTCTTATATGTCTCATAGTATGGGAGAATATCATCATCTTCAGCTTCAAGGTTGATACCTAATGTTATATCTTCAGGCTGTACTGAAGCAGATTGGTCTATATCTCTTTGTGAATATGTCACTACTTCTGAAGGAGAAGCTGCTTTCTTTATCCTTGCAGAGAATTGTGGGAACATATTTATCAATTTTGTTCTTGATACGTGCTTACGAATACTTATGAATGAAGCATCCCTGAATAAAAAATCCCTACTCGCAGGATCAACATATACATCATAAGGCTCTACTTTCTTGAATACTACCTCACCCATACCTCTATCTTGGTCACGATCTATATCGATCATGAAATATCCAATACCTTTAGTAAGGGCATCTAATACTACTTGACTGTATATAGACTTACCATTCGATAGATACCAACAATAATCAGCTATATCAGAATGTACTTGAGCTACATCTACATCATCTCCAGTTGCTCCAACTGCCTTCCATCTAGGGTTGTTAGCAGTAACGAAATACTTCATTATCTCCATTATAGGAGTGACCCTATTGATAGTGAATGTAGGCATACCAGATTCCTGCAGTGTCTCTACCTCATCCTTTGTCAACTGCTCATCAAGATAAAAATCATATCCTTTTTGAGAAGTAGACTGCCACTTGGTACGCTGCGATGTATTAGCTCTATCCCAAAGTTGCTTATTTACTTGGGCTTTTGTCTTCTTTGTTTTTCTTGCCATAATTAGTACTGTTTAAGCCAATCAACAATATTACTAGACATATCTGACCTTCTTATATCTTGATTAGGATTCATTTTCGATAATGGGGATAATACATCTGAATACTTGCCATATTCTGACATTCTACCTGATCCAGTACCAAGATATTTATTAACAATTGGACCAACATTCTTATACTGTGACATTTCATTTTCACCAAGACCCCACCCCTTTTTTGGATTACTGAAGTGAGCCTGTTGATCAGAACCTCTATATCCTATAAGAGACCCTCCTTTATTATATAAAAATGGCTTCGTTGGATGTTCATAGAACAATTCTTTTGTTTCGTCACTTCCCCATGCAGTATACTGAGTCCTATCCTTTGACGTAGCAAAGAAAGCCTTTTTCCAACTTCTATCTTTTTCACCAGCCATAATTATTCCTTTATCTCTATATGTACGAGATCATCAAAATTGTTGTCTTTTATCTCTCCATCTGAATCCCAGTCTCCACCCCAACGAATCTTAACACCTAGCATATGTCCTATGCCACGAGCAAGACCACCCATATAATGAAATCTTTCTCTATCATTCCAGTCTATAGGATATGGAGCGAGGTCTAATGCTTTACCTTGCACGTGCTTACCAAACTTTGTCTTTGACTTGCCTTGTGATACTAATTCATTCTGACGCTTTTGAGACCTTAGACCTTCTATCACTGTAACATCCATGAGTTTTATAAGCTCATTTGCCACATTGACAAGCTTGGCGTCTACGCCTTTCAGTCTTTGTTTCGATCTTCTACCAAATCTAGGCATTATGCTACGATCCAGCTTTTTGCTCTACGTTTTGGCTTGAACCAAGTCGAATCTTCTTTGTTTTGTCTCATATTTGGTGGAAATGCGTGCAAGTTAGCATAAAAAAGAGCCTCTATGGTGTCATCATGAGCCATTCTAGGTCCAAAAGTAACAATTTCATTGATCAAATCAAACATATTCTCTCTTAAATGTACCGTTCCCATGCTAAATCTGCCTGAAAGACCACTATATACACGATTTATCTTCTGTCTACCTCCTGGCTTCTCTGGGATCACAGCTAGATCGAACTTATTCGTGCGTCTACGCTCTTCATTCAATGCTTGGAATACACTTCTGTTCATTGCTACATCTTCTACAGTTGATGATATACAATGGTACTTCTGATGCAACTCTAATATATGGTCTACAACGCCTTTCTTATCCATGATCTCACCATCAGCAGTTTTTGCTCCTATGGTTGGGATGCTTCTATGACGCTCGTACTCTAAAGCATAGAGATTATTCTCCGAATCAAGAGCAATACACATGATAACAGAAAAATCAGACTCTTTAGTATCAATATCAGTGGCAGGGTCACAACCAACAAAACAATTAACGGGAAATCGCTCACCATCAATGACAAGATAGCTCTGATTTTCGTCAGCATCATATTCATAATAACCTTTCCAATACTTGATATGTTCCCTTGTCCATAATGCATCTTCTGCGCTCTGGACCTCCATCATGTATTCTTGGTAGAACTTGGATGGTTGACCCGAATCCCTGTAGAATTTCTTCTTTTCTTCTAACTTTGTCTTTGGGAACCATGATTCCCATAATGGAGAACCTTCAGGACTAACTGCTTTATATGTAATAAGCTTCCATGCAAAGTCATCATCACCTGACTTAGCGCGAGCGTGATTGATAAGAAGATTATTAATGAAAGAATCATAATGAACGGGAGTGCCATTAACACGCAGCCTACCAGTATGAGGCTCAATTGCAGGATATACGACAGCGGTAACAAGATTCGCATTCTTGTCCCTTGCATCTCTCGTAATTGTATTAGCCTCATGTTCAAAGTCATCAAGTACGATAAGATCATATCGCTTATGGAGTTTCGCTCCTCCCCGAATACCCGCGACATTAGACTTGGAAATGAGTTTGCAACCATTGTTTAATTCTATATCCTCTTCTGTCCACTTAGGTCCTTTTAGTCTGCCAAAATAATATATGAACCTATCATTGTACTCAAGATGATGCTTGATATAATCCATATTACCAACAGAGAGTTTTTGCGTGGCCGATACCCAGGCATAAAAGAACATATCGTCTTTTGGACAGAAAACAAAATCTTTAAGTATCGAAGCTTTTGTAAGTACAGTTTTGCCATGACCTCTTGGTAATACAATAGCAAGTTGTTTGCAATCTTTATCATCTATACTGTCCGCTACCTCATAGTGGAACGGAGGTGTTTCACTCCGCATGAAATCATCTGGAAGGAATAGTTTACCAAAACTTATAAGATCCTTACTTGCGAGTTCGAATACTTCTTCAGCTTCTGATACATTCTGAGAATTTATATTCAACGGAAACGCTTATAATCCCAATACATTTGTTGATACTTAGGTAGATCATAACTTTTAATATGTCCTGCGTCAAGCATATATTGAACATATTCATTATAATCCTGGAATATCCTTAGATTTTTAACATCTTCAAGTGCCAAACCTTTATTAAATATATAATGAAATACATTTGGAAGTCCCCTAGCTCCCTGACTTGGAGTTTTTAATAAAGTATTTTTTCCTACACCCATCCCATGCTGCATCTGATATATTACATTAGGATCTATTTCCAACCTGAGTATCTTTTCTCCATATATAGCTCCTGCTTCAGCAGCTGCTGTCGTTGTATGTAGAATTCCTTCTTTTCCAACAACCTTATAACCTCCTTCTATATATTGCTTTTTAAATTCATCCATTACTTCGGTCTCAGTTTTGGTCACTAACTCTTGAGCATCTGACATAGATAAGAATTTTTCTCCGCCTTTTCTCCCAGTAGTACGAAATGTTTTATCGAGATACTCACCAGATCCAATACCACGATGTAAAACCCTACCTACCTTCCTACCAGCCTTTGCAGTTCCAAATAAGAGACTCCCAGCAGGAAGAGCACTTAGACCAGCAATCACAGCTTCGCCCTTTTTACCTTCTACAATATATAGTAAAGCATCTACTACATCAGCCGCAGTCCCAACTGGGGCCGGTAAGAAGCCAGCTCCAGCAAGTGTTGTATGAAGTTGCAATGTCCCGTATTCTTTATCAGGAGGTTTTACACCGCCTTCAAAATTAACAGCTGTTTTATCAGCTGCTGCTGTCATCATTTCAAATGCTTTGTTATCTGCTCGACGGCCCATAGAAGACCATATATCTATACATTAATGTTGTGGAAGGGGAAGCATATCTACAATTGATCTTCATTAGAACCATTTGTTATCTCCTTTGTCTTAACTGACTCTATCTGCTCGGGTGAGAAACCTTGAAACATCCCAAATACTCCAACTTCCTTTTGTTTGTATGAATTGACCGATGTGCCAATTATCTTACCCAATTCTTTAGTTGACTGCAATATGATGTTATCATCCTCGCTATTATCAGATAGACACTTCAATCTCTCTAATATGTATCGATGGTCGATACCCATCTCTTTTGCAACATCCAATACTCCTTTTTCTATGTCTGACATAACTCTCTCCTGTTTCAATAACACTAACGCTTTCTTGCGTGCCTTACCTTCTGATGTAGCTTTAAAAGCATCCATATAAGCTTTAACAGGGCCCATTCCAGAAACAACATTGGTCGTGAACATCTTTTCATTATTCGTCAACTTACTCCTTTTCTTTACCCTGTTATTCGTATACTTTATCGTCTTTGAGAATGTATACCTGTTAGGATGCTGCTCGAAATCAGTATCCATGAATGTCTTCTTATTATTAACGAATGTTCCTACTACCGTCCTCACCCAGTTCTTTGCCCATTTGTAATTCTTCCTGTCATTAGGATGGTTCAATGCCGATACTTTGAGTAACTGGATTATCCTGTTATCATCACTCATTACCCAATCACCTTGTTTCCCATCATGCCAATCTTCTATGATAGGAGGAGCATGATTTGTACCAAAATGCTCAATATACTCACCAACATCATCAAAGATATAGTGACGCTTTCCTTTAATTTTTTTGTACTCTGACATTTATAGATCTATTCCAAACTCTTTGAGAATTTTTTCACCTTTTTCCATTTCTTCTAACATCTTTCTACCTCTTTTAGTTCTCTCATTTATAATCCTTTTCATCACCTTCTGTTCACTTTCAAAGAAAGGATTCTTGCGCCTACCTCTAGGCCCAGTACCGCCATGACTAATCCAAGTAGGTATATAATCTGCTTCAAATAATTTTTTTTGAACTGATGAAGGTAAAGAACCAACTCCTTTTTGTATTTTTTTAACTCTTGCTATTTGACCAACTATCGGAATCATAGCAGTCATAGACAAAGCAGCTTCCCCAAATTCTCCCTCAGCTGCATACAAGATAGCATCTGCCATATCAGCTATATTCCCATATCCAGGTGTCATACCAGCAGCTAATAATGCAGTATGTATATCTTTAGATGTTACTTTCTTATCTTCTTTCTGATCAATGATATCAACATTCGTCTTATCAGCTGCTGCTGTCATCATATCGAAAACTCTGTTATTTACAGCCATTTTATCTTCTTATACTCTGACATTAATTTCTTTTTTTACGATTTGTTTCTAAAATCGAATACCAACCATGTGTCAATGGATCTTCATAATCAAGATTTTTAATTTTATCCAATGCTGATCCTTCACCTAATGAAGCTCTTTTTATCAGATCCCAATATGTAGTATGAGCTTGATATTCTTTTGATCTAGGATCGTCATAAGTACTTGCCTTCTTACTTATTTTAGCATACTGTCGATCCTCAAAATTCCTCCAATTACTTAGATCACTACCATACAGTTTTCGACCTTGCATTTGATGACCTAATTCCTCTAGAAAATGATAGTTTATAAGCCGTTTAAAATTAGGATTAATATTTATTTCGTCCATTCTCCCCTCAGCAGATTCATACCAATCTGGCCCATAGATCAACGGACCATATAACATATCTGACATAGTGCTAGTTTTTGGATTTATATCTAAAAATTCATCTGACCAAGGATATGGCATTTTAGAAGCA
>Ga0208030_1001946_pt1 | contig 10904 bp, 17 predicted proteins | sample MalvirDeepMed_M9_FD_184246 | JGI IMG/M metagenome (GOLD analysis project Ga0208030, IMG submission 184246) | Marine viral communities from the Global Malaspina Expedition - Malaspina viral metaG DeepMed_M9 (SPAdes) (version 2) | ecosystem: Environmental > Aquatic > Marine > Oceanic | place...
GCGGTGGCTAGTGGCTTGGTCATTCGCATTGCTAGCCCCCCTCCTGCGTGTACCCATCAAACCAGACCCCATCCTCGCGGGTCCGCGGGTCGTTGCAGTGTTTTTGAGCCTCCTCCAGCGTGAGCCCGGTTTGCATGGTTTTTCGGTGGCTCTTTCGTGCCACTGCAGGATTCCAAAATCGGACGATCTTGTATCGAACAAATGGCGTTTCTGGTTCTCTCATGGTCTCCCCTTTCAAAAGTCAACTGATCCGTCGATATCGGCCAGCATGTCGGCCATGTCGTCGACGGCGGTCTCGGGATGGTCGTAGACGCGGTGCGAACCGTCAGCAAATGTCACGTCCAGCCGATTGTCTGCGACGTGCTGGGACCTGCCATTGCAGGCCGCGGCCATTTCTCGGGCATCGGCCCAGGTGTATTCCTCCTCCGCCTCCGCCGGGGTAGCCTCGTGGTAGGTCACGCGGCCAACAAGGCCACCTCCCCAAGCGATGCGGCATTCCCGCAGCGGGTCCAGCTGCCCAGCCTCGGTGGACAGCTGGAAGGCTAGGTGATTGAGCACGGTGGCCAGGTCGGTGGCGAAGTCTGGGCCAGGGAAACTGGTGGTGGTCTCCTGCTCCCGCGTGACCTCGATTGTGATCCGGTCGATTCTCTTGTCAGCCATTTAAGCAATCCTCCTCTGCAGGTGATAAAACAGGCCGGCGGCACATCTGCAGGCCTCGCGATAGCTGGTGTAACGGTGCGGCGGTGCGGTGAATCGGCCCGTCACCCAATAGGTGCAGCCGTTCCCGTGGACGATTATCCCGGTGGCCTGGCCGTTCTGCTCTTGATACCAGCGGTGACGTGTCGGGCTCGCGCCGCGGTCCATCCTGTAGTTCAGCTGCGGCATGGGTCCTCCTCCGCCATCAACACGGCGACGTTTTCGGTGTCCGGGTCGTCTAGCACAGTCCTGGCGAGGTCCAGCAGCATGGCCCGAGGGTCGCCGGCTGCCGCGTCAAATGCGTCCCGGTGGCACAACAGGGCGGGCCGTCCGCGTCTGTCTTGCATGGTCGTCCCGTCGGGACCCCACAACCACAAGCCGACTAGATGGGGGTCACCCGGGACGGGTCCTACCAGCATGATCGGGCGTCGCTCAACCTGGGCGCGGTACACTGGGCTATACTCGTGTGCGTCGTCAAGTCGCATGGGTGCTACCTTTCGAGGTGTGGGAATTCTTCGGCCAAGTCGTGGTCGCAATCACGGGCGCGACGCATCATTAGGACCCGCTGCTGTTCCGCGTGGCGCGGATCAACGCAAAACTCGATGTGGTGCCCGAGGGCCTGCAGTGCCTCTAGATCGGTCTCGGCCAGCGTGGCCCGCCCGGTCATCCGCGTGACCTGCTCGGCAAGGGACCCGGGCAACGGATAGACCAGGTCGCGACCGTAAACGTTTCGACTGAAAACGTGGATTTCGTAACCGCTCATCTTCTGTCCTCCTGCCTAGTGGTAGTGTCCAGGGGGTGTTTTACAGTCTAAGGGGTTGCACGTCAACAGCTAATCAGGCTGATGGGGTGAGATTGTCCGGAATAGGCAAAAACAGGTGAGAACGGGCCAGCGGGGGCCAGGGAGGGTCAAACGGGGCTCGAGGATCGCTTGTGTCGGCCTTGGACGATCGGGGACGAGTGTGGGACCGCCGGCAGGCCGCGGGGCAGGGTGTGCAGCTGCCGGGGAGTGTGGAAGGACCCTGGTCACCGGCTGGGGCTGCAGGGGAGGACGTCGGGAGTATGCTGGGGATGTTGGCCGTGTCCTGGTCGACTGCCAGCCTACGTGCCCGCAGGGGCTGATCCCCTCTCGCATCCGTTGTACAGGCTGCCGGCCAGGCTACAGGCTGCCACGATCGCTGTCGCCGCTGGCCACCGGCCTGCAGGCTGCCACGGCCCAGGGTCTCGAAATCGTGGCGATTGACGCGGAAAAAAGGAACCAGGCCCCCCCGCCTTTGGCGGGCCCCGCCTTAACTTATCCCCTTCTCACCGCGTCACAGATCTGCAGACCCCCCACCCCCTTGGGGCCCCCCTTTTGGGACCTCTCTCCATATACGGTGTGTAAACTGTGTGTAAACTGTGGGCGTACCTGGGGGTGTAGCTGTGGGTTTTGCTGTTCGATCGTTCGACATCGTTCGTCGAACACTTGTCAAATACCCCGTAAACCTGCAGGGATAAAGTGGTGGTAACTTTACCACCACTTTATCTGATTGACTTTTGTCAGTTTTATCACGTAGACTCCCGTTGCCTTTTCCTGCCCTCGTCCCTCCCGTACTCGGGTGGGCTTCCCTTCGCCCGTCTAGGGGATGGGGCGAGGGTTGGTCTTTGGAGTGTGTAATGCCTGAGACTCAGGACCAGTTCCGTGAGCGGATGAAGGTTGAGGGTCGTTGGCCTGAGTTCGTGGCTTACCGCAGGGCACTTGAGAAGCATGGCAGGGAGAAGCGAGACGCCTGGATAGAGTCGGCCAAGGCGTTTGGTTTCGACGGTGCTTACTACCAGGACGAGCGTCAGGCTGCGAAGGCCCGGGCGAACCCTGTCACCTTGGTCGCATCGGCACCCTCTGATGTGTTCAAGGGTAAGGACGGGAGTGTCCGGGGCGACTTTGGCTGGGTGTACGACAACCTGGGTGTAGCGGACATTACCCCCGAGGAGGCCCCCAGCAGTGGAGCGTGGGGTCTGTTGGAGTACGCGAGATCCGAGCCTCGCGAGTTCTACAAGAGTTGGATGTCGATGGTGTCACGTCAGGCTGACACGGACGAGAGGTTGGAGGGTTTCAAAGAGGATGCCACCCGCAGCACTAATGAAATCGCAGAGATGCTCCGAACCCTGGAGTCTGCCACTGTACGGTCAGGTCCCGAAGGTGATGAAGGAGAACCTAGCGTATCGGAAGGAAGTGCTCTCAAGGGCCGCGACGGATCTGGAGTTCCAGAGGACTCTGTGGCTGGCTTGCAAGCGTGACCTGTTGTACTGGATCAACACGTTCGTTTGGACGTTTGATCCCCGCAAGCCGAATCCGAAGCTGCCTTTCATCACATACGGGTACCAGGACGAGGCTTTCCTTGCCATGGAGGAGGCTCTCCCCAGCGAGGACGGGTTGAGCAGGGGGAACGATGTCATTATCGAGAAATCGAGGGATATGGGTGCGTCATGGATCTGCCTAACTCTTTTCGCCTGGCGTTGGCACTTTCGGAGCTTGCAATCGTTTTTGATGGTCTCCCGGAAGGAGGGGTTGGTGGATGGGTCTGGGGACTCACTTTTCTCGCATATCGACTTCATCCACAAGGGGCTCCCCAGCTGGATGATGCCACAGATGCGTCGAAACAAGCTGAAGATGATCAACCTGGACAATGGATCCAAGATCGAGGGTGAGAGCACCACGGATAACATCGGTCGAGGCGGTCGTAGGACCGCGTTACTGGTGGACGAGTTCGCTGCTTTCGAGGGTGGTGGCTATGACGTGCTGAGTGCCACGGCTGACAACACGAATTGCAGGATCTTCAACAGCACCCCGAATGGCACGGCGAATGCTTTCTATGCTCAGCTGCAGAAGGGTACTCCGCGGCTGAGGTTCCACTGGTCCCGTCATCCTGAGAAGGCGAAGGACTTGTACGAGGGTCCTGACGGGAGATCGAGGAGTCCGTGGTACGACCAAGAGTGTGAGCGCAGGGCTCATCCGGTTGAGATCGCTACGCAGCTGGACATTGATTACCAGGGTAGTGCCTACCCGTTCATGGATCCCAAGACGCTTGAGGATCTCGCGAAGGAGTTTGCCCGGGTTCCTGACCACCAGGGTCACCTCATGCACGAGGATGTAAGGAACCCGGAGTTCATGGACAGCATGGAGGGGCGTGGCAACCTGAAGGTTTGGACACCTTTGGACGTATATTTGAACCCGAGTGACGCTCACGATTACGTGATCGGGGTGGATGTCAGCCAGGGTACGGGTGCCAGCGAGTCAGCTGCGAGCGTGATTGACAGGCATACTGGTGAGAAGGTGGCTGAGCTTGCTGATAACCAGATGACCCCGAACAAGTTTGCCGAGTTGTGTGTTGCGTTGTGTCACTGGTTCAAGGGGCCTGGTGGTAGGCCGGCGTTCCTGATCTGGGAAGCGACTGGCCCGGGTCGGACGTTTGGGAAGACGGTGATCGAGGAGTGCCATTTCGGGAACATATATTACGCGACCAACGACCAGCGTATCACCAAGCGTGAGAGCGATCGCCCGGGTTGGTTCAGCACCGCTGAGGGGAAGAAGGACCTGCTGGCCAACTACAGGGACGTGTTGTTCTCCCGGGTCTTCATCAACCCGAGTAAGAAGGCGTTGCGACAGGCTGGTGAATTCGTGTACCTTCCAAACGGAAGGGTGGAGCATGGGGGTGCTGTCAACACGATTGATCCCACCGACAGGGGCGACAACCATGGAGACGTGGTGATCGCGGATGCCCTGGCTGCTAAGATCATCAGGGAACGGAAGAAGACCGGGGTCAAGGTGGAGCCACAGGGTGCCCCCCTGGGTAGCTTCGAGTGGAGAAGGCAACAAAGGGAGGCTGTAAGCGATGAGTGGGAATGAGACACCGAACGGGGACATGGTTGCTGAGATGCTCCCAGCGGATGAGATCCTCCAGGCGGATGGTTTCGATGCGGCTATCATAGGTTATGCCGAGGTCTGGACAGAGAAGGGCCAGACGAGGGTGATGGCCTATGACCGGGGCAGGTACATTGATGTTCTGATGGGTGACGGCATGGACTGGACCAAGGCAAACGAGTATTTCGATAAGAATGTGGCCGGGGCTTACATGGGCGAGATGACCCCAGTGTTTATTAGCAGGGTGGTCGATCAATGAACCCCAACAAAAAAGAGCATCTCAGCCGACTCCGTGACGCGATGCGGTTCTCGCGGAGGAAGCTGGAGCCGTTCCGTCGCCGGCACAAGGAGGCGATTGAGCAGTACGTTGGGATCGATTACTCCGAGGGTGGCAGCGACAAGCCGGTGTATCTCAACCTGATGGAGATCGCGGCGAATATCTACGAGCGACAGCTTGCAGCCCGGCCACCGAAGGTGCTGGTGTTCACGCACTCCAGGAAGTTGCGTCCTTTCGGGCACAAGATGGAGCAGGCGATGAACTCGATGCTCCGCACCTTCGATGTGCATAACGCACTTCGTCGATGCGTGAGATCGGCCCTGTTCTCGATGGGTATCTGCAAGGTGGGTACGCAGGTCATCGGGAATTACGAGGAGGAGGGTTTCGACTTCAAGAAGACGAGGCCGTTCGTGGCGAACGTCTCGCTGGACGATTGGGTGCATGACATGACTGCCCACGTCCATGAGGAGACGGATTATTGTGGGCACCGATACCGGATGTCGCTGGAGCAGGCGAAGGATGAGAAGTCGTTCAAGAAGTCGGTTCGCGAGAACCTGACCGCGATGGACGACTACAACTACAACGAGAGTGGCGACGAGCGTCTCAGCACTCTCACCCAGGGTGCCAGCCAGCACGAGGGGCAGCTTGAAGACAAGATCGAGCTATGGGAGATCTGGCTGCCCAAGGAGCGGCTGGTCGTGACGCTGGGTCCCAATGAGGGTGACAAGCCGCTGAAGGTGGTCGAGTGGAACGGGCCACCGAACCCATTGGGTCCGTACCACCTGTTGTACTTCAACGAGGTGGATGGCAACTCGATGCCGCTGGCTCCTGCCATGCTGTGGCGTGGGCTGCATGACGTGACCAACGGGCTGATGCGAAAACTGGTCCGTGAGGCGCAGCGGTACAAGGTGATCGGGCTGACAAGGGGTGTGGACTCGGAGGATGCCGAGCGGATCAGGATGGCATCCGATGGCGAGATCGTTGGCGTGGATAACCCGGAGGCTATCCAAGAGAAGATGTTCGGTGGACTGGATCAGCGGAACTTCGCGTTCATGCTGCAGATCAAGCAGCTGTTCAGCTGGCAGGCCGGGAACCTTGACCTGATGGGTGGTCTTGGTGCCCAGAGCGAGACGGCCACGCAGGATCAGCTGCTGCATGCGAGTGCCAGCCAGCGAATGAATGGGATGCAGGACGAGGTGAGGATCTTCACCAAGAAGGTGATGAGGGACTGGGGATTCCACCTCTGGTCCGATCCGGTGGAGAGTTATCCGATCAGGCTGAACTCGCAACCGCTTGGACCGGTGGATACGTTCCTCACCCCGGAGGAGCGTGGTACGCATGACTACCTGCTTCACGAGATAGACGTTGAGCCACACTCGATGCAGTTCGTCTCGCCACAGGAGCGGATGGCCCAGCTGAACCAGATCCTCACGGGGGTGGTTATTCCGAGTCTCCCGATGATGAGTGAGCAGGGACTGGGCATCGATTACAAGGAACTGCTGAACACCTATTCCCGGTACGCCGATCTGCCCGAGTTGAAGGATATCATCGTGGGGTTGGAGGATGTCCCGCCTGGCTCAGACGAGATGGGACCGGGTGCTCCTGAGCGGCCTGGCATGCCGAGTTCAACCCATCGGGTGAACGAGCGGGTATCACGGCCCGGGGCTAGTCCGCGGGGTGCAGAGCAGACGCTGGTGAACACGCTGATGGGTGGCAACCCACAGCAATCCGAGCAGAACGCGATGGCAAGGGAGATGATGTGACGGTTCAGAACGAAAGGTTCAACGAGTTGCAGCGTCTCAGGGCTTCGAGGCGTGCCAAGTCCAGGGGCGAGTTCAACTGGTCGGCCAGCGAGGTCCTGTCCAATCCGCTGCTACCCCCGTGGATGACCCCGAGTTCCATTGAGACCGCGTCACCGCTTGGAGTGAACTTGTCGAGCTTCACCGGGATGGATGTCCGGGAGACGAAGAGGCCGAGGCCGAGCCGTGAGTATCCCAGTTCCATCGGGGCGTTGGGGAGCAACTACTGATGGCGAGGGCTTTTCAGGATATAGACCTGGAACGGGAGTACCAGAGCGTCCTCGCGGATGCTTATGGCCCGGTCAAGCACTCCATGCGGGAGATGCAAGGCTGGGACATGCCGCGCCTGCAGCAGATGCATCAAACCTACGGCAGGCTTCAGCGGGGCGATCCGCTTTATTCTAGTTCCAAGTGGCGCAGGGAAGCTCTTGGGATCATGATGGACTTGAGGTCCAGGGATGACACATTGCTTGCCATCCCGCCTACCCAGGCCATAAATCTTGGGACTGTAGGCTCTCCCCAGGTCAATGATCCATTCGAGTCGTTTTCCGCGTACAACAGGGGTCCTCAGCAGCAGCAGCAACAGATGGGGCCAGCCTTTTTCGGGATCGGTGGCCTCACTGGAAGACAGCCACAGCAGCAGGGTGGCAATCAGATGGGGAACATGATGGGTGGCACTTACGGGGCTCAGCTGGCCCCGATGATGAATCAGGCGTACAGGAAAGTGACAGGGACCATAGGATTGGGGAGCCAGTCCGGAAGCCAGTACACGAGGTAGCGAGATGCCAAGAAGAAATCCCCCAACCGTGGCCCCGTCCCGTCCTGCTTACGGTGGACCCCCGGTAATGGGGCCTGGGCAGGGCATGCTACCGCTTGGCCCGAGAGATGACGTGATGGGCCCGTTTGGCACGGGTCAACGTGGCCAGGGTCCAGCCCTACCTCCGGATGTCGGGCCATTCGAGCAGACGGGCACGGACATCATGAACCTGTTCAACACGGGGTCGACAGCCCCGCATTGGTCTAGCAGGCAGATGTCGAAGATGTACGGCTTGCCGTTGTACCAGCTGCTCGGGAAGACCAGACGAGGGCAGGCAGGGACCGCGATTACGAGTGCGGAACTGGATCGCATGTACCGGAACGTGTCTGGTGGACTCGGATACTACGGGGGGCAACTGCAGGATATGTTCGGTGGAGGGGGTCAGCTGCAGGATATGTTCGGTGGAGTACCCGGGTTTGCCCAGGGTGGCGACTTCATGACCAATGGCCCACAGATGATAATGGTGGGGGATAACCCAGGCGGTCGTGAAAGGGTTCAAATAGACCCCATGACAGCCCCTCCCGGTCAGCAGTCCGCCATGCAATCGCAGAACCCTCGTTACGTCGATCCAAGAAACCTTACCCCGGGCGACCGTGCTAAGACGTTCCCCGGGTTGTTTGGTCCTGGAGTGCCGGGGCGTAGGCCTCCGACAGGGGGGAATACTGTGTGGCCTGAATGGCCGTCAGCAGAGGAATGGCAAGACATTCCTCCCGGGCAGATGCCACTGCCCCCGGCACGGCCAAGGTACAAGTGGTGGAATGACCAGCAGCCCTGGGGTGGACCGTTTTATGACCCGAAATTCCCGCCCAACAAAGTTTACACGGACCCAAAAACAGTTTCCGGGATCCCGGGGACACCCACGAAAAGGGATGCGACGATTCAAAAGATGCGCGACTGGCTCAAGAGAAAAATCCTCGGACCAGCGCCGCCGCCGCCTGTTAGCGAACTCTTCTAGGAGCGATCCATGGCATACGGACCCGATGGATTTGATTTCAACGTAGGTCAAATCGATCCCCTCCCCTACCCTGCGGGGCCAATGGACCCACTATGGGGGTATTCAGACGTACCCGGCCTTATGCCATATCCCGAAGAAGATGAAGACTACCTTGATCCATGGGGAGCCCCCTATCCCGCGGGGCGACCCCATCCATGGCCCAAGCCACACGGTGCCTATCCGCAACCCCTCCCGTGGATGCCATTCGTCCCTCTTCCACCCGCTGGACCCGGTGGTGTGGTTCCCGGATGGAATCTCCCCGGAGCACCGCCTCCCCCCCCTCGTAAAATCGACCTGTTCAAAGGCCTGTTCCCCGGGCTTGAAAAGTCACGCAGCCAGTTGCCGATGCAGCAGATGCCAATGCAATCCGGGGGCCCGATGCAGCAGATGCCAAGCACCTTCCAGGACGTGCCCTACGCGCAGCAGCTACAGGGTCTTGAGGGGTACTTTTGATGGCAGTAGTGTACAAGATCAACGGTAGCGAGGTCCCCCGGAAGGAGTTCATAAAGGACTCCAAGGGTATGGGTCGGATACGCAGGAGCTACGAGACATCCAGCGTGATCGTGTCAGAGGGGGCCGCGGTACATCCTGATGACCGTCATGAGGCCATGGCGCATGCTCGCAAGCATGGGTTCGCTATTGACTTCGACCGCGAGGGTCGACCACACTTCACATCGCATACCCAGCAAAAGAAGTACCTGAAGGTGCTGGGGTTGTACAACAAGGACTCGAACTCTTAGGGGTGCATCATGCCCAAGAGCAAGTACGTAAAGAAGTCGAGCAGCAAGAAGGCCAGCAAGGCACCGAAGCGTCCGAAAAAAACAACCAGAAGAATGCGTTACTAGGAAAAGGGTAAACAGATGCCAGACGACCAACTTGATGTACAAGAAGAAGTTATCCCCGAGGGCGAGCAGCTTCTAGATGAAGAGCCGCCCGAGGTGGTTGCCGAGGTCCAGGATGAGGAGGTTGCACAGGATCCAGATGCCCCAATCGAGGCCAGCTGGAGAAACGACCAGTACGCGGTTGGGAAGGCGATGGGCCTGGAACCTGAACAGGTCAGGGAGTTCTCCAACCCGGAAGCATTTGACTTGGTAGCGAATCAGTGGGCTGCTTCAGTGCAACAGGCGATGGCGGAGTCTCCACAGGTTCAGCAGCAGCAGCAGGCTGCACAGCAGCAACAGCAACAGCAGCAACAGGCGCAGGGTCGCACGGCTTTCGAGTTTGGTGACCCGAGCGACTACGATCCCGAGATCGTGGAAATGAACAAGTTCTATCAGGGGAAGATGGATCACATGGAGAACACGCTGGGTGCGGTGCTCATGCACACCCAGCGGATGCAGATGGAAGCGGCTGGCCGGGAGATGGACATGATCCTCAACAACATGGATGAGGGGATCTTCGGTCGAGGCCGATTGAACGACTTACAGGAAGAAAACGCTCTGAACCGTATCTCCGTGGCTGACGAGGTCGCCCGGATGGGTAAGGGGTATTTGGCTAGGGGTGAAGGTATTCCCCCGATGGATGCTTTGGTTGAGCGGGCTGCGCAGTCTGTTCATGGGAAAGAAATGAGCCAAGCGGCTCTACAACGTGTCTCCGAGAAGGCTGGTGCAGTCGCTCGGCAGGCCACAGCGTTACCCCAACACCGTGACGGTGGTCCGGATACGGGTTACGAGGCTGCAGTCCAGGCTGCGGCTAACTGGCAAGCTGAGCACGGGATGTCTTCTCACTAGGAGGCACTTCATAACGGAGTGTTTCGATGCCTTACCAGGCTGATGATTATGCAGATCTCGTAACGACCACGTTGCGCGCTCTGGAGAAGACCACGTGGGCCGATATCGTTGTGGACAACCAAACCCACATCGCGTTGCCCAGGATCCTGAAGAAGAAGGCCGTCCAGTTCGGGTCTGGCTACGGCTATCAGTTCAATGTTCGCTTGTTCAGCAATAATGCTGCTCGCAACGTGAAGCTGGCAGAGACCGATAACCCGACAACTGCTGACACGCAGAAGACGGGCAACATCCCCTGGCGACATACTGAGACGCATTGGTCGCTGGAGGAGCGGGTCATCGCGATGAACCGTTCTCCCGCCCGTCTTGTCAACCTGCTCCAGACCAGTCGCGTCGATGCGATGACCGATCTGGCTGAGTTGATGGAAGGCAACTTTTGGTCGAAGCCCACGAGTTCAAGCGACAGCTTGGCTCCTTACGGGGTTCCGTACTGGATCAACACCACCAGCTACTCGACCACGGGTGGCTTCAATGGTGGTCGGCCCACTGGCTTCACCGATGTTGGTGGTTTGGATCCCAATACCTACTCCCGGTGGAAGAATTGGAACGCTCAGTACGTGAACGTGTCCAAGCAAGACCTCATCCGGAAGTGGCGTGAAGCTGCGACCAAGACGGAGTTCAAGCCGCCTGTTG
>Ga0208030_1001947_pt1 | contig 10902 bp, 15 predicted proteins | sample MalvirDeepMed_M9_FD_184246 | JGI IMG/M metagenome (GOLD analysis project Ga0208030, IMG submission 184246) | Marine viral communities from the Global Malaspina Expedition - Malaspina viral metaG DeepMed_M9 (SPAdes) (version 2) | ecosystem: Environmental > Aquatic > Marine > Oceanic | place...
CAACAGAAAATGAACACAGTTGAGGCCACGGTCACCCCGCGGGATGCCGATGGTACCTTCAAGGCGTTAGAGTGATACTTTATTAGCGAGTTTTCTAACACGCTTAGACATGGCACGCAGAAAGAAGGCAAAAAGGCGACGTTCAAAGAAATTCTTCAACCTGTTTGACTTCGCGGTTGCGTATGGGAACTTGGCCATCATAACTCAAGGCACTCTCGGCTCAGGACCAGTCGAGGCTGTCACGGGAGCGTACGACATAGGCATGAGCAGAACCGCCGATGTCGGACTAGGACGCGGTTCGCAAATGCTCGCCTTGACTGGTGCTTCTCAAATCAGTCTAGCCGACATAATGAACGCGCCCTCTCTGAGTTTCGACCAGATAACTCAGAACACTCGCTCCAATGCTGTGCCCATGGCGCTCGCCGCCGTTACCTTCAATGTCGGCGCGTCGGTTTTCAAGAAAATAATGCGTAAGCCATTCACTCAAGCGAACAAACTAATCAAGCCCCTCGGCCTCAATGTGAGGATTGGTTGAAATGGCCACTAACACCGTTGTCGGCATCCTCGTTTGCTCGGATGGGACGAATATCCCTCTCAAGGCTGAAATCGCGGAGGGCACAGAAACCAGTTTGACCACAGATACAGTGTACACCTCGACGGCAATTCAAGTCGGCGACTATGCGATAGGCAAGACCGTGACTCATGGACTCATCCAGTTCGCAAACGGTTTCCAATACGCCTACATTCTTCGGCAGGGAGTCGTTCAAAGCGTCATCCCATGTTGCGTTAACGGTGCCTCGACTGCAACCCCCCGCCTATGGGCACCAATTACGCTTCAGGCCGGTGATTTGCTTCGTGTAATGAATCAGACTGCCGCGGACCGCGGGGCCGCCCTCTGTTATGTGACCAACCGCGGAACTCAGAGAATCGCGACTGTCACTCCAACCGGAGGGGCCACCAACGCTCTAACCGATTTGCAGACTGGAAACAGCATCGGTGACACTGTCCAAGGGCAGACTTTGGTCTCCGCTTGGTTCACTAGTGTTGACTCCGGCCTGATAGAGACTCCCGGCGCTGTCATCGTTGACGCTCTGGGTAACGTCGTCGGCTCCGTGACCAATACCGACCCCGCCACTCAACAAGCAGTGGCTTCAGAAGTGAACGCCCCGGTGAACTTGAACTACGTCGCGCAATACTTGACTTCCGCCTGAGGTGCAGGGCATGGCGAACTGGACAAGAGCGAAAGCCCGAAAGAGGCTCCTTGAAGCAGAAGCCAAGTTCAAAAAAGTGTATATGGCAAGCCCGATAATCCTTACCGGGGCCGTAAAGACTGCCGACATGGAGGCAGTCTCTAAGATAGTAGCACGGTGCATTAAGCGGATTGGCAAGTGATAGGATGCCGCTTCCAGATGCCCCGGCGCAGTCGCCCAGAGTCTACAAACTGCTCAAGAACACCACGCTTGAGAACCTCACAGACGACGATTTCATCCTTGTTGCTAATCCTATCTCGCTGGAATTATTGAATGAAGACGAGTTGCGCCGCCTTTTGCTGGTGCAACTCGCGCGCTTGTCAGTTAAACAGGAGTGGAACGGACTTCTAGGGTGATTGAATGCCGCTTCCAGACGCCTCTAAGAAGTCGCCAAGGGTTTACACCCTGCTTCAGAACACTGATTTAGATAACGTGACCTTCGATAATGTGCAAGCTGTGGGCAATCCGATAGCGATTGAAGAGGCCAATGAAGATGAAATGCGAAGATTAGTCCTCGTCAACCTGTGCAGACTTGTCACGAGCGGCGAATGGACGGGTCTTCTGGAAGCTGGGGGCGGAGAGTTCAACGTAGAACTCAGCGAATATGACTGGGACGGAGACACCGATGCGGTTAGGGTATTCGGCTTAGCGCCGTATGGAACCATAGCGCGGGAATTGAATACTACTGTCGTGCAGACTGATGAAATCAAACTATTTCCTTTCATTTCGCCTCAAACTGGCACGATATCTCAAGTTGATTTGTACGTCGGAACAAGCGATTCAGGAGCCACGGGAGCGGTCAATGTCGGTTTCTACGAGGACTCGGGCGGCTTGCCGAAGACGTTCATCGGCGAGTTCGTAATGGCGACTACGAGTTCAGGGCAGGTCACTCAAACCAGTTCATCGGCCACGGTCGAGACGGTCAGAGGCACACAATACTGGATAGGGCTGTACGGCGACAACTTTGATGATACTCCAAACTTCATGAACGTAGATATTCTAACGAGTGGATGCGCGACGGCCTGTGGTCAAGAATATGGCTCGGTGGCAATACCGACAACGATATTCAAAGCCAGTGCGGGCGGCAACGCCAGTATAACAGATATCACCACGTTTTCTCCCGCATCCGCCAATCCCATCAATATCGGGGTGAAATGGTGAACCGCTCCTATACCATCTACGATGGACCCGACATCATAGAGCAGGGCATGCATGATGTCACATGGGAAGAAGTGAGAAGACAGAGAAATCAACTTCTCGATGGAACCGACTGGCGTGCGATGAAAGACCGGACTCTTCCTAATGAGTGGAAGGATTACCGACAGGCTCTCAGGGACATCACAGAACACCCCGACGCGAATACAGCCGTAGACAACTGGCCGGTGATGCCCGATGAGTGAACTCAGCGACAAGGCGAAAGAAGCCATCTCCAATTATGGGGGAAGTTTCCTACTCGGATGGATTCTCGGGGCGGGTTTAGGACAGACTCTCTGGGACTCCATAACCGGGGTGCTTTGATGGCGAAGCGTCCACCTGACAAGGTCATCGAGTACAGAATCTCGCTCCAAGATTACGAGCGAGATATGTTCACTTCGGCAATCGGCGCGTATCAAATGAATCGTATTGTCACTCCAATCATCACTCTGATGAACGACGTATCAGGAATGACCGTCCTGCTGACTCTCCTAGCCAGCATCCTAGGATTCACCTTCCTCACGGCTACGTTGACTTCTGACAGTAGCGTGGCCGATGTCATCGACCTCTTCGTTACTCAGAAGAATCAAGCCGAAGCCGCCGGGGTGATTGGTCTAGCCGGTGCCTATGGACAAATTCCGGGACCGTTTTCAGCCCAAATTAGCCAATGGTTGATTCAAGCACTCGGTTTAACCCCTCAAGAATCATGAAAATGGCCCTTCAAGTAGGGGGGTAGCGACGACGATATGGGGCCACCGGTCCCCCCAGAGGCTTGAAACTGCCAGTTTCGGAATCGAAGACGAGGATTCCGAATCGATCACGGAGCCAGTCACGGACCTCAGGTGATTTGACTTTGATGTCACAGCTCATGCAGACATTCTGGATCTCTCGAGAACGCAGGACTATGTTGGACTCCACATGACAGAGACCGCACTTCCATCCTTTGCCCCTCACTCGCTCGCCTCCGCAACTAGCCTCTGAATTTCTTTCTGAAGTCCTCTGATGTTCTGCCTCATCTCGTGGTTCTGCTGCCATAGCCCCTGAAGGTTACTGGGGCCGTTTTCCTCGTAGAAAACGACCGCCTTGCTGATGTTGGCGCTCTTCTGCCTTGAAGGCCAGCGTGAGCGTATCGCATAGGCTTCGTTTGAGAGGGTAGCTGAGATTAGGTGCATTCAACTCGCCTCCTTCAGGAAGACATCTAGGAGCCTTCGGCAGTGCGGGCAGGGGATAGTTACCTCAAACGTCCTTGTCTGAGCTGGTGTGTCGTCTATGGCCTTCATCAAAAGTCCTCCGGCAATCCGCATATACGGCATCTCTTTCCCGAATTGGGGAGGAATATCATGGGTCTAGGGCCTCCCACTGGCAATTCCTTATCACACAGTTGGCAATTCATATTTCCACCCCTTCAACCCCACAGGAGGGGCAACAGGCGGGAAGAAAGACGGATGAAAACCTCACGACTCGACAGTTAGTGGAACAGCGATAGGTTAGGGGTGGTGTCTCGGTCATCATGATTCAATCACCCCTGAGCATCTACTACAATGACTCATGGGCCCGGTCATGATGTGGACCGGGTTCTCTCTCGTACCGCACTTTATTCCGCAATTTCTACAATTCATTCTTCCCACCCCTCTTCTTCTTTGCACATCTCGCACTTTTGCTTCATGGATGGCAATTCAATTGCACACCTAAGACACTTCATTCTTCTCCCTCCGCTTGACAATCTCCACCATTACGTCATACAATGGGTTCACCCACTCACTTCCTCTTGAAAGACGTCGGAACATCTCCTTTTGTTCAGCCTTTGTTAATTTCTTCACCTTTTGTTTATTCATGTTTATCACCTGTGGAGAGCCGGCGTTCAGTGTGGATGCACTCGTTCTCCGACCCTCCACTTGATGGGAGGGGCCTAGAGTATATTATATGCGCGGTTGTTGAAGTCGTTGGCTTCTGGGGCTCCGCCCCATAATCCACACCACCTCCCGCCGGCAATGACTAGCCCACAATAGCCACCGGATAAGAAGATTCTCTAGTATTTTGACTGAATTCGGGTCGTGAGGGTATGTTGATAGACGGACGGCTCCCGGTTGGTGGACATGGTAGACGAACTAACCCTATTAATCGCCCTCGGAACGCTCAATTTGCTCGGTTCTTTGGGCCTTGCGCTCTGGATAAAGAGAGAATTGGAGGATTCAATGGAGCAACTGGACAATTCACTAGCTCTAGCCCTTCAAAGCACCATCGAGAAACTAACAGGAGAGGGCGCGGTGGCGTTTGAAGCGCCCAATCCAATCCAAGCTGCGCTCGGTCAAGTGCTGATGTCAATCGCGCAACAGAAAATGAACACTGTAGAAGCGTCAATCGTTCCCAGAAGCGATGATGGGACGTTTACTAGAGCTGACGGCCTCGATATGTAAGTTTATTACCGAGTTTTCTAACACGCTTAGATATGGCACGCAGAAAGAAGGCAAAAAGGCGACGTTCAAAGAAATTCTTCAACCTGTTTGACTTTGCCGTTGCCTATGGAAACTTGGCCATCATAACTCAAGGCACTCTCGGCTCAGGACCCGTCGAGGCTGTAACCGGAGCGTACGACATAGGCATGAGCAGAACCGCCGATGTCGGACTAGGCCGCGGTTCGCAGATGCTCGCTCTCACTGGTGCTTCTCAAATCAGCCTAGCCGACATAATGAACGCGCCTTCTCTCAGCTTCGACCAAATAACTCAGAACGCTCGCTCCAATGCTGTTCCCATGGCACTCGCCGCCGTTACCTTCAATGTGGGTGCCGGCGTTTTCAAGAAAATCATGAGAAAGCCCTTCACTCAAGCTAACAAGCTCATCAAGCCTCTCGGCCTCAATGTGAGGATTGGTTGAAATGGCAACAAACACCGTTGTCGGCATCCTCGTTTGCTCTGATGGGACGAATATTCCTCTCAAGGCTGAAATCGCGGAGGGGACTGAGACTTCTCTGACCACTGACACCGTGTATACCTCGACGGCGATTCAAGTCGGTGACTATGCGATAGGCAAGACCGTCACTCACGGACTCATTCAGTTCGCAAACGGTTTCCAGTACGCCTACATTCTTCGGCAGGGAGTCGTTCAAAGCGTCATCCCATGTTGCGTGAACGGTGCCTCGACTGCAACCCCCCGCCTATGGGCTCCTGTCACTTTGCAGGCCGGTGATTTGCTTCGGGTAATGAACCAGACCGCCGCGGACCGCGGGGCCGCCCTCTGTTATGTGACTAACCGCGGGACTCAGAGAATCGCGACTGTCACCCCTACTGGAGGGGCCACCAATGCTCTAACCGATTTGCAGACTGGAAACAGCATCGGTGACACCGTGCAGGGGCAGACATTAGTCTCCGCTTGGTTCACTAGTGTTGACTCCGGCCTAATCGAGACTCCCGGCGCTGTCATCGTTGACGCTCTGGGGAACGTCGTTGGCTCCGTGACCAATACCGACCCCGCCACTCAACAAGCGGTTGCTTCGGAAGTGAGCGCACCGGTGAACTTGAACTATGTCGCACAGTACCTTACTTCGGCCTAGGTGGCAGAGCTATGAAGATGACAAAGGCCCAAGGGCGAAGAAGACTTGCAGAGATTCTCAGCAAAGCGAAGAAACTCTATCTTAAGGGGTACATCTCGACCAAAGACCTCGACGCAATAGAGCGCATATCGAAGACCCGATCTAAGCAATTGAAGTGATAGGATGCCGCTTCCAAATGCCCCAGCGCAGTCGCCTAGAGTGTACAAACTGCTCAAGAACACGACGCTTGAGGCTCTAGCAGCCGACGATGACGATCTAATCAACACCGGGAAACCCATCAGTATCGAAGAACTCAACGAGGATGAACTAAGGCGTCTCGTATTGGTCGCCCTCGCGCGTTTGACTGTCAAGGGCGAATGGAACGGACTTCTGGGGACTTGAAATGCCTCTTCCAAACGCTTCTAAGAAGTCGCCACGGGTCTATACTAACCTCCAGAACATAGATTTGGAGAATGTCACGTTCGCCAACATCGAAGCGACAGGCAATACAATAGCGATTGAAGAAATGAATGAAGATGAACTTCGCAGATTAGTGCTCGCCAACGTAGCCAGATTGGTGGTAAAGGGTGAATGGACGGGCCTTCTTGAGTCTGGAGGGGGGGCTGAAGACCTCGGAGACCTCTCAGACGTCCTACTAGATGCCACGAACTTCGTCGACAGCCTATTGATTCAACCTGACAGTGATGCCGCAGCGCCTACCACCGGAACGCTAGCAAGTGCTACAGGGAATCTCGGCATCGGCAAAGAGACTCTCAAAGCAATCACCAGTAGCATTTACAACACGATTCTTGGTTATGAGACAGGTACGGCGATCACCGATGGGGGGTACAATGCCGTGCTTGGATACCGCGCCATGTACACGGCAACGGGTGCAACCAATGTTGCCATAGGTTCTGAAGCTCTCAAAACTGGAACATCGAGCAATACGGTCGCCGTTGGAGCTAATTCCCTATCAGGAGGGGTTACTGGAGCGGATAACGTCGCAGTAGGAAAGAGCGCTTTGCAGGATACGCAAGCGGGAGAAGATAACACAGCGGTAGGAAATCAAGCTGCGTTGGGAACCCAGTCGGGAGATCGAAATATTGCGATAGGTTACAGAGCCTTGAGAAATTATCCTAACGGTACTTCCAGTGATGACAACCTAGCCATCGGTGTAAATGCGTTATACGAAGACGCAGCAGGAACCGATAACGACGGGGTTACAGGCACGAAGAATCTGGGAATTGGCAACTTCTGTCTATCGCTTCTAGTCGCAGGAAACAACAACATCGCCATCGGTCTAGGTGCCGCCGGGAACATCACTTCAGGAGATGGCAACGTCGTTATCGGGGTCGACATGGATCCAGCTTCCGCGACTGGAGACCGGCAACTCTTGATCGGTGGCAACGACGGCTCAACCCAAACGAGCTGGATAGTGGGTGACAACGCAGGGTCTTGTTATCAGGGCGACAATGAAACCGCGTGGTCAACGACATCAGACAAACGGCTGAAGCGAGAAATCAAAGATGCCACTAAGGGACTCGAGGCGATCAACGCGATTCAAATTAGGAACTTCCGCTATCGGAAAGACAACCAATACGGGCTAGATCCCGAGCCCTCGAGGGTCGGAGTGATCGCTCAGGAACTCGAGCAGGTCTTCCCCGAGGCCGTGAAGGAAAACGCCCGCGGTCACAAGACAGTCAGCACCGACTCGATCAACTGGGCGCTGCTCAAAGCGGTTCAGGAACTCTCTGCAAAGGTCGAGGCGTTGGAGTCGGCATGAATGGCGAAGCGTCCACCTGACAAGGTCATCGAGTACAGAATCTCGCTCCAAGATTACGAGCGAGATATGTTCAACTCGGCAATCGGCGCGTATCAAATGAACCGAATCCTCACGCCGATTGTCACACTAATGAATGATGTTTCAGGAATGACAGTATTACTGACTCTTCTCGCCAGCATCTTAGGCTTCACCTTCGTCACGGCGATGCTGGCTTCTGATGCATCAGTCGCGGATGTAATCGACGCATTCCTAACTCAAAAGGCTCAGGCTGAAGCCGCCGGGGTGATTGGTCTAGCCGGGGCCTATGGACAGATACCCGGCCCGTTTGGAAATCAAATCAGCCAGTGGTTGATTCAAGTCCTCGGTTTAACCCCTCAAGAATCATGAAAATGATGCTCCAAGTACACCCTAGAGGCTCACGATTTGGGGCCGTCGGTCCCTTAATCACCGATTTCTTTCTTACAATCCCCACAGACGCAGTATGAAGGATATTCTGCCGTGGCCGGGGTTCGATAGTACCATGAGTCGATAGACAAAATGTCGTTGCAAGTATCACAGAGCAACTCAGCACCTCGATGAATCTCATTCATCCACCATGTCCACTTCACTCGCTCGCCTCCGCAACTAGCCTTTGGATCTCTCTTTGAAGTCCTCTGATGTTCTGCCGCATCTCGTGGTTCTGTTGCCATAGCCCTTTGAGGTTGCTAGGGCCGTTCTCCTCGTAGAAGACGACCGCCTTGCTGATGTTAGCACTCTTCTGTCTGGATGGCCAGCGTGAGCGTATCGCATAGGCTTCGTTTGAGAGGGTAGCTGAGATTAGGTGCATTCAAATCCTCCTGAAAGATTGGCAGCGCAAACAAAAGGTCTGACCCTTTCGGGCTTCTCGGGTGATGGCTCGACCACACATTCGACAACGGTTCTTATCTCTGAAGGATCGGCTACGTCGAAGATAGGTGGTCCCTGTCATTTGCCCGTCAACTCCGCCAAATCTTCTAGTGCTGAAGCAATACGACTCAACTCATTACGAAGGACTTCTATCCCATCTTCTTCATTGAATGAACTCCATACAGTTTCATGGTGACGTGGAGCGTGTCTCCAAAACCAACGCATCATTCAACTCGCCTCCTTCAGAAACACGTCTAGGAGCCTCCGGCAATGCGGGCAGGGGATAGTTACCTCCAACGTCCTTGAGACGGCTGGTGTATCGTCTATCTCCTTCATTCAATCACACCTTCCGGGGCCGTGGTCTATCATCCACCGTTCGATAGGTCCGGCTTCCTCTCCACAGATCGCGCACGTCATTGGGCTTATTCGTATTTCTTTTTCATTCATCTTTATCACCTGTGGAGGGTCGGCGTTCAGTGTGGATGCACTCGTTCTCCGACCCTCCAATTGATGCGAGCCCGTATCATATAATATATGCTTCGGTTGAGTGGGTCATGGCTTCTGGGGCTCCGCCCCATAATCCACACCACCTCCCGCCGGCAATGACTAGCCCACATTAGCCACCGGGTATCAAGATTTTCTAGTATTTTGACTGAATTCGGGTCGTGAGGGTATGTTGATAGACGGACGGCTCCCGGTTGACGGACATGGTAGACGAACTAACCCTATTAATCGCCCTTGGAACGCTCAATTTGCTCGGTTCTTTGGGCGTTGCCCTATGGATCAAGAGAGAATTAGAGGATTCTATGGCTCAACTCGACAATTCTCTTGCTCTAGCTCTGCAAAGCACCATCGAGAAATTGACAGGGGAAGGCGCGGTGGCGTTTGAAGCCCCTAATCCGATCCAAGCCGCCCTCGGTCAAGTGCTGATGTCAATCGCGCAACAGAAAATGAACACTGTAGAAGCGTCAATCGTTCCCAGAAGCGATGATGGGACGTTTACTAGAGCTGACGGCCTCGATATGTAAGTTTATTACCGAGTTTTCTAACACGCTTAGACATGGCACGCAGAAAGAAGGCAAGAAGGCGACGTTCAAAGAAATTCTTCAACCTGTTCGACTTCGCGGTCGCGTATGGCAACTTGGCGATCATAACCCAAGGTACTCTCGGCTCTGGACCCGTCGAGGCTGTCACCGGAGCGTACGACATAGGCATGAGCAGAACCGCCGATGTCGGTCTGGGCCGCGGTTCGCAGATGCTCGCGCTCACCGGTACCGATCAAATCAGCCTAGCTGACATAATGAACGCGCCCTCGCTGAGTTTCGATCAGATAACCCAGAACGCGCGTTCTAATGCTGTTCCGATGGCACTCGCCGCGGTGACTTTCAACGTCGGAGCCTCGGTTTTCAAGAAAATAATGCGCAAGCCATTCACGCAAGCGAATAAACTCATCAAGCCTCTGGGCCTCAATGTGAGGATTGGTTGAAATGGCAACAAACACAGTTGTCGGCATCCTCGTTTGCTCTGATGGGACGAATATTCCTCTCAAGGCTGAAATCGCCGAGGGGACAGAAACCAGTTTGACCACTGATACCGTGTACACCTCGACGGCTATTCAAGTCGGCGACTATGCGATAGGCAAGACCGTCACTCACGGACTCATTCAGTTCGCAAACGGTTTCCAGTACGCCTACATTCTTCGGCAGGGAGTCGTTCAAAGCGTCATCCCATGTTGCGTGAACGGTGCCTCGACTGCAACCCCCCGCCTATGGGCTCCTGTCACTTTGCAGGCCGGTGATTTGCTTCGGGTAATGAACCAGACCGCCGCGGACCGCGGGGCCGCCCTCTGTTATGTGACTAACCGCGGGACTCAGAGAATCGCGACTGTCACCCCTACTGGAGGGGCCACCAATGCTCTAACCGATTTGCAGACTGGAAACAGCATCGGTGACACCGTGCAGGGGCAGACATTAGTCTCCGCTTGGTTCACTAGTGTTGACTCCGGCCTAATCGAGACTCCCGGCGCTGTCATCGTTGACGCTCTGGGGAACGTCGTTGGCTCCGTGACCAATACCGACCCCGCCACTCAACAAGCGGTTGCTTCGGAAGTGAGCGCACCGGTGAACTTGAACTATGTCGCACAGTACCTTACTTCGGCCTAGGTGGCAGAGCTATGAAGATGACAAAGGCCCAAGGGCGAAGAAGACTTGCAGAGATTCTCAGCAAAGCGAAGAAACTCTATCTTAAGGGGTACATCTCG
>Ga0208030_1001951_pt1 | contig 10889 bp, 17 predicted proteins | sample MalvirDeepMed_M9_FD_184246 | JGI IMG/M metagenome (GOLD analysis project Ga0208030, IMG submission 184246) | Marine viral communities from the Global Malaspina Expedition - Malaspina viral metaG DeepMed_M9 (SPAdes) (version 2) | ecosystem: Environmental > Aquatic > Marine > Oceanic | place...
CCCCAGTTACTGCTTTTGCTCGCGCCTGATTAAGAACTTTTGGCGCTGCCATGTTAACAAGTCTCGCTGCGGCTGTTTTCTCCATACCCGATTTTACTGCAGCTCGCTTAGCGAACTCCTTAGTCAACCCTTTAACCGCCATTCCCTTGACCGCGGCTCCACCTATTCCACCACCAAGAACAAGGGTTGCAAAGTCAGCTGGCGTCGCAAAGCTCATAATAGTTGCGAGAATATCTTCAGCCATATTAGGGTCATAACCCTCGTCTACTTTGAACACCTGCTCACCATTCATTACTTGACGAGCCATTCCTTCTATGCTTTGATTATAGCCCTGTTTTACCCATTGAGGTAACCACTCTCCGGGAATAAATCCATATAATCTACGTTCTTTTGCTGTCTGTCCACCGGGCAGTGAACCGTATAATGACATTAATTCAGCTTGTCTTTCAGCGCGGGTAGACATTATTTATATACTAAAATTTAATTTGTTTCAATATTGAATGTATCTCTTCGTCATATTTATATGGAGACCACTTGCCCTTATCAGCAGTTTTCTTATATCCTTCAAGTTTCTCCCGTATCTTTTTTCTCATCATTTTATTACCCGTAGTATATTTCGTTTGATACTCGCCCTTTTCCGGGTCAAGGCGTAAATATAAATTGTACATATCCTTTAGTGTTTTCTTAAACTTAACAGCTGCCTCGTTGTATCTTTTAGTTTCTTTTTCGGAGTGCCTTGATATTACAGCCGGCTTCGAAAGGGTAAAAAGTGTGCTATCGGCAGAATCCAAAGTGCTTAATCCTCCATCGATTGCTTTAAACATTACATTTGATACAGGTTTTATAACGCTACCTTCTTTTGCAGCCCCTTCCAGTATTCCCATAGACCCTTGTGGTGCATACTCTTTTACGAGGGAATCGAGGCCGCTCTCATCCTTTATAACGTCTGGTTTTGTAGATAGTGGTTTCTTTTCAGTATCAGGCTTATCACCCATTGGGAATCCTAAGTTTCCGCCAGCTAGATTAAGTTGACTCTCTTCCGGTGGTGAGAATGGATATCTTTCAGTAAACGGAGCACTAAAGTCAGCTATAAGAGTATCTAATTCATCATCCTCGATTTCTTCTATATTGTCATAGGTAGGATATTCTCCAAACCCAGTTTTATATTCTGCTAATCCTTCTTTCTTAATAGCATCCAGTTGGTTTCCTATTATAGTTAAAAAAGCATTTCTTTCAGCCCCTGTTGCACTTGCCGGTAAATAATTATCAGGATTTTCAAACTGGTCAAGTTTTGTAGCATACTCTATTCCAGCAGCAGTTTGCCCTAATTCTTGTTGGGTAAACTGTAATTCATCCTTACCCCCTTTGATGATAGTGGTAAGAGTCGTGTATAAATCTTTTGTTAGATAAGGGCTTGTCAATAATTGTCTAGCTTTAAGTAGTCTTTGTTCTGGAGTAAGAGCGTCTAATGAATACACCTGTTGTTGCATAGATTCTTCTATATCTCTACTCTCATTAATTGTGTCAACCATTTGCTGATTGTCTTTAAACATACTTTTTAACAGCAACTCTTGGCCTTCCCTATTTCCTTTAAGTGCGTTATATTGCTGGGTAAAGTCGTTGTATTTCTGTTGTTTTTCTGTATTCTCTAAAGCAGCTGCCCTATATTCTTCGTCTTGAGTATTTTGAATTTTATCTTGCTCAAATTTTTGACGCGCTAATTGATTTCTTTCCTGATTAGCGGTAAGGACTTGACCTCTGTATATATCATCCTTAATACCCTCTTCTTTCATGTGCTCAAACCGTTCACGCTGCAAATCCATATTCTGCTTAGCTCTATATAATTGAGGCAGCTGTGCTAAAAAACGACCTAAATAATCACCGGGTTCGTATCCGTTAGCCATTGTATCTTACCTTTTGTTCAAGTGTTTTATCCATACTGTTGGTCATAGTAATCCTGCATTTCTTGCTGATGTTGTTCTTCAGCCGGTGTTAGAGCCACGTTAGGATTTTGATTCATAGGGGTAGCTAAACTCGGTGGAGCTGTAGCAAGCGCGTTTCTATCAAACTCAAACTCGCCTTTCCGTTCAATATCGCCAATGGCGCTTAATAGGTCAGCTTGATAACCTTCAACCACTCCACGTCTTTGTCTATCTATATCAGTATATAAATTAGTCATAGAACTTTCTAATTGCTGACTTCCAATTCCGCTACGACCAAAACCTCTTTGTCCTGCAGCTGTTCTAGCCCCTCCCCTGATACCGCGAGTTGCTTGTTTTCCACCTGCATATATATCGCCTACTTGCTGTGAATAACCCATGCCGAATTGAGGTAGGTCACCTGCATACTGGGCGAACCTAGGGTCATTCATAATATTACCCATACCCATTTGAGATAACGCTCCTCCCACATCAGTTGCTGTACCATACCCAACATTAATTCCGCGACCAGTTGGAGTTGCTACATTTGGATTGCTAACCTGCGCTCCAGCGCCTTGAAAGCCAAGTACATTAGAGCCAGTCATAGACCAATCTGTACCGGGCCCAAACACCGGATTATTACTTCCAAACATTTGCTGACCGTATGGGTTTGTTTGTTGCTGCTGTGGTCTAGTAGGGTCATACTCTGTTCCTATTCTTCCACCACCCTGCATCTGAGGTATCATATAGTTAATAAGACCGCCGCCGCGACCAGAATATTCTACAACATAAGGATTACCTCTCCAGTCAAAAGTTGAACCTAACCCACCTTCTCTCGCTGCTTGTGCAAAGGTGTCTTTAAAACCAACCGGGGTTCTTCCGAAAGCTTTGTTACCTGCGAATGGGCCTTGTGCAAAAGAAGGCATATCTAATCCCAATCCAGCGGAAGGGGATGTAACAGCCGAAGCTGTATCTAAGAGCGGGGGGGCAATAGCTCCAGTGGCAGACGATAATACAGATGGGGCTGATAGCATTTCCATTGGCATTTTCCCACCAAATTGAGTTCCCAATTCTCTTCCAAATTCCTTAATCCCTTCTCCTAGTCCAAATAGTTCTCCAGAAGTTTGCGCTTCCCTAAATGCTTGACCAACCTTACCCATCCCAGTTCCTATGGCCTTCCCTGCTTTATCGTACACACCGGGCATTATACCTGCTTGTATACCAGTTACTAAAGCTCTTTCTCCAATACCTTTTCTATAATCATCTTCAGCCTCACGCAAGTCACCGCGAGTCTCTTGTGCATATTTTCCACCACCATAGTCTTCCCTCGCATAGCTACTTTCACCAAGTGCTCGACCAATGCCTGCGCCAGCAGCTGTACCCCATGGGCCTAAAACAGAACCAACTGTACCGCCAAGAAAACTACCAACTGTGCCTAACCATCCAGCTTTTCTTTTACGTTTAGCTGCAGCCTTCTGTTTTTCTTCAATTTCCCGTTTTTCACCTTGAAATTCACTCTCTCTTTTTGAAGAGGCGATTCTTCCACCGAGTTGATAATTGTTAGATGGCCCTGTCATTCCTCCGCCATATAATTCCATTAAACTGTTTGCCATGATTATGTCCTTGTAAATTCTAAGTAATACCAAGCGCCAAGCTCTTTTCTGTAGAGCCTTAACTTTCCATCTGGTGTTTTAACCATTCTCTCTTCACCGTTGTTGCCAGAAGCGTTGGCTGGAAAGCCTATTTGAATCTTAGCGTCTGCTTTCTTTGCATTGTATAAAAATCTTTTTTCCCTGTCAATTGCCATTAGGTAATTCTCTTATATATAGGTCTGTACTCTATCCCAATATTATTTATTGTCTGAAGACTATCTCCGTTCAAGTCCAATCTTAGCTGAAAAGAGGAAGCGAGCAATGGAGTATCAAATGTATATCTATTAACATCTAAATCTGCGCTTGTAGTAGCTACTGTAGAACTGGATAAACCAGAAGAGGAAGACCCCTGCCTTGTCCCACTATCGTTTACATAAACATAATTGATTGCGCTTGAGTTAGCTGCGTTACTTGCATATTCAATGGTAATACCATAAATCTTTTTAACCGTATTCGGTAATCCGAAATCGTCATCTTTTAACGTGATATCAAATGTTGCACCAGAATCCGGCTCTCCATCGTAAGACTCTAACTCATCCGTACCGATACCTAATGTCATTTGATTGTAGGCGTCTGTAATAATGTTTGTCTTGATTGCATTGGTTGCTAAGTCTTCAATAAATGTGAAGCTATTCGTTGTAAAGCTATACACATACGCATCACCGCTCGTACCACCGGAAGCAGCCGCATCTCTTATAACGACTAAATGTTTATTAACCGGCTCAAATCCAACTATGGTGTCTGCGTTTACAAAGGACTTCCAAGTGGACTCCAATATCTTCTTTTGTAGATTGGTAATCTTTGAACCATCATAGAAAAATAAACCCTGTTTATTCGCCCAAGCCACACCAAAATCTGTCTTAACAACAGCGGCGTGAAAAGGGGTACCCATATTTGTATGCTCACTCTCTAAAAACCATTGCGTATCAGAACCACCACCTATGTTGATTATATAAAGGGTCTTTTGTTTAAAAGCCAAGATACGGTCTGCAAAGGATTCTAGCTTAATAAAATCCTCACCATCATTTATACCTATCTCTATAAAATTAGTAACTGGGAATGTATCAAATTTATTTATCTCACTATACAATAACTTATCAGCTGAAAGCTCAGTCTGACCGTTTGCATTAATTGATTTTATATTGGCTATAAACTTTCTTCTGTTAGTGACAACGCTGGTTTTGTAACCCTCCCCAGCTACACCAACCGATGCTGTTGAAAGGTCTGAGGAATACCCGTTTAGGGAGGCATAAGTATCAGAGCTATTAACACCGACAGCTGCTCCACCAATAAGATAGGCAGCCTGACTATACATAGTACTCCATCCACCATAATCAGCCTCCAAACTGCTCCTACATCCATCAGTTAGAGATATGTCAATAAGCAGTTCCCACTCGCCTTTTAAAGTGCTATCCCTGCAATAGATTCTTCCACCAGTTACTCTATCCGCATATCCATGGGATGCAATAACCGTACAATCTAAATATTTACTTGCTGCTACGGCAATAGTACCCGTCATAGTAGTGGGTAACGATTCTTGATTTCCGTCATAAATGAATGTCTGGGCAAATTGATAGGTAGCTGCAGTAAACGAACCAGAGCTGGTTGGCACAACCTCCAGATTAAAACCTAACCCAGCGTCTGGGGCAATATAACCAGATACATCTGCGCCAACACCCCACGCCTCTGCAGAGTCCAAAATAAGAGTAGTAGTGTTTGTTCTCGATGCAATTCCTTGCACCTCACTACCATCCTCATTAATAGCTACGTATAAACCGCTATCAAATTGAGTATCATAGGTGGTGGCAAAAGTTGTTCCTCCAACGGTTAAAGTCGTACTGGGGCTTCCTGCGCTTGTAAACACTAAACTCTTCTCTTTAGTCAAGACAGCGGCAGCTATTCCAGTACCAGCAGTCCCATTAAAGGGTGGCAGAGGAGGTGCACTATCTGTTTTCCAACCTGTTACATTTTGTACACTACCGCCACCAACGTTTAATTGTGTACCGCTTGAATCTAACCAAAGTTTTTTACTGATATAACCATACCATTTTACCGCGTTCCCAGCCCCAAAATTGGTATCACATACTCTCACAGCGCCATCTGCTATATCGTATATGACCGCACCGCCAGTGGTGGAACCTAGGTCTATTGAATCTGCAGCCCAAGAGCCACCAGCATCATAGATGTCTATTCTAGTGTCCGATGTGGCGTCAGTATCCGCTAAAAATGTTCTTACCGTTGCAGCATTAGTTCCGCCAGCATTATAATCAAAAGTCCCTTGGAATAATCCATAGCCAGCAACTGAAGCATCAATACTGGGCGCCGCATAATCACTGGTATTATCGGTTATTTTTCCACAAGACTGTATCTGCCCAAACTCATCTACAATAGCATTCTTAATGTCAGCGAGCTCATTGTCTTTAATCGAGCGAGCATTGGTCTTGGTATTTAAACCACCGTCAAACCTAGTATATGTTTTAAATTGCTTAGGCATTTATTTCTTTACCTTAATCGGCGTAACAGCCACAGTAATATCCGTACTTTTATTATACTTGCCATTAGGAAACTTGATTTTATTATTCCCTTTATTGTACGACGCATTCTTTAATTTCATATTAACCATTTTTTAGCAGCATCAACAAAGTGTTCCGGATTGCCAGCTCCACCCTCAGTGTTATAATATTTTTTCCAATAATCTGCCTTACCTTCTATTGTATTAGGTACTGACTTTGGTACTCTCCAGTACTTTAAACGACAATGTACAATACCAGCAGCTATATTCTTTTCAAGTATATCACCCCAAATATCCTCATCATACACTTGCCAATACTTACTATCCACACGACTGGCCTCCGCACAGCTTACTATCAATGACTTTCTATGCTTAAGATAGTGTACAAGGTTATCTACACAAGTCGCTGGCTCTACTTGCCAGAACGAGCAAGCAGGCCCATTTCCAAGCTGTCTTAGATATTCATATCTTGATTCAACTATCCCAGTAATCAAAACAAGTTCGACTGCATCTTTAGATGCAAACTTTTTACCCATAGCCATGCAGGTACGCTCTATCAATGACTTTATTTGTTTTATACTAACCATAAAAACCTTTCATGTTAGGCATCGGGTTTAAGAATCAGTTACATTCTTTTTAAATTCGGCGAACCAAATATCATCCAACTTATTCTTACTTGATTTAACAAGTTTTTCAACGAATTGAATCGCAACCTTTTTTAAGACCGCTTCGCTAATTACAGTTTTAAGCCCTGTAACAACGAGTCCTCTTACAAATGGTATATACAATCCACCACCTATTACAGCTAGTGTCCCTACAATACTTACCCAATGACTCTGAATCCATTCCATTATGCGTCTCCTTTATATAACCATCCAATTAATGAACCGAATACGAGAGCTACAAATGAACCCACACTCTGTATACTTGATACAGAAGATTCCAATGAGCGAACCCTGCCATTCTGTTCCTTTACTAAAACTTTAATGTCATCTACCGTTTCTTTAATATGAGCTATCTCGCCTGATTGTTTAGCACTCATAACAGTCAATTCCTCTAGTCTAGATTGAGTATCTGTTCTCCAGCTATCTACCTGATTCTTATTCATTTTGAGTTTATCCTGCCCTTTAAGTATGCTAAATCATCCGTAACATCATTTAATTCCTTAACAATATCTTCTCTATGCCTTTGAGAGATTTCATCTGAACGATTCCATCTATCTAACATCTTTAAAATTATACCCTCCACATTAACCATCTTAGTCTCAGCTTTAACGATTGATTGTCTAATATTATCTAAATCTTCATTCTGTAATTTCTGACTCTTAATCAAATTAATTATCATCATCGCGAATAAAACTACTATTATTCCAACAGCACCATATTCTGCATACAGACCGAAAACTTTAGAGTCAATCATCTAGTACTTTCTTAGTTGCTCGTAATCCAATTACGACTAATGCTTCCATTGCTACCGCTAGAAACATATCCTCCCGGATACTAAAAGCAATTATAATAGATTCAATCATCATAGCCGAGACTATGGCTTTATCTATTAAACTGCTAGTCTGAGTCTTCGCTAGTTGATGCTTCATCAATAGAAGCCTTCAACGCATCAACGAACGCCTGTCTTCCAAATTGCAATTGCTGAAGATTGAATGTAGCTCCATCAATCTTCCTATTCAAATCTGATAGATGTTGTACCATCAGCTTTTGATTATCGTTAAGTTCATCAACGGAATACGTATCTCCGTCAATATCGAGAAAAGGCTCTTTTTCTTTTTTATTTTGTTTTTTTGCCATTTCATTTCCTTGTTGTTATTGTTTATCGTTTCTTCAATCCTAATTTTTGCATTAAACTTTTATTTTCTTCTTCTAGCTCAACATTGTGATGCTCTAATTCTTCTAAATGCTGCTTTTCCATATCATGCATTTTAGAAGTTAACACCACCAATTCTTCATGCATATCTCCTATACTTCTATCCATACTTGCAAACTTCATTTGTATCTGATAGTATGCTGCTATCATCATGGAAATTCCAATCATAGCCTTTATTAAGAAAGCTATTGATATGTGTACCTGACTGTCAGAACTAATCCCCTTCGACATCCTGAACCTCTGGTACTGGTATTCCTAATTTCTTTTCCCATTTATTAATAGTTGGCTCAAGCGTTCCTCTTGCATCCGCAATTACAATCACAATCGCAACTACACAATGTAGATAAAAGCTTATCATCGTGAGTACCAATTAATCGCTTTTTCAACATCGTCTGCCCTTAATTCTAAGTTCCCATCAAAATCTGCTTTCCACATCTTTACTTTCTTGCCGTCTTTGAATAAAACTACGCTTGGAAAATTTCTTAATCTTAATTTTCTAACAACTTGAGGAACTTTTTTTGAAGGTAAAATCATCATTTGTGTTCCCATGTGTGCCGAATCCCCCTTCACAATAAACTTTCCTTTATAAAAATTCTGTTTATTATCATCTGACCATTCAGAAGTAAATCTTACTAAGTGCATCCCTTTGTAGATTGCTCCATAAAAATTGTCATCATTTACTTCTTGTTGTACTGGCTGACCGAATGCCAATGATAATAATAGTAACCACCTCATTGAACTTGAATCCTCAGTTCAACGATTTTACGCTCTATAATGTTGATTTCTTCCTGTATCTTTTCAAAAAGTTCATACAATTCATCCATGTCATCTTGAAGATTGCCCACCTGCTGTTTATACTGTTCGTAACTTGGTGACCAATTATAACCCTCAGGTTTACTTGGGTACTCCTCTGAGTAAATGGACATGGGTACTGGTAATTCTTTTGCTTCTTGTATGTCTGCCTGTAAGGCAAACCACATTCCAATTAAAGATGCTAAGCCAGTACCAGCAGCTATCATCGTCTGCAGAGATAAGGTAAATTTTGAACCTAATATTTTTTCTTCGCTTATTTCTTTAGCCATTAGTTAATATCCTATCTTAAACACAAAGGCAATAGCCGTCCATATTCCAAATACGACTAAAAACCTCGCATATAGATTTCCAAGCTTTTGATTCAATTTTTCTTCCTATCATTTACTTCTATTGTTCTACCATGATTCTCGCCCTGCTCAATTCCTCTGCCTGTGTTACCACGATTACCGCCTCTGTTCTCGCCACCATTACTGGTATTAGCTCTTGAGCCACTATTGTTTCCTTGACTGTAAGGATTGTAATGATATACACCACTCCTGTAAAACAATGGTCTAAAGTGATAATCATATCCAATAGGATAGCCATTAACAGAGTGATTGATTTTAACTGGTGGTTTACCGTTGGCAAATTCCATTACAGCGAGACCTGCCACAAATCCTAAAAAGAAATATGCTATTGCTTTATGCATTGCGTAGTATTGTACTCACTTTAAGCAGCTTCAATTTTTTCAACTAATTCTGATTTACTATTCGCTGCTATTGCATTTCCATCTTCATCTAAATTAGTACCATCTTCATAGTCAACACTATTATCATCGCAATACTTCTGTAATTGTGCAAGTTCCCAATCTGTAGATGGGTCACCACTTGGGTATTTGTGCTGATGTAAAAACCAATCTGCTTTTACTTCATCTGTCCATAAAGTCGAGGCCATTCCCTGAATATCCGAATTTTCACCGGATACATCCATATCTGGCGTTAAAGACCGCCGATGATATTTAGATGAGATTTCATTCCCATCTTCCATGATAGCCGTTTTTGCCCGTTCCTGAATGATTTTATATTCACTTCTTATTTCATAATCGTAAGTGATTTTCTTTTCTAAAGCCATTTTTGACTCCTTATTGTTATTTGTTCCATTTAATTATCCAATTAAAATTTTCTCTCATAAGTCAGAGTATCGAGAGTAGGTCATTAAGCCGCAGTGTAAGTTACAGAGTAGAGTATCCCGGCATTTTCATCTGCATCTGCTGCATTTGTGGCGGTTGTACTCGCTACATTACCCGCATCATTATCATAAGTATATAAATCGCAGGTTACTGCATTATAATTAACATATCCGTGTGTTGGTGCTCCCGTATTAGCCGTTAAAAAATCTCCCGAAAAAGAAATTACTACTGACCCGTGAGAGTGGGTTGTACTCAAAGAGGTAAATGGAAGATTACCAAGTTGCAAAGTACCAGACCCCGGTGTGATACCACTTCCAGATAATCCGATTCTTCCGTGAAGAATAACTTCTCTACCGATTTTAGTATAAATTCCAACTTGGTATGCGTATGATTGAGTTGGGTTGGATGATGAACCCAGAAATGTCGGTGAAAAAGTCCCTTCTTCATAATCATCGAGAGTATTTTCATCGGCATTAGATGTGACACCCAGAACAATGCCTTTACCGGCAGCACTGAATACGAGGTCGCCTGACATTACCTTAACATCACTTGACGAATCCAAATCTAACATTGCGGTTAAAGTATCTACTCCTCCAGCATTTGTATTGACCTGAAATCTCATCAACGAATTATTATCATCTTCAGAGCCTTGTTGCATCAAATAAATTTGAGCCATAGTTAGCTCCTCACCGCCACTTCGTTCTCCTTTAAACTTAATTTTTGTTTCTCTACCACCATCGGCATCTTCATGGGTTGTGTTATGGAATGTTAAGTATGGTGCTGTTCCTGATATTTCAACTTGAGTTTCAGGAGCAGCTTCGCCAATTCCAACATTGCCCTCTCCCTTAAGTGTCATCACTTGGGTTTCTGCTCCACTTGATTGGTTCACATAAAAGTGCATTACACTTGCATTTGCTGAACCGCTTAAATTGGAACTAATATAATTT
>Ga0208030_1001956_pt1 | contig 10856 bp, 6 predicted proteins | sample MalvirDeepMed_M9_FD_184246 | JGI IMG/M metagenome (GOLD analysis project Ga0208030, IMG submission 184246) | Marine viral communities from the Global Malaspina Expedition - Malaspina viral metaG DeepMed_M9 (SPAdes) (version 2) | ecosystem: Environmental > Aquatic > Marine > Oceanic | place...
ACCTCCTTCAGGGGTGCGTTTGACGCATGACACACGGCTCCTGCTCCCGGACTCTCGACTGGCCTCTCTCCGGGGGTGGGAGCCTTTTTATTATCGACACACCTAACCGGGCCTAACCACATGACCTACCTATCCGAACCCGACCACACCACATGACATACCGGATCGGATCGGGTCATACCAGACGACAATCCAAGTCGGGCCATACCATGCGACAATCCACGCCTGAACACACCGTACCGCAAGACCAACCCAACCCCATCACGCCAGACGACTTGCCGTGCCAGGTCGACCCGCTTCATTTCCAGACGACACGCCTAACCTTACCCATCCAGACGACAATCCGTACCGAACCTCACGCCAGACGACGTGCCCGGTCAGGCCGTGCCCCAACCCGTCCAGACGACAATCCATGCCGAACTCACGCCAGACGACAGGCCATGACAACCCAGATCATGCCATGCGACAGTCCGCATCATCCAAGGCCGATCCACCCCAAAAGACAAATCAGGTCTGGCCACCCCACTCGACGATCCTGTCCGACGCGATCCCGGCCTCTCGACAACACGCGCCGAATCACGCCGAATCATACCAATATTTTCTGCGGAACATTAGAAACACCTTGCGTTCTGATTCCACTATCCCGTTTGTTAGTAACACGAGAGGTCGGGCAGAACGGCAGCTCTCCTGAAAAACATGCTGGTACTGTGGGGCCTGTCCATACCAGCACGGCGAGGACGAAAGAAGAAACGCCGGGACAGCCACCTTCGCAGAGGTGGATTAATTGTCTTCGACAAGCAGGGACTGCGATCTGCTGCTTGGCCTGTGATGGACTCGGCTCCGGCGGGTATCAATTACGGGCATGGTCCGGCTCCCTTGTGGTGACAAGGGCTAAGCCGGACTCTGCCTGTTCCAGAACTCTCACCGACAGGTATGAAGCTTTTTTCACCTAAGAGGAGTAACAGGTACCAACGTATTTACCTAATAGGATTATCCTTCTTGGCGCTGTTAGTCTTTCTCAGAATGTTCGGGAGCATGGGGTCATGATAGAAGACGAACTGAACGAAGAAGAAGAAGACGACCGTCCGCATTTCAAAATATGGTGGTCCGACTCAGTAGAGATGTTAGATCACGGCAAGGCCGACTCCACAGCGCAAGGCTTTGTCGAACGCGCACAGAGGCTCATGAAGATTCACGGAATCGATAGGATAGAGGGCGTCCTTATCGCAGATCCGGAATGCCTGTGAATCCCCGACAGGTAGACGAGGGCATAGCCCTCCACCGGGAAGAAAACTTTATGAATCTCATGGCAGACTTGTTAGGTCCCCGTTTTAATAAACCTCCCTATCCTTTCTTCGGCCGTCTACGCAAACTCTTCGGCGTGGACATTCCTCTGAACGTAGCTGCATCGATTTCCCTGTCAGAAAAGGAGTTGCACGGCAACAAGGTGCAGGGCTACGTCATGGCTGCGTGTAAACGAGAGTACGAGAGGGTGTGCGAAAACTCGCAATGGACGGATACCGTCCGCATGGATGAATGGATGGAGAAATTTAGTGGACATCGAGGAGTACGAGAAGGCGCTGTTGGGTCTGATGCTGACCAACACGGGAGAAGCGCAGACACTCGTTCACGAACTGGAGCAGGATGACTTCAAACGCCATGAACATGGGGTTGTATTCATAGCGATTCGTGACGGGCTGGAAGCTGATGGGTCTGCTGACTTCCGCACAGTATCAGATCGCATAGATAAAGAGAGCTTAACAGTAAAGCATTCCGATATAGCGGACATGCTGATCAATCCGCTGCTGGCCGTACACCGACCGGCGTATGTAAAGCGGATCTTAGAGGAGAGCGAGAGCAGACACCGGCAGAGAGTGCTGCTCACAGCCGCTCACGATGACTCTGACGCGGATGAGATCATTGAGCGTATCCGGAAGGGGCTGAAGCGGAAGGCCGCTCAGAATGGATACGAAGGCTTTACAGGTATCTCGGAGGGAATGGACGAGGTTGAATCCCAACTCCAAGATGCCATGCTCAGTGAGCGGGAGTTCATGGGGCTGGACACCGGCTTCAGGGAACTTAACCATAAGCTGAATGGACTGTGCGGATCTGAACTGACAGTCATCGGAGCAAGGCCAAGCATCGGGAAGACGACCTTTGCTCTCCAGCTTATTCGCTCTGCGGTTTCGGAATGCGGTGTCGGGTTCTTTTCATTGGAGATGTCATGCTTGCAGGTCTATCAAAGGCTTGTCTGCATGGAAGCATACATCCCGCTGCATATGTTCCGCCGAGGTAAACTCACCGAAGCTGAACTTGATAACTATAAGACACACTCCGAAGTAGTCCGTGAGCTACCGATCTTTGTGGATGACACAGCAGGGATCTCCCTGCCCAGAGCACGGTCGCGCATGGAGAAGCTTGCCAAGGAGCATGACATTGGACTGTGGGTCTTTGATTACCTTCAGCTGATGAGTTCAGTTGGAGCTAACGAGAACGAACAGGTTAACAATATCAGCCGAGGGCTGAAGGAATTCAGCAAGGACTTCGATCAGCCCATCGTTGTGCTGTCACAGCTCAACCGCTCTGTCGAAGCGAGAGGTGACAAGCGACCTCAGATGTCGGACATGCGAGGATCGGGAGGGATAGAGCAGGATGCTGATAATGTTCTGATGCTGTATCGTCCGGGGTTTTATCCCCAGCTATACAATGGCTGGAAGGGGCCGGGTGACATTGCACAATATGTAGAAGTGCTGTGCGAAAAGACTCGCTTTGGGCCTACGGGAACCTTACTCTTGGCATGGAACCCTGAGACAGCGACATTTAGGGATAAGAGAATGATGTAGGGCGTTTTCATGTGTCAACATCATGAGCCTCCACCCTCTCGGAGGTAGGACCCCGAGCGCCCGGAAGTGGGAGACTTCCCTTTAATTATTGGGAGTGAGCAGCCCAGCCTGCCCTATCGCGGGTGACAAAGCGGGCCAACCGTAGCAGTATGGGGAGCGGAATTGGCCACGCCGGGGAGACCCTGCGGAAGAAAGTGGGGCCGGAAAGCCCGGCTTCAGGCAGGTGCCTTATCAAGGGGAACGGCTGTTCACTCCCTTTAACATACACACAATTCGGAGACATCGCCGAATGCCAAGGACGCAGAAGAGAAAAGGGACGAGAGTCGAGCATGAAATGGTGAAGCGGCTACAGGATGAGGGGATTCATGCGTGGCGAGTCCCCGGTTCTGGAGCCTTCGGAGGGCGGCTTAACTCCGACCTTAAGATCGGGCACCAAGAAGAGTTCGATGTGGAAGTAAAGTCGCGGAAGGGAGGAGCCGGGTTCCAAACATTAGAGAACTGGCTTGGCTCCAACGACCTTCTTTTTCTCAAACGCAATTACACAGACCCGATGGTGGTCATGGAGTGGAAAACCTTTGTCGGATTTATGCGATGTTGGCAGGAGTGCAATCCTGAAAGTGGTCAGGGAGCAGATCTTCAATCCGGACCTATGGGACAGGACTCCGAACTCATATTGGGAAGTGCAGATGCAGTACGAACTGAAGAGGCTTCATCGTCATCTCCTCAGGCATCTGGCGACGGAAGAGGAGCAGGAGGAACTGGAAGCAAAGTCGACGATGTTTAACGCTAAGCCGGCAGACAGGTTGGCTTAATTCTCACCGCGACCTCTCCGTTGCCTCCTCCTCCTGCGGCGCCTCCCTCGCCTCCCAGATTTCGGTGGCGCGGTCGCCGCCGGAGGTAGTTTAATACCTTCCTCTGCCTCCAGCCTCTTCTTGTAATTCTGAAGGACTGCTCTCTTGGCGTACGTCTGGCCCTGTAATGTTCTTTCGGCATCCACGTTCATCAGCTTGACGCCCAACAGCTCAGACACCAGCTGAGTTTTACCCTCCCCCCGCTTTCTTTTTTCCGCATACCGCATAATCTTACCGGCCGTAGGCATCATGGTGCCGATAATGTTCTCCGTCTTCTTGCTCATGAAGGGCATCACTTCAGACGGTTCACCGGGGTACCTTTCTATGGCCCTCTCGGAACGGAAGATTGGGGTTGATGTAAACCGGCTTCGCATTCATGATCATCGGCATACGCACCGCATGCAGCTCGTCGTAGTAGTCGGGAGTAGGAATGTCCTGCCATTCCCGCGTATGCCCCTCGATCCCATTCATCAGCTTGAAGAAGCGGCTATAGCGGGCTGGATCTTCAAACAGTGCCTGTACTTGAAGCGGTATATTGAACCGCATCCAGCTGTAGAACGGAATTAAGGAGCGCATGACCTCGCTCTCGAAATCTGTCAGACCATGGCTGTAATCAAAGAGGTACTTCATCACGGAATCCCGAGCGGCAACCTCTTCCTGCATGGCAAGAGAATTGCCCCCAGCGGAAGCTTTCCCCTTCTTCAGCTTGCCCATTAAGTGGGCTAATCTGGCATTGTTCTCTATACCTGTATTGAAGCGGCGGTTCAACCTCTGCAATGGCCCTTGCTGCCCCACTGTTCTCTGTAGAAATGCACCAGCGTCTTGGATATAATCTTCTGCCGTTTCCCTGCTCACGCCGGCAGACATGATGTCATCCAGAAGGCTCTTCTGTTCCATGGTAATGTTCAGCGTATCCCGGCCAAGCAGCTGATCAAATACCGTGCGAACCTCTTCATTAATGTTCACGTTGATCGGGGATTGCCTCGCGGTCTGATAGGTGGCAGCCATGTACTGCTGAGCTTGAGCCATCGGCTTCACCATAAAGTCCGGAAGTTTCTTACGCCCTTCGGGTCCCTCCATGACATACCGCTCAAAGGCACGAGCGAATCGCTCTTCTTCCTTCTCCCCCCACTTATCCATCGGCTTTTTCATCCACCGCTCGATAGCCTCACGGGCATCAGCGAAGTAAGCCAGATCTTTACGCCATACGTGTGCTGTCTCATGGATAAAGGTGGTAAAATCTCCGCCTTCCAGAATGCCGATGTGGTGGCTTCTGTCTTCCATCTGCTTGACGGCACCCTTCACTGCCCCCGACGGAAGACCACGGGAACTCCTTCCCGTGGTCTGACGTAGCATCCCTATGTCTAACAGGCCTTCCAGATGTTGAACATTGGTGACAGTGTGATACGTTTGCGGATCTGTGTAGCGGGCGGCTGTGCCTATTTTAATCCCCGGCTGGATGACATCCTGCCAGAGTTGATCCCCCCTCTGTGTGAGATTCAAGTAGAGAGCGTCTTTTTGCTCCGGAGTCAGAGTTGAGCGTATGGTTACATCGGTTTTCCAGTTAGACCGAGCACGGTGTAAATCCTTTTGCAATACGTGTACCGCACCCGTGCCATATGTAAACTTCCGAAGTTCATGAGTTAGACTCCCCTCCCCGGCCCCGGCCACCATCTTTTTGACCTCATCGGTTAGCTCCACTGCGTAGCCATCAGGAAAAAGGAGATGCTCTCTACGAAGCATCGATAATAGAGGATCTCCTTTTCCTGTGGCAGTCGCTCTAACTGCTGCCTCTAACTTTTTGGCCCCGGAGTGGGCTTCTATCTGGAAAGGTGCCTCGCCCGGCATTTCTAACGCTTGGAGGGCTTTGGAGATTCCGGCTTCTCCTTCTCCTGCGTTTGGGAATCCGGGCCAGTTGTTGAGGGCTGAGTGTTTTGCGTAGACCTTTCGGTAGGGTTCGTGAAGGTTATTGAATATCCCTCTTGCCAGATCGGATGCCTCGGCTCGTCCCCCAGATATCGCCAGCCGAAGAGCTGCGATAGCTTCCCCGTATCTTCGTTCATCGTAAACACCTCCATCTACATGGTGATATGTGCCATTGGAAAAGAAGTTTTTCCATCCTTGGAGCCAAGTATTATGTACCAGTTTCTCGGCCAGTTGCCGGACTCCCACGGCAACTTCGTCCTGCGTGGCGCCTACGTCGCCAAGAAACCGGACAGATCGACCTCCCGGCTCCAGCCGGAACGCAAAGCCGCTCCGGCTAAATTCTTCTATTTCCCTCTTCTGGAATGGCCCCCCGTCAAACCGGGAAACCTGTATCTGTATCCGAGATGTCGGCGTGGGCGACTTGACGGGCCTCAGCACCGACATCTGAGCCTGACGCATCCCATCGGCAAAGATAGCACCGATGCCAGCCGCAAGGTCATGCTTTGCAGCTGCCCCGTTCGGCACCATGTCCAGAACAAGGGTATAGTCAGGCTCCAGCCCGTGACTTGTCCCGCTCATGTCGGCGCGAATGTGGTGGGTGAATCCCAATTCTTCTTCCAGTGGGATCATCCATTTTAGTTTTTGTTGCCCGTTATGTTCAGTAATCAGTTCGCGGGAAAGGTCCTCATGGAAGGCTCTCAGGACCCCGATGTCATCTGCCCGTACATCTCCGAGTTCCCCAAGACCGCGTATGGCATACCCGCCTTCCGTAACCCTGATTCCCTCATTGACTCTATGAGCAGCCTCGTAATCAGAATGGAACTCCTGCGGAAGCTGCCGAGGTCTATAGAAGCCACCCGTTGCCTTCTGTTTGTTTTTCTCAGCCGCATGTCTTAGGGCCTTCACTTCCGCATCACTGGAGCGCATTACGCGCCGGGCATCTATCCCCTCCTTGGCTGGGAATCCGAGTCTGTCCCATCTTCCATCCCGCAGTGCAGACTCAACAAGATCGCGCTTGGGATGTATCCAGTCGTCTATGAACTCGCCTAATCCCTCTTGGGTGGTGTCGCTGTATCGTCCACGGTAATAATCCCACAGGTCTTTGAATCCCTCGTCGCCCAATTCTTCCAGAGCCTTTGCTCTGATGGCAAGCTCTTTCCCCCTCGGAATCTGCGTCTCCGTGTTCGCATGGAGAACTTCGTGATGGAGAGTGTGTTGCAGCTGGTCATCTGACAAGCCCCGTCTCATCAGGATTTCATGCGTCCCATGATCTACCTGTCCCCAAGCGCCCGCCATCTCACTTTCTGACAGATATCGTATTGGCCAACCAGCATTTAAGTAGTCTTGCCCTGTCTTCGGTTGTGTCCCCAAGCTGATCACTCGCCGCCATTCCCCATCTGCCCATTCCTCCATCATGGGCTTGGCCGTGCGGGCATAGGCCGAAGTTGCTGTAAAGTTCGGCATAGGTCCTATGTCATAACCCAAGGTAGCTTGGAGTCTTCCCGCTTCCTTTGCTGCCGTTGACTGTACAACGTCGCCCAACAGCAAAGCCTCGACACTTGCCTTGTTCCGCTGCCATGACCATAGTGCAGCCTGTATATCCTGCGTAGATCTGCCTAATTCATCTGCCGCTCGGGCGATCATATAGCTGGCAGCTCGGGCTTGATCCTCGCCAACGACAGCCCCGCTCCATCCGAAGTTCCTTCCTATTAAACGATCCTGATCATTCCATAGAGAAAACTCTCCGGGTCGACTCCATCGATTTATGTCTGTATTGTATATCGCCTCATACCAGTCGATTTTATCCGCTGACCCTCGCAGCTTCATCGATACTACTTTGGGACCACCTTCCTTTGTCGTATCGAACTCCTTAACCGCTGCATTGAAGGCTGCCTTGCTGTCCAGATCCTCTCTGGCTGCCCTCATGACCCGAAAGGTCGCCGCAGCAGCCTCGTCGAGAGGCATTGCATCGGCCATGTGGGTATAGATCGCGCCAAATTCCGTCATGTTCTGGGGGCCGACAACGGACGTTGCCCATTCTTCCATACTTTTGAGAGCTGCAACCTCACCGGCCTGCAGGTCCAATGAATCCCGTACGTCTTGCGTGAACTTCTTAAAGTCCACACCTATGTCTTCTGCACCGGGGATTCCCCTGAATGCATACATATCGGGCTTCGGAGAATCTGCAAAGATGCGGGCCATAGGCAGTTCGATGCTCTCCCCGTGTATCATCTTCGGCATGCCCCATACCGGCAAAACGAAGTTCTCTCCCTCTCTCTGGTAAAGCACCCCCTCGGCTTGGTCGAACTCGTCCAGACTTTTATACGCCGCAACCCCGGACAGGCGCTGTCTCTGGAATGCTTCTAAGCTCATATGAGAGTGATGGGCACCTACCTGCATATTGGTGTCCCAGAGCTGGGCCAGTACTCCTGCCTGATCCTCCGGCAACCCGGCTTTTTTAGCCATATCCCGCATGGCAACCGTCATCGGGGTTTGTGATTCCACCATCCCGCGAACAAGAGCGTCGTCTATCCTTCCGAATAAGTCCTCTTCCAGACCGATGTTCATATCGCGGGCGAACATACCTGTGTTCGTGATGGACCTGCTGGCAGCTATGTCCCCCAACTCCCGTATAGTTATATCCCTGCCCCCGTCAGTCGTTAGGATCACATCGTCGATCCCCTTCGCCCCGCCAAGCATATCTTCCACAATTTCCCGGACTACAAAGGGGAGGTTCTGAGTGCCCTTACTTTGCACGGCGAGTGCAGCTGCATAATGCGTCGGATCGGTAACGCCGGCCAGCCAGTTCTGCCACCAGTTGGAGTACATATTCCGCAATCCATATCCCGGCGTGAGAAGAGCATAGCTCTTCCATATCCCCTGCGCCTTCCTAAACCCATCGAATAAGCGCCCGGATTCCGTGTCTGGGTCCAGCATCTTGCGGGTTTGCCCAAGGTCTTCGACCAATGCCCTCGGCATCACGAATATGTTCGTCGGGTCTACGTCTACCTCCGCCTTCTTTATAAAGTCCTCTATCCCGAACCTCTCAGTGTTGGACTTGGCAAACTCCTTTACCTCTGCTGAGGCCAACTTCTCAAGATTGACGGGCACATATCCCATCTCGTCCAACGTCCGAACGAATGTGGGATCTTTCAGAAGAGTCGACACGTCATTCGGATCGATGGCCTTGACCAGTGTCGTGTCTTTTAAGGTGGAATCGATGAATCGCTGCGTGGTAGTGGACTTAACATGCTCCATTCCACGAGCTATGGTGGATGAGACAATGTCCAGCTCGGTAGGATGGCCAGCTGCGATTCTGTCTATGATATTTACAAAGGAACGAGGCTGCTGGTAGGCCTGAAGCGGGACATCCGGCAGTCCGGGCATGAAGGTTCCGGTCGGAATTTCCTCTGCCGCCACCTTCTTTTGGAATCCATTCCGCTCTTGTAAGTGCCTCCACAATCTCTTGCTTCCGGGCGTCTGCGGCAGACGCGCTGGCACATAGCGAAACAGCAGCTTATCAGGATCGAGCAGCCCCAAGCCCACCTCTGAGTCAAAGAACACCTCTACTTCATCATCGATTGTATGACGGACCCTCATGGGGCCGTCCGTCCCCATTTCCCTCAGGTCTACCCAATCGTCGGGGTCTCTGGCGGCTCCCTTTTTTACTTCCTTCTTCCAATAACCGCCTGCCCATGCCCGGTACAGATCCCGGAATTGATTAGCCTTGAATTTTAGGTGGTCCTTGCTCTGGCCCGGAGCAATGGTCCCGGTTTCCCCTATCTGTCGGAGGTACCCGTCAACCGCCTCCTCGAATAACTCGTCCGGCTGGTCCATAAAGGCTTGGAATAGCCGTCGTTCCTCTACCGACAGCTCCGCGCCAAGCGACCTGACAACCTTTTCCAGATCGATCACGCCCCTGTTGTAATTGTCAAGCATCTCATCCCGGCGGCGGATCTGCCGGGCGATTCCCTCTCTGACTTCTGCTTGCCGCTCTTTAGGCGCCCGCATCCATACTTGTTCCAGTTCAAATGTCTTCTGGAACTTCCTGCCAAATGCCGCTGCCCCCGGAATCCCCTTCTCCGATGCCTCGTGCAGCAACCGAGCCGTTCCGCCCATTCTCTTCCAATGCGGACCTATGGCTTTTCGGAATGGCACATTCATTAAGGGTTCCGGCATCCCCGCACCGCCCATCCATTTGGGCGCACCAAATGCCAATTTCCCTGCCTTCAGCCCCATGAAGGGGGACGTCAGGGGATCAAGGGATACATCCATGACAAGACCCAGCCCCATAGCCGCCCACCTGCCGGCTGTGCTGTCTTTGAATAATGGGTACCTCTGAAGGATGTCGCTAAAGGAGAGGCGCAGGGCTTCTTCTCGTTCCCTGAACGGTAGCGCGTTATCAAATTCGATACGCATCTGCCTAAAGGCTTCATCTATATGATCCGCCCGGAAGTTCCCCTCCTCGTCCAGCACGGTGCCAACAAACCCAGTTACCGGGTACAGACTTACACCGAAAAGGTCCGAGACTGGTCTGGTTAGAGACTCAAACCATCCGGGTTCCATCGCTGCCTCTACTTCCGCCTGTGCCTCTTCTTCATGTCCCACTTGTGCAAAGCGTTGCTCAAGGTTCCTGACAGTAGTGGCCGCGCTCCGCGCAGCTCTCCGCTGGGCAGGGGTCTGCTCCTGTGTGGCAAACCCCATTTCCATACCGGGCGTCTTTAATTGTTCTGCACTGGGAAACGACATGCCTCCAGCTGGCTCTACATCCGACATAATGGTGCGCCGATCTTCCACTCCGCTGAAGGGTAGGAATGGAAGCTCTACTTCATGCGAGAAGCGTTGAGGACGGCCTTCTCGTAGCCGTCTTTGCTCTCGTGGGTCAAGTTGGGTCATTTCGGGTTAGGCCCCATCACTCAGGCTCATACGGCAGCGGTTCAGTTGCCTCTTCATCGCCAGTCAAATAGTCATATACCCGACCCGCCCCCTCTGACGCCGCCAATCCGGCAGCGGCGCCAACGGCCATTCCTACCGGGTGCGTAGTTCGGGGAAAGTTTCTGGCAAGGCGGAAAGGAAGCGTTCTTAACCAAGAAGGGCCTTTGCCTCCCTGCAAATCCTTGATTGAAGCCTTGGGCTTGGTCTTAAGCAACCTCTTTGCTGTTTGTCTTCCTTGATGTGCTCCGTACGCGCCGGCACCAACTGTCCCGAGGGTGGCAGAGGTTGAGTCCTCCTCAAA
>Ga0208030_1001957_pt1 | contig 10852 bp, 29 predicted proteins | sample MalvirDeepMed_M9_FD_184246 | JGI IMG/M metagenome (GOLD analysis project Ga0208030, IMG submission 184246) | Marine viral communities from the Global Malaspina Expedition - Malaspina viral metaG DeepMed_M9 (SPAdes) (version 2) | ecosystem: Environmental > Aquatic > Marine > Oceanic | place...
ATTCCTACCACATCAGTCGCACCAGCATACAATTCTGGGTAATATAGGGTAACCTCACTGCCCCATATTTCATTTAAGTCAATTAAACCCTCACTAATTATCTTCTTCGCCATTGGCTCAGCTTCCTGGCCCACGCTCGTCAGGTCCTTGTGCCCTGTTCCCCGAATATAAGCATCGAGATAAGTGTGCATTGCCGTCCCTCTCATCGCTGCAATATCTCTGACTCTATCTGCTGCCTGAGCCCCGAGTCTTGCCTTCCAATCCGCTAATGATTTCTTCTTCTCCTCCGACTGAGTAGCGGAAATAATAGTCGTAACACTTGGTAGCTTTGTGTGTTCAATATCATAGTGACGTTTTCCATCGATCAGGGACCTTTGAGACTTGGGGTATATAAATTTTTTATTCCATTTCATTAGCAAATTTCCTTACAAGTTCGTACCATCTCTTCTTCCAGTACTCTAATCTAGTTTTATTCCACATAATAGCTGCATGGTTTATTTCTTTCATTTTAATACTCCGTTATACCATCCCAACAAAAGAGCTATTCCAATCATAAATATAAATAGATAGATCAGAAATTTTAATTCTCCATTATATTTCATCCACCCCATCCTAACGCAGCACCAAGTACGATTCCGATAAGCATAAGAGGTATCACTATGGTAAGTGGCCATAACTCTAAAATTTCTAATATAAATTTTTTAGTTTTCTTTTTCATAAAACAACTACTAACATATAAAGGGCTAATAAAGTCATCAAACCTAAGAAGGTAAATACAAATATAAAGATCTGGTTCATTTCCAATACTGCTCCTTTAGGCATTTCCGAACAGCTAGTAATATTAATATTTTAAAACCACTCACTGATTCCCTATAAGGGGAGTCTATCCGAAATAACGGCAATGCTAATGATGTGCATAGCGCTGTCATTTAACACTTTTGGTATGTTGCCAGATATTATTATTAAAGACTCTAATTAACCGGCTGAGTTCTATATTATATTCTTTACCTTGTTTATTGGTGAACATAACCCTGCAGTCTTCACACGGTATCTTATTTCCTTTCCAAAGTAATATTACTTCATCTTTCTTCATGTTTTTATAGCCTTTCCTCTATAGAGATAGTATCTCTTTTGCACTTTGTAGCCATTGTCCTTGCACCATTGGTCAGCATACTTTTTAATTTGTCTGGACTCCTCCTGTGCTCCTCCATGCTTATTCTTTTCGTTCGTTGGTTTGTCTAACTGATTCTTGATAACTTTCATTTAGTTCCTTCTTCTCCTTTTCTGCTTCTTCTAAGAAGTCTTTAACATGTTTAACTTTAACATCATCGCTGATGATTCCTTTTATTTTCATTTCCCACTTGGTAATGATGTCACTAATCTGTTGAAATGGATAGTTTCTAGCAACCATATCATTACGGTACTCTTTAATTTCTTTTAAGAATTCTTCTATCATTTCTTCCATTTCTTGTAGCCTTTAGCCCAGTTGTGACGATGAAGTTTGTCCCACTTCGCCCAGGCCCATGCATTAAGCTGACCGGACCAGCCTTGGATCCATAATAATATTTTCATTTTTAATTCTCTCAATGTAAAGTTCCTTTTTTAATGTCAAAAGGTGTAATCTCTACGTCAGCGGCAACTTTCATAATTTTATCATAATCTTCTTTACTTAAATGAGTCTTGTAAAGTCGCTGGGCAATGACCATTAAACAGCCCGCAATCATTTCAATAGAGTGGTGCTCACTTAGAAGCCGTACCACATGTTCTAAAATTTGTTGATAGACTTTATCTTGTTTATTCATTTAGCTCCAAATCCTCCTTTTCCAAAAACTTTTTTAGAAAAAATTTTGTCATAGTGATTGATAACCATTTCTGATTTTTCCTTTTTTACAATTAAATACTTTGCCACCTGCTTAAGGATTCGGTAAACCCCTCGGTATCCAACGCGCCACCGGTGCTGGTCTTGCCACTTGTCATGATTGGGATATGTTTTCATGTCCCTGACTCCTTCACCCGTAGTCTCCATCAAATAATCGATTAACCTTCCATCCACTTGAGGAACTTCAAGACGAATGTTCCATACAGTATGAACTGGTTTTCCTGGTCGGTTGTGACGAACCCTTTGTCGTTGTTTAAATTCGATATAACCTTCGCCGTCTATAATCGCGGCAACATAGGCCCGTTCTGTCGGTGTCATTATTCTCACTTGTTGAGTGCCTTTCTTAATTCTTCTGCGTGCACTAGATTATCATATTGATGTTCTTCTTTAGCCCGCGCAAGAGCTGCTTTAAGTTCTTCAATTTCTTTTCGTAAAGCTTTCACCTCCGGAGAGTTTTGACCTATGCCTTTAACAATAGTTACTTCTCCTTCAGCTTCTTGTCTTTTCTTTTTTTCCTCTCTCCACATTTCAAGTAAAGTTTGATAACTAGAATCTTCCTTTATTCTTTCAATGTCTTCACTTGTCATCATATCTAACACTTTCATAAAAATGAGTTTTGATGTCTTTGTCTGTATTAATAATAGTTAAGAAGTCCAATCCACCATATACTTTTGCATAAGTGTTGTGACTAATAGCTACACTGCCGCCGCTTGTTAATAAAGCAAACTCACTGCAGCTCGTGCATGCCATTAGAAGTGATAATAATATCATTCTTTTGATCATTAATTTCTCCTTCTGAATTGCACATAGGACATTGTACTACTTTGTCTAGGGGCTGGTCTACACTTTCTTTAACTGTGAAATAACCATTTCCTTTACAACGCGGACAAATCCTAACGTTATTTTGGTTTTGATTTATCTTTACCATTGATCCTTTGCATTTCTTTATTAACTAAAATGTTAATAGTTCCACTTCTACTTTGTACAATGTGTGGAGTAATGATCTTACGAATCTTATCTAAATTTTGATAAGTTTCTCTGGCTAACGAAACATTTTTATATCGACTAATGTCAGTCATGTGTTATACCTCTTTCTGTTGGTTTCATATATCTGTAGGATATATCCCATAATATAATAGCTGTCAATAGAACTATGAAATATATTTTAGTACTCTGGGTGTGCTCGTTTTTGAATGGTCAACAATGCCTGCCTCCAGTGGAATACCCTGTCGTGTATAGTAGCTGGTATGAGTGTTCTCGTACCGCACATAAGGAGTCTTTACGCCTTATGACTAAAATGGGGTATGCTTATGTTAATAAGCATCAAATTGCAATGAAGTATCATTGTAGAGAAATTATAACTTATTAGTTACTTACAGATACATCCATAAAAATCTCCACTACCATCGTTCATCACGTAAGCGTTGATAGGGGATTCAGCATATGTGGTTAGTTTTAATCTAAGTATATCACAAAGATCAAAACAATTTATTTTACTAAATAACTCTATACCAGCCGTAAGCGCTTTTGTTACTGGTACGAGATAGTACATTCCATCACTAAGGACGATTAGGTCCATACTTGTTCTCCATTTCTTTTTCTCTTCTTTTAATGGGAAGTTCCATTACTCTATGCACATACGCAGGTTCACGACCTGCATACTCACATACTTTTCTGAAATTCCAACCTCCTGTTTTAAACCAAGAAATAGCTAGACGGGCTTCTCTCCAGTCTGTGCAATAAATCGCGTCATGTGCTGCTTTACTTAAAACAGAAACCCATAAGTCGTGCTCTGGAGTTCCTTCTTCCTTTATTTCATGTACGAATTTCGGGGCGTATATCCCTTTCATCGTTCCTCTTATTTCCCCATCTAATAATTTTATCTGATTTGGGTGCTGTTATTTTTATTTTAACACCGAACCTTCTCCATGCTTTACACATACTATTTAGTTCTAAAATCAAAGTGGCCCATTGTTTGTGGCCAACTTCATCAATGGTTAATGTTATCTTTCTATTCATTCTAAAGAGTAATATAAGAAATTATAGGATAAATGTCAAGGTCTATTTTCTTATAATATGCTTTCTTAATGCTCTAATTAATTCTTCTACCTTATCAATAATAGATATTAAAGATGGGTCTGTGATAGAAGACTGTTTAGCTTTAAGCTCATCATACTCTTTAAGAGGTATAGTTACAGTACGTCTTGAGGTATGCTCATCTTCATACGTAGCCTGTTCAGCTCTTTCTCCATTTTCATAATCATCTTTCATATTGGTAATATAAGGGAGTTATTTTAAACTGTCAACGTCCCTGGCTAACATATGGCTTATAGCTGCGTTTTTCGGATTTATTCATATTTTTTTTATGGCGTCCAATCTTCTTTTTACTTCTCTCGCGATAGGTATTAACCCCAAACATTCCTTTTTTAGCCATTTTCTTCTGGGGTGTTAGAATGTTGGGTTAAAATTGGGGGCTTACTGCCTGCTACACCAGCAGGGATATAACTAATTACTCCATTAACTTTTTGTTCTGTGTCGCCGCCACAGTTCATACATCTATAAAAATTTTTGTAAAGGGATACAAAAATAGTGGAAGAATCACATACTGGGCATTTTCCATTAGTGACTTCTGCCCTTATATCAAAACCCCTTCCAAAAATATCTTTTCCAAATTTGGTCATCTTGTTTCCTATTGTATTTAGTTTTATCTTTTATAATTTTAGGTGTAAAGAACTTTAAAGCTTTAGCAATTGGATTTCTTTTTTTAATAACGCGATTCTGCTTCATAACTATCGTCTTCATACCCATGATCCAGAACCTCTAGAATTCGTATACGGCCTTGAGTTTCCCCTTTTTCTTCTATGTGTTCTACTCTTGCCTTAATATTATTACCGCATTTAAATTGAATGCGCTCCGGCTCGATCGTGCGCATCGCGATCCTCTTCGCCTTTAGGCAGTCGCTCATTGATTTTTGGTATGTGTGCTCGACTAACTCTCCATTCATAAAGAGACAAAGTGCTACGCATATAATTACTTCTTCCATTAATGATTACCTCCATTACCAAATTCTCTTTGTTTATCTTTTAATTTTTCAACATCTGATTGTAGCTTCTCAACGGCTTTAGTTAAAGCTGAAATATTAACTTCATTATGTAACATTGAGTCGACACGTTCCTGAAGCTTGTCAGTTTGTTTATATAATTCTTCGATCAGCATAAATTGCTCTGAATCAGCGGGGTAAGGATCCGAGTAATCCACGAGGCCATTTTATTCTGAACTCTGAATTCATTTCGAGATCCTTCTCCATAATTTGTAGTTTAGTTGCGTGTGTATTTAATTTCTCCTGGATGCCGAAGAACGCCCAGGTCCCGATCGCGACCAGCGCGATGAGACTAGCTACCGTTTTCATAGGCATCTGAACTTTTGCTTCTTCTGATATTGATAAAGGTTGTTTAGACATTTACTTCCTTTGGAAAATAAGGTGTATAACCTTTGTGTTTTGCTTCTTCATCATCTTCACTTAATAAACCTATTACTTCAGGAACATAATGCTTAAGTAATCTTTCCACCCCTTCTTGAAGTGTCTTTTTACTCATGGCACAGCCTGAACAGGCTCCAGCCATTTGTAGTCTTACAATACCTTTTTCATAGGAAAGAAAATTAATTTCTCCTCCATGCGTTGCTACATTATCCTTTACTTTAGTTTCTAAAGTAGCTTTAATATCTTTGATAATTTCTTCGGTGCTTCTTGCTTTACCTAATTCCATTTTAAATACACTCCAAATAATGTATATAATATAAATATGCGATTGCTGCAATAATTAGTAGTCTATAGGTTAAAACCATGATTAATCGTTATGTTTGGTGCTTCCCCAAATAATTTTGTATTTAAGTTTGCCTCCATCATCTCCCGTAGTATGATCAGTGGGTTCTGTTATTTCGAATGAGTGTCTGGCCCCATTTTCACATCCAACTAAAAGAAGTACCACCAACGCTAGGCCAATTATCAAAGCCTGTATGGCCTTCTCAGTTGTTTGAATTTTTTTTCTTGCGTTTCTTCTTCTTTGAAAAAGCTTTAAAGTCCTGAATTTCATTTTCAACCCCCGATACTTTTTCTTTAAGAACTGCAACATCCGACTTAAGGCCGACTGTCGTCGTGAGAGACCAGCCAGAGAGCGCGATGAGAATAGCCAAGAGTGCAGTAATAATCTTATCATTCATATTAGTTACAATTATCTTTGCTTAAGTCTAATGGTACTTCTTTAGTAAACCAGAACCATGATGAAATTTTAGTTCCATCCTGGGTATAAGTACATTTTTGCCCAACTGAGCAGGCGCTTAAAGCAAATAATAGAGCTAATAATAAATATAATTTTTTCATTGGCACATCTCACATTCCTGAGTATCGTCTACTACCATACCTACAGGTTCTTTACAATCACAGTTTTCACACTTACAATCAGAGTGATCTGCTTCTATACAATGGCATAGATGATTACATTTTTTACAAAATCGTTCAGTCATTTTTTTTCTCAATGTTGTAGAAGTACCTATCGGTATCTTCTGTTTTCCATTTACCTGTGTCTTCCACATTCCAGTCTGAAGTTTGCACTTTCCAATCTGGAACTTCATCTTTAACAGTAAAAGATGGAATACTCCATATAATTCTATTATTGGGTTGTGCTGCATAATTTCCATCCTCTAGAGCGAGGATGTGCGCGCATTTATGTTCATGCGGTATTTCAGAATGCTCTGTATCCACTATATTACTCTCTGGGTGTGCCCAGTCAACTGTAAAAAGATAAGCACCGGGATGCCACTTCTTGTCTTTTCCTATATATTTTCCAGATTGTCCGTCTAGGATATCAAAAGAAGTAACGCTAGGATAGTAACTAAAGCAATTCCACAGCTCCAGCTCATCAAGTCTATATCGAGGAACTTCTTTTGCGTCATAATCTCTTTGAATGAACGCAGAGATGGGCAGACGATAGAATACAGCACCGTTTTCCATAATTGCATGAAAGAGTATAGGGCGCCCTGTAATTGATGCCAGGCCAAAGATAATGCAGTCTTCAACTTCTCCATGGTGATCTTTAAGATCATAGAGATACTCTCTCCTGATCTGTGAATACATCACAGGAATGTTTGCATTTAGATAGGCCATGCATAAATTATTTTATTAAAGCGATTATTGCGATAACGACTATAACTATAATAACAGATTTCTGTTTATTAGCTTTAGCCCATGTCCATAGTTGTTTTACTTTTTCCATAGTTTCCTCCTGGTTAATCATAAATATCTCCCCAATTAGAACCGAACTCATAGTCTACTTTATTAGGAATTTCAAGTGTAACAGCATTCTCCATAATCTCAACGATTTTTTGGGCTTCTTTTTCGTTTTCAATAGATAAATCCAGCTCATCGTGAATTTGAATATGTGCTATAATTCCTTCTTTATATAATTCTACCATAGATTTTTTTGTCATATCAGCGGCTGACCCTTGAATTAATTTATTTAAAGATTTGTATGTGTAAGCTCTTCTAATCCCTGGTCCATGTTCCCTGAGTGCATCTTCATGAGACATGGCTTTATGCATACCAAAACTATTTGGCTCCCATAAATGGAAGCGACAAAGCCGACCCAGAAGAGTTCTTATCTGTCCTCTGTCCTGTGCTCTGTTAGATGCTTTCTCCATTAATTGTTTAACAAATGGAACTTTCGCATGGTACTGATTAAATAAGTCTGCTGCTTTCTCTTTCGTCACTCCTAATTCTGCTTGTAGTTTAGCTTTGCCCATTCCATAAAATAATCCTAAATTAATTGTCTTGGCCTGGGATCTTGGTATCTCCGCCATGTCAGCTACGGTCTGGTGGAAGTCTGATTTAATATTATCTTTATAAGAATCTACAACGTCATAGACTGAAGGTAGTTTATAGAGCGATGCATAATGAACTACGAGTCTTGGTTCCTGCTGATTGTAGTCAAAACATCCCCACTTACATCCTTCTTCAGGTATGAATAAACTTCTGATCTTTGGTCCTAAGTCTTTATTTCTTGCAGGAATTTGCTGGAGGTTAGGGTGTTGATAACTAAATCTTCCAGTCACAGTTCCTCCTCCTGCATTTCTTAATTGGTTTATCTCTGCATGTATTCTTCCTTTATGTTCATATCTTAAAATAGAATCTAGAAAAGTTGTGTGAGCTTTATTAATTTCTCTTGCTTTAGCAATCATATTAACAACAGGATGCTTATGTTCCTGTAAAAAATTTTTAGTAAATGATGGTGCTTCAGTTTTTTCTGTACGGGGATACTCTAATCTTAACATATCAAATACATTAGCAATACTTCTTGCTGCCCAAATCTGTGTATCAATATTTGTTTCTCCTTTTATCTTATGTAATAAATCTTGTTCTGCTTTTTTAAATTCTTGTTTCATTGCTTGAGCTCTTTCGACATCAACCCTTACACCCTTGAACCTCATATCAACAAGACATGGAAAGAGTTCTGTTTCTAAATCAAAGATGTCCTCCAGGTCCTGATTAATAATTTCTTTTTTTAGTTCTTGCCATAGACCAAAGGTTACTTCTGCGTCTCGTTCTGCATAAGATCCAACATGCATAGCGGGAAGTTTATACATTTCAGCTTTAGGATCAATGCCCCACTCCGAGGCAGCTTCAGCTAAAGCAGATTCATTTTTACCATACCCTAGGTAATGCCAGGATAAACTATTAAGATCATAACGAAATCTGTTTTCATTAGTCACAGCTGCAGCAATCATTGTACACGCTATATCACCATTAATTTTAAAGCCCATAGCTCTTAACCAACAGACATCGTAAATAGCATTGTGAAAAATTTTTGTGGAAGTAGATTCTAATATATCTTTAAGCCATTCTAAAACTTTAACTTTGTCCATGTTACCACCACCTTCATGCGCAATAGGAAAATATCCTTTGTAATGTTTGGTAGCAACAGCAATACCAATTACTTCACCATTACCAATAATAGAACCAGATCCTTTTTTAATTAGGTCTGGATCTCTAGTTTCTAAATCAATTGCAATTTCTTCTACCTGTCGTAAGTCAGGAAATTCTGTAGGTTTTACCCATTCAGTTTGTGCCTCAAACTTAGGAATCTTCATCTATTATCCCCCATGAATTTTTTTTGGATTCTACTTTTGATGTAAAGGTCTGACTTTTTTGTGTCTCATCTCCATAATCTCTTTCAATAATCATTTCTATAAAGTGAATTGCTTTTTCTAAATCTTGTCTTTTTCCTTTCAGTCTGTGTCTCAAGATATATTTTATAACGCATCCTTCCGGGTATAGCAACTCATTTTCGATTACGAATTTACTTGGTTGAATTTTAAATTTCTGATAGTGTGTTCCGCCGATTTGTTTATTGTAAACTTTCGATGTCATATCCTTGATCCTCCTTTTTTGCCGCCATGATATATAAATTTTGTTTAGTACGTGTGACGCCTACATACCAAACCCTGTTTTCTTCATCTTCTTTGTCTTGACTTTTTTCGATAGCTTCCCGGATAGTTTTAGTAGTGTCTAAGATAAGTAGAACATTATCCGCTTCTCCACCTTTAGCTGCATGAATCGTTGATAACTTAACTCTGGCTTCTTTAGATAATTTTTCTCCACTTTGTAACATATCTCTAAGATAGAGGCTGTCCTCAGGTTCAGTTTCAAAAACTTCAAACCATTGCTGGGTTGGGGTATAACCAAATTCTTTTAGGTCGTACATTCTTTCTTCATTTTTTGGAAATTCTCTACCGAAGTATTCAAATAAATCCCTGCATTCTGAGATAGATAATTTAGATCCTTTTGTCCATCTGGTAAAATTTTGTATAGATGTGTAGAGTCTTGTTTTATAACTTTTTCTATTTTTATATTCAAAATAAATTCCCATCTCTCTAAGAATAGGTTTAAGTTTTATTAATTTATCATTGTACCGAGCTAACACTAACCATTGTCCTTCCTGTAAAGGAACATCTTCAATAGATGTGCCAAAATATATTGAGCCGTCTTCATCTCGTGCTTCCCATTCTTTTTTAAGTCTTCGTTCCTCTGATATTTTACTTAAAATATTGTCAGCAATATGTTGAACTAATCTGGGGACTCGATAAGATTGAGGTAATACTATTTCTTTTGCGGGCTCTTGTTGAAATCTTTTAACATCTGCACCTGCCCAGCCATAAATAGCTTGATCATCATCGCCAGCTAGAATAACATGTTTAGAATTTTTCTTTAAGACATCAAACATTTTCCATTGAATCGGTGATAAGTCTTGTGCTTCATCGATAAAAACGACGTCATATTTCGGACACAATTCTGACACAATGAACTTTTCGATCATATCCGTGTAATCTTTGAGGTGGAAAGATTCTTTATAATTGGCCAGTTCATCTCTTAAAATATATAATAAATTTTTTTCTAGCTCATATGAATACATGCCAGTGTTATATTCCTCTTCAACAGATACCTCTTTGATTCGAGCAGAATTAATTAAATTAAAATATTCACTGTCTGAATCTACGAAACCTGTTTTTTCTTCCCCATTACTATAGACCGTTACTTCTATACCCACACTTCTTCCAATATCTTCATAGTGTTCATCTTGCATAACTTCACTTTTTTTCATTCCCAGTTTCCAAAAGGCTAGTGAGTGTAAAGTTCTAAAATGTTTTAAATCTTTTTCCTTGAGTTGTTTATTTTGATCCAACATTCTCTCCTTAGCTTCACCAGCTGCTTTTTTAGTGAAAGCAAAATAACCTATCTTCTCGATAGGAGTTCCTAGTTTAAGAAAAGTTCTGGCATAGTGTAAGAGACGTGTTGTTTTCCCTGTTCCCGGAGGCCCGAGTATTTTTCTCATCATCGATTGCCCTTTTTTATATTATCAAGAGCCCAGAGAGGCTGCAAATTGGTGTAATGAAAACACTTTTCTTGTTGTTCAGGATCAG
>Ga0208030_1001959_pt1 | contig 10844 bp, 10 predicted proteins | sample MalvirDeepMed_M9_FD_184246 | JGI IMG/M metagenome (GOLD analysis project Ga0208030, IMG submission 184246) | Marine viral communities from the Global Malaspina Expedition - Malaspina viral metaG DeepMed_M9 (SPAdes) (version 2) | ecosystem: Environmental > Aquatic > Marine > Oceanic | place...
TTTTATCTTTTCTATCTTCTTTTTGTCCCTCTCTTTCCATTATTGTATTCATATCCATTTGCCTTAACTGCATATTATACTGGAACTCTTGCTCCATTAACTGTTTCTTTACCTCAGCCTCTTGCATTAGTTTTTGAGATGCCATATCTCCTTTCAACTGTTCCAATTGTGATTCTGAGTGGAATAGAGTTTGTTGTTTTTGGATTTCCAACTCTGCAGCAGCTTGTTGTGTTTGCATATTAGCTTGTGCCTGTGCTTGTATATTTTGTTGTTGGATTAATTGGTCTCTATCTAACTTTTTCTTTCTACGTATCTTTAATAGTTGGTTCGCTAGTTTAATATTTTTAATCTCTCTTAGATCAATAGCGTCTTCTAATTCTATATTTTGCTGTGCTAGAGCTACTTGTATATTGTTTTCTAACATCATTTTTTCTTCTTCATCTGGAGCTAACTCAATAAAGATCCCAAAATCATATAGATGTAAATCACTTAGCTCTTCTAATGTAGCTACATTATGAACACCAATAGCTTGTATAAAAGCGTCTTTTGTAGGAGAGTATTCTATAATATCAGATATTCTAAGAGATAGACACTCGGCAACTTCCGCTGTTAAAAATAATCCAGCTTGTAATATATGTCTTGTAGCTGTATTAGAATTTGCAGCAGCTAACTTTTGAACACCAACTAAAGCGTTTTTATCCGGCGTAGCAGCATCTCTAGCCTCGTTTAATCCCGTTGTGTCTCTTATCATTTGGAGATAATAATTGTAATTAGCTATAAGAGCTTGTATTTTATTTCCACTTGCTCCACTAGCTATTTCTTGAATAGGTACTTTACCAGGATTCATATCCCCATCTTGTGTAAAACTTCTACCAATTACAGATCCAGTTTGGAAAAACATATTTAAAGCTTCTTGTGGATTGTAATTAGTTCCATTACCTAAATCAATTTCAGCAAGTCCATCAGCGTCAAGATACACACCATCTGGTACCATACGCGACATCACTTGCTGTAATTTTAAATGTGTAAGTTGAATCATATCAGCAAAACCTGTTATACGTCTCACTAATGACTCAATTCTACCTTTGTACATTCTAGGAGCTACTATAGAATAATTCATTTTAACTTTAGTAAAATCACTTTTAGGACGCATCATGTTTTTAGACATCTCCCATTTAAGTAATTTATTTGTACCTAAAACTAAAGCACCTTCATATAAACACTCTATAGATCTTTGTAATCTACTGTAATCACCTTCTTTCTCTTCTGGAGGATTAAATGTATCAGGTTTTTCTATAGCTTTTTCTCCACCACTACCTGTCTCTTTTAACTTATAAACATTATTCATATATGTTTTATAGTTAAAGTATAAAATTTGGACGCTGTTATTATCTACTTCTCTATAATTAGTATTACCGTAATCGTTTGTGTGGATAGATTTGTTCTTAATAATATCTTCTAAATCTTCTTGTTCTAAATGGGGAAATTGCTTTGCAAGTTCATTTACTGGTATTGTTTTTATTTCTCCAACGTAATATATATCTTCAAAATACGGAGATTCAGTATATGAATGCACTAAATCGACTGGATCAACATAATCAATTACCACTCCTTCTGAAGTATTAAACCCTGTTTTTACAGCACCAATACCTAAAACCGCTAAGTCATAATAAAACCTCTTCTTTATTAACTCATATTTATTTCCTTCCATTAAAACATTTATAGCTTGTTCCTCTGCTATTTCAGACGCTTGCTTATAAGAGAGTTGCATATGTAAGGATAGCTCTTCTTCATCTTCTGGTAATGTTTGTTTGTCGTTCTGGTATATATCTACGTTGAAATTTTCAGCTACAAAATCATTAACCTGTTTAGTCTTCATATCATTTAGCATCGACTCCATATATTGAGTACGCTTACTAATTCCATATGGATCTTGAGAAAACGCCTTTACATCGTAAGTTCTTTCCGCAATACCATTAACAACAATATCGACAAATTTAGCTATAATTGGTACTGGCGTCCAATCTAAATTAAGGTAAGACAAATCTCCGTTAATCGAAAGTTCATCTTTGTATTTTTGTACTGATTGTTCCCCACGAGCATATAACCTTAAATTATGAAAATTATTTTTATTGGTATTGTATCTAGTATGCCCTCTATCTTGATAAAACCATTCGGTTTCAATTGCTTTAGCTACTTTTAATCCATAATCATAACTTAGTTTTTCTGCATCGCTAACTACTTGACTAGGAAAATATTTATTTATAACAGACTCTGCCATATTTATTGTTTAATTATTTTTGATATATTACCACTTTGTGTATATTTGGCAATATTTATATTTAACTTTGGTTTTTCAATTTTTGCATTTGGTGCATATAAATGTCTATTACAAGCCATTATAGCTAGACCAGAACTAATTGTAGCATCAAATTTTGTTCTTTTTGTAATATCAAATCTTCCCCAATCATTTAAAGTTTCGTTGAAGTACAAACTACCATAATCTCCATCTCCTAAGTGTCCAACGTGTTTCTGTATATACATCTCTATAGCCGCGGCATGTGCTTGCTTTATATCTTCACTTGAGTTTGGTATCCCTCCAACTTCTTTTTCTGCTACAGATAGTTTGTTCCAAACTTTATCTGGTCTATTCATAGAATATCCTCTATATCCTCTCCTACGTAAATAGTACAATAGTCTAGGTTTATTATTCTCTGCAAGTAGTGGCATACCATAAAACACTAAAGCCATTAAAACGTCTTCAAAAAATATATCAGCCGTTTGTGGTCTAGCTACATATTCTAGAAAAAATTGACTTGGAGGACAGTCTTCCATTGAAAACTTTGTTAATCCGTGTAATGCTCCTTTAGATCCTTTACCATCAACAGTCCCTGATATATCGTAACTATCACAACCAAAAGCACCCATGTGTTCATTAGCTGGGTATCGTATACCATTCTTTAATATGCTTTTATTCTGTATATGTTCAGGCGGAAACCAACTAACTTTAAATCTACCCTTTGGATCCGGATAGAAGATTACTTGTGTATCTTTTATACCGTTTATCCATTGAAAATTACCTTTATTTACTACAGCTGAATTACCTATACCTTCGTTGTAATCTATTTGCTCATATATTTTAACAAGATTGAAGATACTATTTTTAGCCTCATCTCTAAACGCATGTTCTTCTGTTCTTGGGAATTGACGGTAAAACTCGTTTAAAGCGTCATGATCAGATTTTAGTCCTTCTGCTTCGTTGTTCCAATGCTCTATAATTCCTACATCTATTAATTCACCATCTGGATCGAGGACATCATTGTTAGGATTGTCAAATACTGGAATTCCGTATTCATCAATAAATCCTTCGTAGTTCCATTCCATTGGGATAAAAAGAGAATATAATCCAGATTTGGTTTGTCCGTTCTTATTTCTTTGTGTAACATCTGAAGCATAGTATAGTTTTTTAAAGTTATCCCCTCCTTTGTCTAACGCATTACTTGTTGATCCCATCATACACTTCCCAACTATTCTACTACCTAATCTTAAACATGTTTTTGTAACTCGCCAATTGTTTAATATATTATCGGGTCTCTCCCACTTACCGCTTTCGTCGTGCACTAATAGATTTAGTTTTTCACCATCATAACTATTATCACCAGTGTTTTTCCAATCTATAGTTGTGTCTAATCCTTCTAACTCTTCTAATTTTTCATTAGATGTTATCTTTTTTCTAGTAAACTTACTAGCTGGCACTCTATAAGCTAGTTCAGATTTAGGTCGATCCATACCATCTTGTATGGGTTTGAAAAAGAATGGATAGTTTACGCTAATTGGGACAACTTTATCTGTGAACATCTTCTTAGCATCCCAACCTGTTTTAGATAGAATTCCATATCTAGCATCACTTGATATTGTTGCTAAGTTAACTGCCTCTGCAGACGACATGAAGGAAAATCCAGATCTACGATTTTTAAGGTAACATATACCATAACATCTTTTATCTGCTTTACATGCTTCCCAAAATATATAAAATAATCTGTTTGCCTCTCTAAAATCTGGTGCACCTACGTCAATCTTGCTCCATTGTAAATACATATAGTGTGTACCAGTTATCCACGTTGGTTGTCCTTTATTTACAAACCAAAAACCATCATCTCTTCTTCCAAATTCTTTATCTATATAATCGTACCATTGGTCTTTACTTTCTTCTGGATAACTCCTCCAATCAAATATGTTTTTAATCTTACTGAGCTCCTTAGGATATTCCTGCTTCACCCATTTATTTTTCTCGTGTTTAAATATATTTTTAGGTGCTTTAGGTAAGGCTATTTTAAAGTTTTGTATTTCGTATATTTCACCTATAATACCATTTTTAGATAGTACAACTATATCATGTTCTTTGTTGTAGCCGTACTTCCACTTTTTACCTCTATTCATACGAGTAATAGTCGTACGTTTTATAGGTTCTATTATTTTATATAAAGTTTGTTCGTACATTATTTTGATCTACCTTCTGCAAACCCCTTAAATACCCTATCTTTCTTCTCCTCTGGTTCTTTACCTTCAAGTATATTCTCTTCCTCTTGAATTCTAGTGAGTATTTCAAATGCATCGAATATAGCTAGTTTTTTAGTTGCCGCAGCATTTTTTAATCTATCAGCTGATATATCATCATCTGAATCTACAATAGGTTCTTTAGCTACTTTGATTAACTCTTCTACTGCTTTCTGCCCAGCTTGGATTATATTCTTTTTCGTTTCCTTGATATTCATATTTAATTGTAATAAATTTAGTCATAACTCTATATAATCTTTTACCGTCGATTATAAACTCATAAGTTGAAAATGGAGTAAACCCTATTAGATCCCCTTCCTTATAAGAACCATCAGTATGTTTGACTATACCAATACACGCCTCCTCTTTATCAATCCCTAGGTATACTCTATCTTTTATAGGTTGCGCAAAGCAATATCCTTTTGGAACCTTCCATTCTTCATCTCTTTTATATAAGAATATTTGATCTTCTTTTACAAGATATGTATTTTCATCGAAATAATTTCTACTATTCTTTTCTTTACCTCTAACATCATGCCAACGTCTAAATATATTATGATGTACAATAACAGTGTCACCTGATTGTATTTCTGTCTCGAAAGCTGTAGGAACAGATTTAACAATAGCTTCTCTATTTACAAATTGGTGGTTATAAACCTCTGTATTTAAAATAAGATCTTTATCTCCAACCTTTTTAGTATTGTTGTATCTATTCCCTTTTGGTTCTATTACAAAGTCAAAAGGCGCTTTCATTAGTACTCTAGATTATATTCTATAGATACCGCCATATTTTTGTTAAAATCTTTCCAAGGCAAAACGTCTTTGTTTTTCTTAATATAAATAGAGTATTTATCTTTGTCTTCTATAATATCACAGATAGTATGTCCACCATATACCTCTTGTCCAACAGCATAGTGCATAGCGTCATTCTTATAATCTTTACCTACAGTAATTTTTCTAATCAGTTTTGACATCTTCTTTTGGATGATTTATAGTACCATCTTGTATGTTTATATCTGCTGTACCATAAGTTTTTTCAAACTCAACCTGCATTTCACCTAATTGTTCTTGTTGTGTTGATATATGGTGTAGTAAATTATGTTTTTTACTCTCCATGGAACCAATTTCTAATTGTGCTCTATTAATATTATTTACTACAGATTGTACTTTATTTAATTCTTCATTAGTTATTTTAGAAGGCTTTTCCACCTTCTTTGTTTTTCTTTTTGCCATTTTATTTAATTTAAGTTAATTTAATTTACTTTTAATATTCGAATCCAAAGTTGAATGTTAGTGGACCTCTGAAACATATTTCTTGATCATCACCAACTGCTTCTTCCACGTGATCAACTTTTATTGACGTTGCTGATACTATTTCTGTAACTTTACCTATTTTTGCAGCATTAGCGCCGCCACTCTCGTCAAATGCTATTAGTTCATCTCCAACTGAAAATACATCATCAGCATCTGTACCATCTACAGTTAAAGTTGTTTCGCTAGTTGTACTTTTTGCTACTGCTGCTTGAGCGCCATTAGCAAGTACAGCTGTTCCCCAGTCATGAGCACCATGTGTAATAGCAGCTATCCATAAACTTTGGTAACCTTTTGTTGTTCCACCAAAATGATCTCCACTACCTATTGTAGCACCACCTGGTTGTATTTGATTTTGCACCTGATCACCAGCGGCTGTTTGAGTCCATATATTGTATCCCAGTGTATATGTGTCAGCGTTTTCCATAACATTAGCGTCTAATACTTTGTGGTATACTATATGATTTCTAGAACCTGCCATACCGATCTTAGTAGCTGCTCCAGTAGCAGCAGAATTAACAGTTCCTAAAGATGGTGGAGCTGCGCCATTTACACTTTTTGCTATAAAGAATTCAAAATCTACTCCAGCTGTAGCTGTTGAATCTTTTCCTGGATCTATTATATTAAATGATTTTAAACAAGCGCCCCCATTGGGTATCTCAAATCGGTGCCAGTCAAATAAAAGATCATCTGCTCCGTACGCTATGTTTCCTAGTATGTCTATTCTCGGCCTTACTGAGGCCAAATAAAATTTTCCTTTCATAATTTATTTTTTTACTTTTTCTAATGATCGCCCGCCAAAATAGGCACCGATCACAGTTATTAATACTAATTGTAATAGATCAGTCCATTTAGCTTCAACTTCAAAACTTATCATGCCAGCATCAATGAATATCATTAATACTGTAGTTATTACTAAAAACACAAGGACCATAGGTCTTACATTTTTAGATAACCATGAATCTGAAGCCATGTCAGATTTCCATCTATCTGTTATTTGTTTCTCCATTTGTACCTCATAGTTGGAGACTAATTCTTTTATTTTTTGTCCGGCTTCTAATTTCTCTTCTTCTGATGTATGTAAGTTATCTATTACATCACCTACACCTTTTACAAGATCTTTTGTTCCACCTGAAAATATTGTTGTTAATATACTCATAATTTAATTTTTTATACCATTCCGTTATTCGCGTCATCTTCCCAAGGAAAACCCTCGTCTCCAGCTTCTTTCCACTCGCCATAAATATTAATCATATCTTTACCATTCCTGGTTTCTCTAGCAAATGTTTCTCCATTATGTTTTACATAATCATCCGTGTACTCTGTTGTACCAAGTTTAATATCTGTTGCGTGCCGCATTTCATGGTTTACTGTTTGTGTTTCTTCATGACTACCCGGTATAAGTTGATCACTAATATATATACTACCATCCATATTAGCTTCCCCTAAAACCCCAGGTTCTAATCTTTTTCTAATAATAGGTGTTCCAGGCACAGACAAATCTGGGTCTCCACTTTCTCTATGAAAACGAAGCTTAGTCCTAACTTCTCCACTAACTGCATATGGTTGCCTTGCTGTTCCTAGTTTAAATCCCATTATCTTTCTTTATCTTTAATCATATCATCTATAGCTTTATTATAAACCTTATCTGTATATGATTTGTTATTGTAGAATATACTCCTCTCTGACACTGGTAAATCTTCTTCACCTAGTAAAATTCGGTATACCCTACTTATTAATTGGCTACATCTAAAAGATGTTTTGAATACACTATATTTAATAGTAGTACGGTTTCTGTGCCTCCATACATCTATCCAACCATCTCTTCGTAATCTCTCCCAACGGTTTTTATCCCATGAATATGTATAAACTCCGTCTATAAACTCTTGTCGTGTAAATCTTTCTTTACAATCTAAATAAATTCTAAATCTGCATCTTTTAACCCGTAAGTCTTACAGGCCCACTTTCGTGTGAGCCTGTAGTACTTAAGGATATTCATTTCACGCAAATCTTGCGCGGTTAATCTCAATTTACCCTGCTATTAAGATTCAGCAGTATGCCAAGGAGTTACAATAACACCTGAACCATTCAATTGACCAGTTGCATGCCATTTTGTTCCATCGCTAACTAATTTGATGTAACCACCAGCTAATCTACCTTTTGTATCATCATCTAAGTTGATAGCGTCATCTTCAGCAGTATTTGCTACCCAAAGAGCCATGTTCTCTGTAGAAGTATCTGCAGCAGACATAAGTAAAGCTCCTTCAAAGAATTCTCCAGATTGTGCAAGAATATGTGTGTCACCTGTTTGAGCTTTTTGAATAAAGATCTCGTAAGTCAATCCAGCAGAAACAGAAGGTAATGTTAAAACACCAGCCGTAGCATCATTTGCATAGATCCAAGCTCCACTGTCACCTGCAGTTAGAGTTTTTGCTGCGGTCCAACTTATTAGTTTGTGTGTTTGACCACTTGAAGCTAATGCAATAGTAGTAACACTAGTGATATCCTCACAAGCATAAACACTGTTAACATCATCAGCTATAATTGTCATTCCTTTTCCACCACCTATAGCAGCAGCTAATTGTTCAATAGCTCTATCTTCTTCACCATCGGTACATGCCATAGTGATTTTGTCATACGCAGCTGGATTACCAGCTGAAGATATAGCTGATTCAAAGTAAACATCAACCGCTTCTCCAGTGGCATAAGCCCCTCTAAAGTTGTCTGCTGAATTCATATAAGAATCATCAACAGCGTTGTGAAACACAACGTAATTTTGTCCGTTCATTTTTTTTAAATTTTAGGATTAATAAATAATTGTTTGTTGTTTGTGGATTATGGGTTATGGGTTATGGTTTAGGTTTAATCTATAAGTACGACGTCTGTTTGTTTTATAACGCCGTAAAAAGTATTTTTATGCTGGATTCCGTGTCCAGCGTGTTTATCGTAGTAAATAATATCACCCTCTTGTATTCCCTCAACAAGATTCCCTATAGATATTACTTTAGCCTTTAAGTACCTATTGTCTTCGTTAGTTTGGTCTGTTAAGATCAAACCACCTACTTTAGGCTCCTCTTTTATCATATCTATTATAAGGTAGTGGTTAACTGCTTTCATCGATTCTTATATTAGATATTACACAATCAGCTGAAATTATAGTTGAGACTACGCTTACAGCGTTCTTTAATGCAGTTTTTGTTACCAAGACAGGATCAATAATACCAAGATGAAGCATGTGTTCTTTTTTCCCAGTTATAACGTCTATCCCAACTCCTTCGTCCATTTCTTTATAATCATCTATACCAGCATTATGTAGTATTGTTTCGAACGGGGATTTAATTGCGTTTAATAGTATTGTTTCTCCAACATTCTCCGGAACTATAAATTGGGAAGCATTTAACAGAGCAATACCACCGCCCGGAACAATACCTTCTTTTAAGGCTGCTTTTGTAGCGTAAATAGCATCTTCCACTCTATCTTTCTTCTCCTTGAGTTCTACCTTGGAATCTGCTCCTACACGTACTATTCCTACAGAACCTGATAACATAGCCAATCTTTGTTCTATAAATCTCTTTAAAAACCCATTTTTCTCGTTCTTTTTGAGTTTTTGTACTTCTTTTATCCTTTCAGATACGTCTTTATTTGTTTCAAGGGTAGTAATTACAGTATTTTTGTCATCTGTAACTGATTTTTCAACTTCTCCAAGAATATCTAGTGAAATTCCATCTAAATCGTCACCAAGTTCTTCATTTATCACCTTAGCCCCAGTTAAAATCGCTAAATCTTTAATTGTATCCTGTGTTGTCGGGCCAAAACCTGGTAAATCAACTATATTGACTTTAATATTACCCTTAACTTTGTTCATAAGTAGCGCCGACTTAACTTGTTGTGACACTGGAGCCACTATTAATAGTGATTTATTATTTTTTATCGCAAATTCAAGGATTTTTTGTATCTTCCTAACATTTGGGATCTCCGATGCGACAATTAGTACTAGTGGATTCTCTAAGATAGCACGTTGTTTATCTGTGTCTGTTATAAAATGTGGAGAAGTTAGTCCGCATTCTATCTGTACGCCATCTACTACCTCAACATAAGTGCTTTCTGTGTCTGATCCCTCCATAAGTACCACTCCATCTTTCCCTACTTTTTCATAAGCTTCAGATATTATCTTCCCAAGCTCTAAATCATTATTACAACTAATAGAACTGACTTGTTGTAGCATGTCTCCCTTAATATCAAGGGAGTTTTTCTTAAGGTATTCATTAACCTTTTTCATTCCAGAGTCAATTCCTTCCTTTATTTCTCTAATAGACGCTTTTTCTTCTTGTCTATTAACTTCTTTTATAAGTGATTCAGCAAGGACGATAGCTGTAGTGGTACCGTCACCCGCTTCTTTCACTGTGTTTCTGGCAGACTCCTTTATTAAAGTAGCCCCCATATTTTCAACCGGATCAAATAAGACAACAGATTCTGCTACTGTTACCCCGTCTTTTGTAATCACCGGTTTCCCTCGAGCATCTTCGTAAATCACACATTTACCAGAGGCTCCTAGGGTGGACTTAACTGCTTTCGCTAGTTTATCCACGCCCTTTAAAATTTTGCCTTTAGCTTGATCACCAAAGTTTAAATCTTTGACAATCTCACTAGGTAGATTATATTCCATTTAATTTAATTTAATTGTTACTACTCAAATGTTTTGATAACTTTTGGGCCTTGTATAGCTTCTAGTTTCTTAGAAAAGTGATCGATGCTTCCATCTATTGCTGTTTCAGCACCTTTTATCGTTTCTCTTCTCGTTACATCGTGCCATTCCTTTTCATTATTAGGATTTTGGCACTCCGTTTGGTAAAAACCATTTGGTAATTGGGTTATCCTCCAATTTTTCTTCTTAGAGAGATGCTCCCATTGTTCAATAGTTTTTTCATTCGGTTTTTGGTTGCTAGTATACGTACTAGTCTTGTAATACAAATAAG
>Ga0208030_1001967_pt1 | contig 10813 bp, 15 predicted proteins | sample MalvirDeepMed_M9_FD_184246 | JGI IMG/M metagenome (GOLD analysis project Ga0208030, IMG submission 184246) | Marine viral communities from the Global Malaspina Expedition - Malaspina viral metaG DeepMed_M9 (SPAdes) (version 2) | ecosystem: Environmental > Aquatic > Marine > Oceanic | place...
ACTTAATAAACTCCTGGTCTGTATCATCTTGATCAAGTGATAAACAGGCAATAGCACCTGTCGAACTTGATTGATTAATCTCAACCATTGCATCGGCAGGATCTTGACAACCAAAACCAACTTTGTTCGCCGATCCATCAATAAAGAACGCATCGTCCAATGCGGCTGTTTCGCATCTAAAATCAAGATCATTCGCTGATGAATCATTCCATGTAAAGTCACCGCCATCCAAATCGACAGCGCCTGATACTTTAGCCGCTCCTGTCACGTCCAAAGGAACGGATGGAGATCCATTCATAATTCCTACACGGTCATTACCACCGTCAACAAAGATCGCATTGGCATTACCGTTTGATTCAATCCTAAGATCAACATCCGCCGATGCTTCGTTGAAAATAAAATTTCCTCCATTTAAATTGACAGCACCTGCTACATCCAATGTTCCATTGACCGTGACATTTCCACAATCATCCAGAACATCGAACATCGTCGATCCGTCCGTGTACAGTAAGTGTTTTGATGCTGCTACAAGCGAAGCTGCTGTTCCACCAGCCGGCTTAAATCCTAGCGTATAGGTTCCCATGGTTGCCGCATTATCGACAATATACCAGTTCTCCACTGCTTCACACTGCATGGTCGTATTGCCTGTGAGCGTGCCTGTCAGTTTTACAATTGCATTGCTTGTTTCATCTGCCGTTGTGCCGTCCGTTGCTGTCAGAGAATCCGATGTGCTCGCTATTGCTACCGAGACATATCCCTTGATCGCCGCTTCCAGCTTTTGCAAATTGTTGTTTGTTATTGTACCCCATGTTCCCGAGTTCTCTCCAGTTGTCTGGATCTCGAGGTTAAGAATACTTGAATATGTCGAAGCCATTTATTCCTCCTTATGCCACATCATCTATTAAAGCAGCAACGATCGCATTTGCCGTCGCATCGCCCGCGTCGCCCACATCTGAAGATATGGCGTGAATGTTCGCAACTGTCACGTTTGGCAGTCTTCCAAACCATGACTGTGATGGTCCAATGAATATGCCGTCCGCCAAATTATAAGCGGCTGTATCTCCATCCAAGCAAATAACAATACCGTCCGCTGTACTTGTGTTCTTAATAAATAAAAATTTTACTTTATCACTTGTACTTACCGCTGTCATGTCCGTATCCTGATCAACGGCCGTATAATCGATAAAGCGACCAGCAATCAAGTCCGCACTCGTTGTTGTGACTGCTGTCAGCTTGTAATACCATTTGTCATTCGCATCATCAGGACTCACCGTCATGGAGCCGCTGATGGTTTTTGAAATCTCATCCGGCAAAATTGTCGCGCTCAATGTTATACTGGCATCATCCGCCATACTTGTCTCCTAGTCCGTGGATCCAGGATCCACCGGTGTCCATGTTGATGTTTCACTGTCGTCCGTTTCATTCCAAATAGTAAGGGCTAAATCTCCCGTGCTAAATGTAATCAGATTTTGGAATGCTTCTCCGAATGCTGTTTCATCACCAATACTGAATGTTGCCGCTGACCCGTCCGGTGACACGACCGCCGTTCCAGTAACCGTTTCCGTTCCGATCGTAAATGTTAGTCCAAATCCAGTTTCCGCGAACTCGATGTTATGCACCGCATCCAGCCTTGCGTCCTGAAAGGCCTGTTCGGCGAATGTTGTGTGTCCTAGTAGCATTTATCCATCGTCTCTTGCTTTACGGTTTTTATAGTCTGGACGTGCCGTGACTAAATTTACGAAATCCGCTTGGTTACTTGGAATAGGGTCAGTGAATGAATCATCATCCATTAATTTTTGAGTCCATTGTGTCCTCATACGTTTCCAACAATTGTTAATTTTACCGTCCACCGCATTCTGAATCCATAAATCCAGTCCCGCATTGTCCGTGTCATTGTACAAATCGTTAGATAGTATTGTTTGCTGTAAGTCCGTAAGACTTACTGTCTTTGTATGTGTTGCCATTTTAAACCTCCTTTATGGTTAATTATTTCGTTTAGCATACTAAAAATCCAGAAAAACTTGTTATTAAATTTGGGTTACTTCCAGCTATAGTACCAACCCCTGTTCCACTATTTCTATAAAACCACGCCTGTGTGTAAATAGTATCATTTGCATCCATATCCATTAAACAAGAACCCTTCAACTGAATTCTGTCGTATTGATTAGAATAGATTGAGCCATAACCAACAAAAGCACTTCTGTTTGAAGCAAGAAATCTTATATAGTTATCTTTTATATGAGTAGCTGAACTAGTTCCAACATCAATCAAACAACTTGCAGTAAAATAATATCTTCCAGTAACGGGAGCTGTGAATGTAGTTGCAGTTACATCTGCATTTTGGTCAAAAAGTTCAGAATCAAATGAAAGTGTTTGTTCTGTATTATGTGCAAGTTCTGTGCTTGAGTCATCTTCAAGAAGAAAAGCTGGTTGTAGTGGTTTGGTTACTGCTCCTGTTTCATCAATCACGATGTGTGAAGTCGTTCCTAAAGTACTTCCTAAACCTATTACCAAATCATCCGCAGAATCATCCAATCCAATGTGAAAATCCTGTGCATTTCCATCAAAAACTATTTTAGCATCTTCTGTTCCTGCATCTCCGATTGTAAGAGTTGGAGTAGTTCCTGCAAGAGTAACAGCAGCATTAAATTGAGAAGTACCACTTACATCCAATGTCCCGTTTAAATCTACTGCCGTAGCCGTTAAATCTATTTCATCAGTTGCTCCTATGGATAAAACAGTTCCGCTTGAACCTTGAACGAATTGACTAGCATCATTGAAACAGAGCTTGTTAGTTGAATTTAATGTCAGCCCCGTTCCATCAGTATGGGTCAAAGTCGTGTCATTGTCCGCACCAAATTTAAGAACTGCTGAATCAGAAGTCAATGCCAAGTTATCCACTATGGAGACAACATCATGCCCCAGTGTTATGGCATCCACGTTCGATGTAATCGTTCCTGCTACTATCTGTGCGTAATGCGAGTCGTCAGCGTCATAGAGCTTGAGTCCTCCGGTTGCGTTTATACGAATCTCTGCCATTTAACTAATTCCTTTTATTGCTTTAATTTCATCATCAGTTAATCCTAGTGCTTTTAATTTATTATTAGCATTAGTTTTATCTGATTCTCGTTTTGTTTTTGCATCATCAAAAGCTGTCTGCAAAGCCGCTAATCCATCGGTGCATTCCTGCTCCGTTGGTTTGCTACCACCATCGTGAACAATAAAATTAGCATAGGTTTTATTGGCTTCATCACCATTAAGATTATTAAATCCAAACCATTGTCCTGTACGAACAGTCATTAAATAATCCTCTAAATTATCTGGTCTACCATTATTATCCATTATCTATCTCCTCTGTTCATTTTATGTGTCTGCCAGTCTGATAAATGTAAAATGTGTTCTATTGTAAGTACTAGAACCCGCAGTATTAGCACTTGAATCACTAACTTCAGTGACAAATTGCACTTTACAATTTGTTGTATTTGTTACATCAAATAACGCAGATGTATATGCGTTTCCGTATGTATGGTCAGATTGTGCTAGCATTATTCCCTGACTAGATTGGCCGTGTATAGCATAAGTTGAGTTATTTGTTGTAGTTTCTATACTAATGAAATTATTTCGTGAACCACCAGAACCATTAAAATACCACATTCCAACGGCTGTTATTAACCACATTCCTGTTTGAGGGAAAGTAAAAATACCTGAAGATTGTGTCATAGCACTTCCAAGACTCATATAACCAGTTTGGTCATCAGCTTCTATATTAGATGCTATTGGGTCAGCATTACCAGTATAACTAGTCGTTAATCTCCAAGTTTGTGCGTTAGCAATTCCACCACCTATATATGTTTTTAATCTTGAAGCTGCTGTTTTTCTATTAGTACCGCCTGCACCGTCATCTACTATAAATAAGTCAGCATCAACCAAGTCTGCACCAATATCGGTGCCACCATCAATGTCAAGGTCTGCAACAGCAACACCACCATCTGGAAAGACAGGGTTTTGTGCAAATGTTACCACTTGACTTGAGTTAACAGTCATCGCAGGTGTTGTTCCTAAAGTTGAACCAAGACCTAAAACCAATGTATCGGCTGAATCATCCAATCCGATATGATAATCCTGTGCGTTGCCATCGAATACAATTTTTGTATCAACGGCTGCCGCATCACCTACTGTAACTGAATCATCCGTAATAGTTAAAATGCTATTTGTTCCAACGGTAGAGCCTTCTCCTATAACAAGTTTGTCTGCCGAGTCATCTAAAGCTACATAAAAATCCTTGGCGTTTCCGTCAAAAACTAATGCCGCATCTTCTGCTCCTGCATCACCAATAGTAAATGTTGGCGTAGTTCCAATTAAAGAAACGTCACCACTAATACCACCATCCTTGATTAAAAGACCGTCAATGGTAACTCCACCTGCGGATGTTTTTTCCGATATGGTATCAACCTTAATTTCACTAGCCATTATTTTTTATCCTCTCCGTTTGGTAGATTCTTCTTCAACACTTCCGAGTAGTGTTCAGAAAGTATCTTGTTTTTCTCCAACCTGTGCATCAGGTCGTTCTTCTCGTTGAGCAAGACTGTGACGTTGTTAAGGGCGATTTTCGCCTTGCCGTCCAGTTTCTTCTCATCGTATTCTTTTTTGTCTACTGTAAAAGTCATTTAGTCTCCTTATGATTCACTTAATGTACTAACATCAAAACTATTATCTGTTGTTTCAACAGGTGCTACTGCAATACTTATTGCATACTTCTTATTGAACATATCATCCCAATGAGGTTTATCTAGTAGGGTTAACAGTTCAGCTTGTGTATATCCTGAAGGTGCTTTCGATGGTATATCAATTTCTAATTTTTTATCAAAAGTATGTGAAAAAGAATTAAGGGTGTATTTGTATTCACATCTCCACGCTATTACATTTCCATCCGAATTTGTCTTTGGTATTGCCTTTACCCAAGCCTTTGTTGCATCATCTGCGTGTGCCATATTTAATCTCCTTTTAAAGTTTTAATTTCGTTTTGCAGAGTTGTTACTTGAGCTGACAACTCCTGAACGGCTTTAACGAGCGGCATAATAAACATATTCTTTTTTGTTCGCTGTGTTACTCCATCAATTTTATCCAAGTGCCATCCACCAAAAGTGGTGTCACCGTGCTTGTCTATCGCTTCCTTTACTTCCTGTGCAATAAATCCGTGCATTATTATATCAAGATTCTTTTGGTTTTCTACATTGTATTCCGTTGTCAATTCCTCTGGAACTTCAGGGGAAGGTTTCCACTGAAATTTTACTGGACGCAAATCTTTAATAAACTCCAATCCAAGTGTAGAATCTTCAATGTTTCTTTTAATTCTTTCATCAGAACTTCGTGACCAATCTGCATCCGCATCAAAGTCATTTGTTACAACATTACTCGCCTTACCAAAACTAAAATCATTTGATGCCCCTACAAAATTATGACCAATAACAATATTATGATAATTTGAACCACCACTTACATCAGCCTGCATACCAATACAAACAATAGAATGACCATCAGTTACAGATTGACCCGCACCTTTTCCCATACAAGTAGTAGAATATCCAGTTGTTATTGCTGTTCCTGCTGAATATCCATACAAAGAATTATCTGAACCAGTAGTTACAGTATCACCACATAAATGACCCATTGCCGTAAGATTACCACCAGATGTTAGAGCAAAACCTGTTTGAAACCCTACACAAGTATTACCCTCACTGCCGGCAACCGCTCCACCCATACTATCTACACCAATGGCAGTATTATAAGTTTCAGTATCAGCTTGGTCGTAAGCGTTCATTCCTAATACTGTAAGATGTGTTCCTGTTGTATTTGCAGTTCCCGCACCAGTGCCAATAAATGTATTAGTATTGCCAGTAGTGTTTGCTGCACCTGCTCCATTTCCTATAACAACATTGTTATCACCAGATGTTAGAGCAGCGAAAACATTCTTACCTATTCCTATGTTGTCATTTGCTGAACTAAGTGTTCCTGTTCCGGGTGCCGAACCATCTGAATTTGTCTGAATTAATAAACCGTCTGTAAAGTTTGTTGCATCCATTGTGACATCGGTTAGTCCACCAAGAGTTGATACTCCTCCCGCATCTTCCCAAGCTACTGCGGCACCTGCACCACCTGAGGTCAATACTTGGCCGTCTGTCCCGTAGTTGGCACCGGCAATTCCTATTTCATTTTGAGAAGTAATCCTAACCTTTTCTGCTGCCGCTTCTGAATGTCCTGTATAAAATACTAAATCTGTCGCATTGGAAGAAGCACTAAATGTAGATTGAGCAATAGCTCGAATAGAGGCAGCAACCGTAATAGCGTCTGTTCCTCCGGCTTCATGTGGAGCTTGGAAATCTATTTTTCCTAATACATCATTTGCATTAATATTTGTTAGAGATGTGGCTAAAAGAAGTTTACCCGTACTAGTAGTAGCATCAGCAGATGCTCCCATAAGTCTAAGTTCGTCTGCACTTGCATCCCATTCCATGTATGCACCAGCAGCATTTCCAAATAATTTTACATCATGCCCTGCATCGTCAACACCAACAGTTAATGTTCCTACTTGTACAACTCCGTCCGCCGATTCATCCCACAACCAATAGCTACCTGCGGTTGCACCGAATAGTTTAACATCATGCCCTGTATCATCAACTCCTACTGTTAATGTTCCTCTTTGAACAACACCGTCTGCTGATTCATCCCACAGCCAATATCTACTAGCGGTAGCACCAAAGAATTTAACATCTTTTCCTGTGTCATCTACTCCAACCGTTACAGTTCCACTAAATGTTGAACCTGCATTTTCATCTATTGCCAAAGCAGTTGTTGTTCCTAAAGCAGAGCCAACACCAATGACTAAATCATCAGAACTGTCGTCCAGTCCAATATGAAAGTCCTGTGCATTACCATCAAATAGAATTAATGCATCCTCTGCGGTTGCATTTCCTATTGTCAGTTTTGGTGTTGAACCATCTATTTGTATTGTTCCCATTATACTATTACCAAATTACCTTCTACTGTTATTGTTCCCGCAATTGTTAATGGCCCTGCCAATACGGCAGATTCAATAACTTGCGTTCCATCCATTGTTGCCGCATGGTCTTGAACAAATTCATCCGCAGCCGCGTCTCCACCTATGTAGATAGGACTTCCTACTGTATCGCCCATTATTCCTCCTTATTAACTAATTGCATCAACTAGACTGATCCAAACGTGACAGCCATTCGCTGTTCCGCAAAGACCGTAGACTACATCCGTACTTTGTATAACCATTTTAGCGCCACCCTGAACCAGTTCTACAGAACTTGCCGGTGGAATGCTTAAATTTTTACAAATATAAAAGTTCGTTCCTGCACCTGCCAAGTCAATGTAAACATCCATTGTTATTGCGGTTGTCAGAATATTAGCCAGTCTCAGCCCAACAATAGCGTCATCTGAATTAGAGGTATAAATAGTTGTTTCACTATTTGTTACCAATATTCCAGTTGATTCAAAATCTTGTGCCATATTTCCTCCTTATATCACAGCGCGATCGCAACGGCAATAGCGAAACCTTTACTCGCCCCACCTGCTGTGACTGCCGTACCACCTATTGTTATTGCATCTGCTTCCAGTGTACCATCAATGTAAGCGTCCTTAAACTGTAAAGATGCAGTTCCCAAATCTATGTCATCATCTGCGATTGGTACGATTGCACCGTTAGTGATTTTAATTTGATTTGTTGAACCACCTGCTGCAAGATTAAGATCTCCACTAGACTCAATTTTTAAATTCGTTCCATCGCCTTCAATCTTCTCTCCATCATCACCAAATACCATTCCAACATTATTGGGTAAATTTACATCATTTGTTGCCGTTAGCGCAATGTCTGCACCGGATGTAATGGTTAAATTTGTATTATCACCTTCAATCTTCTCACCTGTTCCAAAAGTAATTCCTACATTCGCAGGAATAACAACGTCGGCGGTAGCTGTAAGATTAATATTATTACCAGCGATCGTTAAGTCTGTTCCGTCGCCTTCTATTTTTTCACCGTCATTTCCAAAAGTGACTCCAACGCCAGATGGTATGTTTACATCCGAGGTTGCTGTTAAATTAATATCAGCACCAGATGTAACCGTTAAATCTGTATTGTTTCCTTCAATCTTTTCGCCTGTACCAAATGTAATACCAACATCTGCTGGAATGACAACATCCGCAGTTGCTGTTAATTTAATATTATTACCACTAATGGTTAAATCAGTACCATCTCCTTCAATCTTCTCTCCATCATCACCAAATGTCATTCCAACATCTGCTGGAACATTGATATCTGAAGTAGCTGTTAATGCAATATCAGCACCAGAGGTGATAGTTAAATTTGTACTATCCCCTTCAATCTTTTCTCCTGTACCAAATGTAATTCCTACATTAGCTGGAATAACTACGTCCGCAGTAGCTGTTAAATTAATGTTATTTCCACTGATAGTTAAATCAGTGCCATCACCTTCTATTTTCTCTCCGTCATTGCCGAACGTAACTCCAATATTAGCGGGTATATTAATATCTGCACCGGAAGTAAGATATAAATCCGTTCCGTCACCATAAATGTATTCCCCACCTTCATCATTGAAATATATTCTTTTGGAACTATCTACTACAACATCATCTTCAATCTTAAGATGATCCTCATCTTCCATCCATGTAATGACACCATCACTTGTTTCCCCATCAAATTTTAAAGAATAGTCAACACCTGATGCTCCTGTTCCAAGAATTAAATCATTGCTTGCATCAAGATAAGATACTTTACTTGCTGGCAATGTTGCAAAAACATCTTTTGTTCCTGCACTAAAGTCAACAGCGCTATCACTGTTTGAACTTGCAAGAACGGTTGTTCTCGCTAATGTGTCCGTAGACGCATCGGTTACGGTCCCAAGACCAGTTTCCCATTCCGCTTCATCACGGTTAACAATGGCATAATATGTCGTGTTGCCATCACCAATACCCGCAACAAAAGTCTGGAATCCTGAAACGGCGCCGCTTAAATCAAGCGTTCCTGTTCCTGTTGTCGTCGATGTTTCCTTTACTCTATCGTCTAATACGAGAGCCATTAATTATCTCCTATGCCAACCGTAGAATAGCATTACTTGCATCTGCTGCTGGAAATTGAATTGTAAATGTTCCGCTTGTTGACGTTTTATCGCCACCAAAGTCCAATACGCATACCGCCTTGTTGGAAGCGCTGCTGTTATAAATTAATGCTCCACGAGCTGTAATAGTTGCTGATGTAAATGAAGCGTCAGCAAAATCACAAAGAGCAGTAGTTCCGCTTGTTGTTGGAGTCACTGCTGTCAATGATCCACCACCAGCCGTATAGGTTCCTGAAGCAGAAACTTCATTCGAACTGGAATAAGCGGATGTAGAAGCACTTAATGTAGCTGAACTTGTGTACAATGCAATTTTAAAAGTGTCACCAGTTGTAGCTGTAAAATCATGCCCTTCAACAAGAATTTCCTGTTTAAAGCTTGTACAGACAGCTTGGGTTATTGCCATGTCTTATCCTCCTATGGATTTCTGTTGTGTTTGCATGCCTGGTATTTTTAATTCACCATGCATATACTCATCTCTTCTATGCCTTCCTTGTTGCTCGATCATCAACTCTTGTATGGCACGTTGATATGATTGTTCGTATAATTGCAGCATTTCCGCTGGTCCCTTCAAGAACTTGAAGGCTTCTGCAAGACTTCCGTAAAGCAATGCCGATGGGGCATTGTTCCCCAACCATGAGGTTGTATTGGAACTGGACAGTCTTGTTGGCAGTCTAGTAATTCCTACTTCTATGTTATACGCTGCATCCGGCGTTGGCGCAAGATAAATTGAGTTTTCATCCCACCACGCCCAGTATTTAGGTGTACTAGTAGAAGTTCTAACTGGCCAATATTCATTCATAAAACTGATATCGCGTTGCTCTAAAAAATCTCTTGTCGCTGTTCCTGATGCAGGATAAATATGAACTGTCCTTATTGTAGACAAGGATGTTGGATCTGGATCAGACCCACCCGGCAAGGATACAAAAGGATTATCAGCCGTTACAGTTGTATATTGGTGCGATTTGAATGCATCCAAATCAGCTTCCCTTAATATCCTATTTTCTGTATGCTCTATAAAATCATCAGTTATCGTAGATGTCAGAACATCAGTGCTTGTTTCTGTGTAGTTTAAAATCTGTGTTGTTAATTCAGCGTATGTTGTCATTATGCACTCAATGTTGCCGGTCCGGCAGAAACATAATCGCCTCCGCCACTTCCAGTTGTTCCTGCAGATGTTGAAACTGCAAAGGTATAAAAATCATCGTCTGTCTTTGTAATGCTATATCCATCAGAATCTTCCAATTCAGTTATTGAAGCTCCGAATATACTTCCTCTGACATCCCTGAACCTTACAGTATCACTGCTTGATCGTCCATGGCTAGGTTCAAAAACTGATATTGTTGCACTACTTGCTGTAAACCTGAAAGGATTTAAAGGAAGCAATGTTGCAACAGCACTTTCACCCCTATCTGGTCTAGCGTATTGTAATGATTCTTTATCAGCAGAATGCTTACGAGGATGATCCTGTGCTGTCTTTGGTTCATATTCACTTTTATGAACACGCGCACCATTCCATTCCTTCACCATTTCTCGATATGGGAATTCCATTCCGCTACGATCAGAAATGAACTTAGCGTATCTTCCTCTAGCGTAAGCCATTTATTTTACCATTTAGAATCTTTAGATCCTACCCAATGATACTTGCCACCTTTAGT
>Ga0208030_1001969_pt1 | contig 10802 bp, 22 predicted proteins | sample MalvirDeepMed_M9_FD_184246 | JGI IMG/M metagenome (GOLD analysis project Ga0208030, IMG submission 184246) | Marine viral communities from the Global Malaspina Expedition - Malaspina viral metaG DeepMed_M9 (SPAdes) (version 2) | ecosystem: Environmental > Aquatic > Marine > Oceanic | place...
GTATTTCTGATGAACCATTATCAGAATTTATATCAAACCATAGTTGTCTATCAGGTTTACCTATGTTAGACATCCTTAATGTAGGAGATACACTAGAGTCTGTCTTTCTAGGTGTTGCCCATTCTTTTAAAGCAGCTGACATATTAGTACCAAATTCTTTTAAAATAGAATCTGATAATTCTATAGCCTTTCCTTTTGATAAGACAGATATCTTTTCATAAATATCTTCAACTACTGTATCTAGTTTTTTATTCATCATAATTTTCTCCATCTGTTTTATGATCTATAAATCTAAGTTTTCTAGTATCAGGATTATAACCGAGTAGCTGTACTCCTAATTCTTTTTGTGCTTCAGTTCTAGGTGTAGTATTAGTTTTACTTAAAGAGTTATCTTTGCTATATTTATCGGTAAATCCAAAAGTTTTAACATCAATTAATACAGTTTTACCTTTAGGATCTAAGGCAATTAAATCTACTGATCCAGTACAGCCAGCATTTTTAAAAACTTCATAGCCTCTATCCCATAACCAAGTTACAGCATAATATTCTGCTAAGTCACCTTTTCTGGGTGGTGATAACTTAATTTGTTTCATTTCAATTATCTCCTAATATTTTGGAAGACAACCTTCTGTTTCACATAATGGAAAATGAAGGCATCCTAAATGATATACCTCATCCCATTTAGATTTTGGTTTCTTTTCTAATCCTTTACAATTAGGGCAAATGGAATCATCTGTATCCCATTCAAAAAAGCACCCTTCACAATTTTTAATATTCTCATTAATGTGTTTCACTCCAATTATCTCCTATTTTATATTCGCCAGTAAGAGGACAACGCAAGTTAAAATCCTGTCCAGCTTCTTCAATAGCTTCAATACCAAGTTGACCTACTATAGCTGCTTGATCTTCTTTTACTTGTAGTTGCCATTCATCGTGGATATTAGCTACAAAAGTAGCATCCAGATTATTTAATTTAATTTTCTTATATAATAAATCTAATGCCTTTTTCATAGCAATAGCACCACCGCCTTGTAATAAACTATTAAGAGCAGCATATTGACTCCTCAAGAAAATCTTGCGCCCGTCTAATCCTTTCAAGTATCCTTTTTCTGAAGCTCTATCAACTCGTGTTTTAAGAACTTTAAATGATGGGTTACTATTAAGAAAGCGTTCTCGCAATCGTTTACCTTCGTTTCTGTTTCCTTTAACAATGCTTCCAATTTTTGAATCTCCTGCTCCGTATATGAGTGCATATATAAAAGTTTTTGCCTGATCTCTTGATTTAAGTCCAGCAAGTTTTTGGTTAGTGGCGTGAATGTCTCCATTAATAATTTCATTTATATACTCCTTGTTATCCATGTAATGAGCTAACATTCTAAGCTCTAATTGACTAGCATCAATCCCTACTAATTTATAACCACTGTCTACAATCCAACATGAACGACAATCCTTACCATAAGGACTGTTAATATTAGGAACTTGAGCCATATTAGGATATCTATGAGACATCCTGCCAGTAATAGTTCCATTACTTATTACAAAACCATGTACTCTATTATCATCTTCCATTGCATCAATCCATGATTGAATCTGAGCAATTCTTTTTTGCAATAATAAAAACTCAGCTATAAGTTTAGCTTCTGGAATATGTTGAATCTTTTTAAGAGTTCCTTCATCAACTATAGGTTGACCAGTTGGAGTAAACCTTTTAGGTTCCCAACCAACTGATATTAAATACTCACCTATTTGTTTACGTGAACCAAGATTAAACTCTTGAAGTTTCTGTCGCATAAAAGGCTTGAATGTATATGTATTCTTACCTCCAAATAATTCAAAGTCTTTTTGTTGAAGACCATTAAAACTTTCATACTCTTCTTTTGTCAGACCTCGTTTAGATAATACCCCATCTTTTTTAACATATGGAGTTACTAATTTATCATCAACCATTCTAGGTTTAAATGTTTCTTGAACTTCTTCCTCAATTTCTTTTTTACGTTTACTTAAAGAACTTAATAAAAAGGAAGCTGCTTGTTCATTAAATTTAAAACCAATATCTCTTTGTATAGATAATATTTTATTAGCTTTATGTTCTAATTCAATTGATTCTTTAGAGAACCCCTTACTTTCATTCTTTAAATGTTCAAATAATTTTTTATTTAATTGTACATCTTTAGTGCAATATTTTAACATTGCTTTATTATACGTTGTAAAATCCTCTGGCTTGGAATCTTTATGAAATTTTAATCTATACCCCCAAGATTCTAAACTATGTCCACCCTCTCTTACAGGGTTAAATAATCTAGATAAAATTAATGTATCAATAGTTTTACAAGATTTATTTAAATCAACTCCTTTTAATTTTTTAATTATTGGAATATCAAATCCAGTAATATTATGTCCTATAAGAGTATCGGCTGATTTTAAAAAATCTATTCCTTTATCAATTTGATCTGGTTTAAATGTATGTACATTATCATCATTATCAATTGCTACAATACACCATATCTTTGTAGCTTTTAAATCATCTGTTTCAATATCAAATACTACTTCCATTTTAATCTCCTAAAAAGGAACATCATCATCAACTGAGTTTAGTAGCTCATTATCATATTCTTCTGATAATCTACCAGTAGTTTTATTATAAACTAAAGCAGTTGCCATACCAACATCTCCTGTATATCTGGATTTTAATATTCTTAATTTAGTTGTACGGGATTCTAAATCATCCTTAGATTGTTGGTTTCTTTCTAATGCAATAACACAATCAGATAATTGTGCAATACTATGTGATCCCCTAAGATGTGATAGATTAACCATGACCCCGTTTTCATGTCCTTTATCACCACTTACTCTTCGTAAATGAGATACTAAAATAATTCCTGCTCCTGTTTCTTCAACAATACTTCTTACTCTAGTCATAATATTATCTATAGATCTACGTTCATCTCCTTCAGTCAGAGAACTAACTAACATTTGTAAGTGATCTATAACAATCCATTTACAATCACAACCTATAATTAAATATCTAAGTTTAGAAAATATTTCATCAATATCGTTTGTTCCAAAATGAGCATGAACAAAAACATTGTCTTCAGAAAAGACCTTTTGATACATTTCTATCAAGGTATCCTCTTTATATTCTTCCCTAATATGATCAATATATAATCTGGCATTAGCTTCAATAGATAGAATACCATCTACAGTACGTTTCCAATCTTCTTCAAGAGCAATAATACCTACGTTATCATTAGTTTTATTAACAAGCCAATGCTCTATTTCTCTGGTTATACTAGACTTTCCTAGTCCTGTACCGCCTGTTAAAGTTACTAGTTCCCCTTGTCTTAATCCATATAATTTTTCATTCAATCCCTTCCAAGGATAAGGAACACTATCTTTCTTTTCCCTGTGTAAAAAATCTTTTTCTTTTTCTGATACCCTTATGATACCACTAGGCGTATAAACTTTAGCATCCCACCAAGAACGTACAAATTTTTCATATTCTTTTTTAATAAGCATTTCATTTGCATCTTTAAATCCTGTAGGAAGTGTAAGAATTTTAGCTTTTCCGGGTTTTAATATACGAGCAACTTTTACAGCAGCCTGTTGTCCTTCTTTATCACTATCAAAACAAATAACAACATTATCAAAACTTTCTATGTATTCTAAATTTTCTTTAATGTTTGTAACTGCGGAAGGTGCGCCATGTTTAATAGAAACAACAGCCCACTTACTACCTAGTAATTCATAAGCAGCCATTGCATCACATTCTCCTTCTGTAATAGTAATATATTTACCACCTTCTTTAAATAAATTTTGTCCAAATAATCCTGTACCAGTAGAAGATCCTTTCCATATAAAATCTTTATCTTTTATAGTTCTAATCTTAGTTGCTGTTAATTCATTATGAATATAATACGGATAGAGATGTTGAGTTATAACTCCTTGACTATTGAAAATACTTTTAACTCTATATTTTTCTGCGGTTTGTTGTGATATATATCTATCTGATAGAGGAGCATATATACCACCATTAATATCTTTAAAGTCCACAACATCACTCCTTATTTCTTCATTAGAATTGTATTTTGAAAAGAATTTTCCACAACTAAAACATTTAGCTGATCCATTTTCGTTAAGGGATAAAGCATCACTACTGTTACATGATGGACAAGGTAAATGATATTCAACAAATTTCAATTTGTTTTTCATTTTTAAATCCTTAAATAAAAAAAGGCTAGGTACGATTAAGCGGTGTACCTAGCCTTAAAAAAATTAATCAGCCGCTTTCTGATTAGACTTATTAACGTCAATCTGAGCATCAGAACAACTCTTTAATAGCTCCTCCAAAGCTGTTCTATGGACTTGTCCTGCAAAAGTTAGAGCTTCATTTATAATTTCTATATTAGCAACCTTTTGAATAATAACATGAACTTTATTTTTTGTATCTATACTATCAATATTATTAGTTTCAAATGTAGTTTCTCCTTCTTTTGTATTAATACTAACAATCATTTAAAACTCCTCACCACCTTCCATAGCTTCAAATTCTTCTCCATCTCCAGTTCTATAAGAGATTAAATCTAGAACTTGCATAGCTTGAAAGTCGAGTCCTTTAAACTTTCCAAAGGAATTGGATACTTCCCATTCATCGTATTGAACTTTAACTTTTGATCCATTCCCAATTAGTACATCAATTTGCTCCTTATTTTTATTATATAACTTGGGTGCATTGCGCGGCCCTTTCTTACCATTAACTTTGCGTTTAATGGTTATAGCCTTTCCAATTTCTTCATCATTTATTTTTAAAGTCTTAACTTTAAATCCACGATTTTCAAAATCAGAAGCTACATTCTCATCCACTACTAGATCCACAGAATACACAGGTTCAAATCGTGTATTAGGTGTTGTTACGCTAGCCCAATAAGCTAGTCCTTCTTGAATTGCCATATTAAATCTCCTTATTAGCTGAATGTTTTGCCATGTTGCATGGTACCACATGGCGGGTAGTCGTGTCAAGCGATTGTCTCTTTTAATTTATAGCTCCTTATTCATAATAACTCCTTAGTCAATTTTTTTCCAAGTATCTTTTTTAGTAAAACAATATCGGAAGTAACCTTCCTCAGTTTTATATACAAATTGCGATGATAGAACATCCACAACTATACCTTCCGTAATTCTCTCAAACTCAGGTTCATCATGGATGATTCTATCACCGACTTTAGGTTGTTTCATAGACTCTTCTCACTATATTATTAAATATACGTCTTATATAATATCCTCTAAGAAAAGATACACTAACTACTATAGCACCCATCTTAGCATTTTCATGTAATTGTATATTATATCCTAAACTATGTAATAATAAATGTATTAATAATAAATTTATTAGATAACCTACAACTACATTAGTTATACTTTCCATTATATGTAAATATCTGGCTCTAATTTTCACGTTTAAAATCCTCTGCGATAGCTAGTCCTATATTATGTACTATTTGAGGCACTACTGAATTACCTAATCCTCTAAGTCTGTCCACCCTATTGGAAACCCCATTAACCACTCTACCCACTTTGGGTTCAACTGACCAGTTACTTTCTGTCTTCCACCCTCTAAATCTATTACTATCGTTGTTAAAGATTTTTGAGTTCCCTTTTTCATTGTATCCCTTCGTTGATAACCTAATCTTCCTTCGTGTGCTGCTGGAGTAGGCCACACAAAATAACCTGTCTCTTTTATGGGGAGCTTGGACGCTGCAAGCTGGAATACTAAACGACTGTGTGGAGTACATTTTATTTTCCAGGTCATTACATAGTTCATCGAGTGCCACATTGATGTAGTTAGCAACATTTTCGATAAGGATATAAGTTGGTTCTTTTTGTTTAATGATTTCAAACAAGTACGGCCAGAGGTATCTGTCATCTTTTTTTCCTTTTTTATTTCCTGAATTTGAGAAAGATTGACAGGGTATTCCTGCACTGATGATGTCGAATTCTGGAAGATTGTTAATTGCTTCTTCATCTCTACTTATCTCCTTTAAATCTGTATAAATAGGAACATCAGGCCAGTGTTTATTTAAAACTTTCTGACAGTAAGCATCTATCTCACAAAAGCCAACAGTTTTAAACTGACCCGTAGTTTCTAATCCTAAACTAAAGCCCCCTATTCCTGCGCAAACATCGAATAGTTTTAACATAATTTAAGCAGCCCAAGCTAACTCTTTAAACACACTACGAACTGTATCTTGTCGCTTGACTTTGATAGCCGCAATGTTTTTCTGAGCAGTAGACTTAGTGGCTGGAGTATGAGTAGCCCAATGGGTTACAGCGTTATAGACTGCCCATAAGTTACTACCAAGAGCTTTCCTTTCGTTAGCTCTATAGTGATCCCAAAGCCTAATCAAAGTCTTGTTACGATATATCTCAGGCTCTTGCAATAAGTCTATTGGATTTGCAGTATCAAAACTACCGAGAGCTTTACAATTAGCAACCTTACCAAAGATATTAAAAGCCTCAGCCTCAGAGACATCAGTTTGTTGCCACTCTTTCCAACGATCTACTTCATTGGCATAGACCTCAACAGCATTAGATAATTTCCTAGCTGCATGGGCCATGTTAAGACCACGAGTATGCTTAGATTTAAACATCGCAAAGTCCTCAAGAAACACTTGACCATTGGTACATATCATACGAACTGATCCTACATCAACATGGAAACACCAGCTACCATCAAAGGAATTCCTAGCTGATATCTGAAGTGCTGATGGATCACCCTTGCTAGTCTCAATAGTATGCGCTGGAAGGCTATAAATTGCATAAGCCCTAGCACCACCATGACTAACACTGATCGTCCTTTTAACGCCTTCTAAGTCAAGCTCAGAGCCAGCTATGATACGCTCTACTGTCCTGAAAGCATCAGGATGTTGGGCTATCTGATAGCTGTCACTCACAACACCCAAGCTATTTTGAGTATCATCTCTAACTAAAGCTAGCTTATTAGGTATTCTATTAAGTTCCTCATCTGCTTGAAAGAATACAGGTCTGGTATAAACATTGAAGTCAGCCTTACCATAGTCTCCCAAGTCATTCAATACTTCCTGTCTCGGATTTAAAGATAATACGTTACTCATAAGTTCCTCCCTTTCTAACATTATTAATACAAGTTATATCAAAACCATCAATAAATTCTATTCTAGAATCTTCATATTTAAAATCCATTTGCTTTACTATATCATAAACTTCATCAACTGTATAGTTATTATTACAAGACACAGTTACTAGCATTTTAATTTCCGTACCATTGCTCATACTTCCAATTCGCAATGGTTCGTATTCGATATCTTCTAAGTCATTACTCATCCTTGTTCTCCGTAACTAAATAATTACCATCATCATCTATTGGATTCAATAGTTCTAACCTCCTAACTCTCTTCTGAAGTATAACTATCCTATTTTCAAAACTTTCAAATAATTGTCTACGTTCCATCATATCTAAATAACCTGATGAATTTAAATAATCATCTACTTCATCTTTAACAATATGTTTTACACTGTCTTCTAAACTACTCATCTTAGTTTTCCTCCAGCTGTTTAAGTCTTTTTATATTCCATTTCTTTTCGTTTTCTCGTTTACGTATTTCATGCGCAATTTGAAAATTCTCAAAAGGTTCTTGTTTATGAGGCTCATTTTTAGTTACAACATCTGTTATATTAAGAAGTTCTCTATAGTTATCTCTCATTTTTTTGGATGAAAACCTTAATATTGCAGTTATAAGTTCATGTACATGGTTTCCTTTTAATTCTATTGAACCTTCATATCCTGTTATACTTATCCAATCCGTATATTGCGTACCATCTATACCTACTTGTACAACTAAGTCTTGTCGACCTTGCATTTCTAATACTTGTCCTTTACTATGTACTCTCGTTACCATTGTATAGTTCTCCTTTAGTATAATTCGCAAGCCAATCTTTATAATGTTTTTCATATACTTGTATCATAATTTCATCTGCTATACCTAGTACCTCTTTCTGGTATTTATAATATTCGTATGTTTCAATCTCTCTTGCTTCGCCCGTTGTAGTTTGTCCTCCACAATTATTACAAGTGTGTACAGGTAAAACCATTTCAATATTATAAGCATCCTCACCAGTACCATATGTTCTTATAGTCTTTTCATTAGTAATCGTAAATTCATTGCTATTATAACAATCACTACAAGTATGTTCTAACATATTTAATCTCCTTTAATGAATTGGATAAGCTATCAATGGAATATCTTTATTCCAACAAGCCCTACAAGTACCACACTTTCCATCCCTACTGTAAGCCTTACATACAAACGCATCTGTTTTAAAATAAGGATCAGGTATAATAGTAGAGCCATGTAAGCCTTTCGTATACTCACCTTGGATACTATCAGAACTAAACCGAACCATGACGTTAGGTAAAGCCTTGAGTTTCTTAAAGATTTCATTGAACTTAGAAAACTTATAAGCCCTAGATGGTATCCAATGTGAACAGTGTGGTGTTAATTTACATACTTGATATATCTTTTCACCTAGCGGTACTGTATAAATATCACCACCATCAAACCATCTAAATAAATTAAAGATATTTAAATAGTTTACCATATCAGAAACCCAAGCATCACGCTTCCAATCCTGTTTATTATATTGTCTAGCATTTATAGTAGGCTTCATTCTATAAAAGTTTTTCCTAGCGTAGCATATCTCACAAGCATCTACAATCGTACCGTTCTTATTTCTAGCACCAGCACAAGTAGTAAGAGCTTCTAAACTCCATGAAGGACAAGGCATCTTAGATGTCTTGGATATTTTAAGTTTGGTTTTCATGTGCATAAATCCATAGTACAAATAGGCTCCTCTGTATAATCAGCACACTCATCCATAGAAGAACCAACAAAACAATCTTCTATTACTAATCTAATTGATTCATCAGGTTCTATTGGATCAACATATTCATATGGTGTCCATGACATACAAGATGGCATAAAGATTATAAATAATGTTATTATATATTTCATTCTGTTAGCTCTATGTTTTCTAATAAGACTGGCTCATTTTGTTTATCATTGTATTGACTTAGTAATTCTTCCTCACTTTTAAGTTCTCCTAACAACTCATCATTAGTTGCCATTATTTCTAGATCATCATTGGATACTGCATTACCTGATATACTCTGGAAATAATTTATTGTTGCAACTAGTATATGTGAATGACCAACTCTACCATCAACTACACCACCAGATAGTTCATCCATTACATAAGCAACACAGTCATCAAATAGATCTTCACGATCATTGAGTGTCCATATTTCTTCTAAACAAAATATTACATTCTCTTTAAACAAATCGTTATATTTATTGCTCATTTCTCACCTCCAAACGCATTGTCCCACTCCTCTTGTGTTATACCAGACATAATAAACTCTCGTTGTGCAGAAGTTAATTTAGGAAAAACTTCTTGAATTAAACCCTTACCACTGTCCCATGTACTTAATTGTTTTGAAGTAATAGGAAGTTCCATCGAATGAACTTCACCTGTTAACATAGACTTTCTTGCTAATATCATATCAGTCTCCTATATTTAATTCATCATCTAGATCCCACTTAGCTTTATCACGAGCTTTCTGTTTACGATAAGCCTTAACCTTATCCTTATGAGTCCGGGGCTTATGAAACTTATCCATGTTTTTCTTAACAGGATTACGTTTGTCTTTCATTAAAGTCTCCTATTTTCATCATCCTATGATTAGCTTCCTTAAATTCTGAATCAGTAAGACTTTCATAAGCCTTCCTAATATCTTGCATTATTTCATTATAAAATTCGTTTATAACTTTATAGCTATCCAAAGTATTAGTCATTTTTAGCCTCCCTAATAGCAGCATAACAAAAAAATCTCCAACTTCAAATTATTTCGATTCGGTGCGCCTCGACCCTCGAAAGTATTATAAATCGTTCACACGATTTAATCGATGCAGTTCTAGTTTCATAGCTGTAACTGCGGTGTCGTATACTCACACTCTTAATACAGTTACCTTGCTCCACTGAAAGCGTTACATCGCTGAAGTTGGAGATATATAATATAAAAAACCTATCTGGGAGCCTCAAGAATCTTCATAGACCTATTAGTCTCACCAATATTAACCAACTTTTTAAACCATAATTTCTTAGTGGGTTTCTTTAATACCTTAAAGAAAGAATGCTTTCCAAAGTGTACCGCTTTAAAAGTTTTATTCGTACTGATACCATACCTATTCTTAACAGATCGAACACGAATAATACTTAACCCCAATAAATTACCAACCAACCAATATAATTTATATTTTGTAGATACTGGTTGATATCCCTCAGAATAAGTTACAAATGATTTCATATATCTCTCCTTAAAGTTTAATAAAAATAAAAATAATAACAACAAAAATCTTTTAAGATTTTCATAGATCTACACAGTCCTCGCTAAACGTGTTTAGTTTTACCATGCCTAGATTAGTTCTGTCAAGATTCATTAGATTCAATAGCTTCTTTAAAAGCATAAGCCATTGTATATCTAGGCATATAAACAGTTTTTATATTACCATCTTTTGTTTTAACAATATCTCCTTCTACAGTCTTAACAACTTTCTCATCGTTAATTACTCTTCCGTTGATAAATGGATGAGTCTTAATATAATTAACTAGCAAAGATTTATTAGATAACACAGTCATTTACTTATCCTCCCAAGGAACTAAATAGTCACACGTAAAAGCATTCCCGCCTAAAATATTATATCTATTAGACA
>Ga0208030_1001970_pt1 | contig 10801 bp, 11 predicted proteins | sample MalvirDeepMed_M9_FD_184246 | JGI IMG/M metagenome (GOLD analysis project Ga0208030, IMG submission 184246) | Marine viral communities from the Global Malaspina Expedition - Malaspina viral metaG DeepMed_M9 (SPAdes) (version 2) | ecosystem: Environmental > Aquatic > Marine > Oceanic | place...
GTCATACGGTTATTAATAGCCCAGCCTATACCAAGGTTGCCTTGATATACATTCCTTGCTACTTCTTTCCTCATTGAAGGAGAGAATATGCTGGCTGGATGGAGATAGGTATCTTGATCAGATATATCATTGAATACAGGATCAAGCTCAGTTGATTTACCTTCTATAACCTTACCATCTTTCTCCCATTCATTAGCGACTTTCTTATAAGCATCTTTGATCTTAGGATCAAACCCATGATAAACAAACATGGAATCAGAATCCTTATCCATTCCACCCAGATAAGCATCATCTTTAGGATGGGTTACAATAGCATTGCCTTTCTGTCCTGTAAATCCTTTGAAGACCAATACTCTTGCACCACTGGAAGAATCTGCTGGAACTCTGATAACTACAAATTCACTATCAAAAGCATCAACTGCTTTCTTTACTTCATTGTAAATACCAGCTTCTTTCATCTTTTTTACTTTAGATGGAGAATCTAACATTTCTTTGATCCTCCATACTTCACCTAGAGAAGCATCAGCTTGACTATAGCAGGATCAAAATCAACCAGGAATCGTTTCATTCCATTGTCCATCATGAATTCACCAGTATTAACAGGGCTGGTCTTAATCTCTTCTGGACCATAAGGAGCAGCCCATCCTTTACCAGAATACTTCCATTTGGGACGAAGATACCGATCAATCATATATCTCTTATATGCATGCTCCCAGAACTTGTTAGTATATTTAAAGCCGTCTGCTACAGCATCGTTAGTACCTACTACATGAAAAATACGTTTATTCCTGAATATATAATCACGCCACTGATCATCAGTAAAGTTGAGATCAGCCTCACCTTCTTCACGTTTTGTAGACACACGCATAATATGATCACGTATATGTGTTCTTAATTTTTTTAATTCTTTACCTTCCGAAGTAAGGATTGAGTGAATATTCTTAAGTGAAATCTGATCTATATTTAATTTATTAAAGTCTATATCTACAGATGGGTCTTTAATATAATTTTCTATTTTAGTATTTTGCTTTGGGTCACCATTAATAAGTGGTTCATATATAGTCTTGAATACATGTTCTACTACAGCAGGGTGCTGTTCTTCATTTAAGTTTCCAAATAACTGCCTGACTATCATCTGAGGTGATGTAGACTTTCCAGGATTTTCATATACACCAAGGTCTAATCTGAAATCAGATATAGGCATCTGTCTTATATCAAGTTGTTCAAGAGCTACGTGTTTACCCTTTACTCTTGTAGAAAATGTATCTTTAGATTCGTTATATATATAATCTTTTGCATTGGCGAATTCTATTTTCGATCTTTGGGGATCAAAATCTGGAATATCTATTCTAACAATATCTCTATTAGCATCTGGAGAGTAGTTTGGATTATTAATCCATTGTAACCATTCATCTTGTATGTCTTTATTGTCCCTTTTTGGTTCTACTATATAATCATATCTTCCCTCTCTCATACCGCCTTTATGTTTTGCGGCTGAACCCATGACAATAACATCAAGATTGTTCTCAAGCATAAACTCATTCATAGAGTCTGATGCTTTCCTGCCTGCTGATTTACCTATCATTACACCAGTATCTGTCTTTGTAATAATAGAAGGCTTAAGCATACCAGAGTCTTCCATTAGGTCTTGAATAAAATCTTTTTCTCTATTAAAACCAGATTGCTTTACTATCTCATTCCATACATCCTGCCTGATATAAATAGTACCATCAGTTGCAGATTCATATCGAAATGACTTGATTTCCTTAGTGCCATCTTGATTGGTAACTTCAGTTTTATACCACATATCAGGATATTCATCCTGCTTTGCTACATAATCTTTAAGTACTGTAATATTTAAAGTATCTTTACCATTTATATTAAAATTTAAAGGAATGTTTTTTGTATGGAACATTTGCTCACGCTTGTTCCTGTCAACAACATTCTTAGCACCCACCTTGCTGTTCATCAGGTCGCCTATCCTACTGAAACCAACTCCAGGTTCTTGACCTTCTGTATATAAACCATGACGCTGTGCTTCCCATAGCACATTACTCTTCCAAGATTTCTCATGCAGCTTGCCTACATTTATTTCCATTCCCTCTGATTGAATAGCATCTCCGAACCATTCAATTTCTTTCTGCAAGCTTTGGTTGTAGTTATCTCTAAGCTCACTTCTGTATTGATTTAATAGGATTTTCTGTTCACCTGCTGTCAGGTTAGGATTTGTTGCTATGGCTTCTTTAAGCTGACCTCTTGATAGAGTGTCTATCTTAACTCCACCATCTATGTACATATTATTAGCTGCAAGGTGGTCTTCAATAGCAAACCAATCTTCAGGCTTTACGTTATATTTAATAGTGCCATTCTTAAAATCAGGTACACCTGTAAACGGCTTCTCTGCTATAATCCTTCTACCACCAGTTCGATTAACATTAATATATTGTAATGTAATAATCTCCCTGCCATCCAGCGTCTCTGCTGGTATATCCCAACCCTTACCATCTTTACTTACTGGAGCATTAGAATCCATCCGTGCTCCATGATAATCCCCACCTCTTGGAATAGCTTCTACGCCTATAATTTCACCATCAGGCTTGCCATCTTTTCTGAATATCTGAACAAGCATTTGTTCTCTTGGAGCATTCCTAGGATCACTTTGCTGTTCAGGAAACGGGTCTTCCCATTCCTTAAGATCAATAATGATACCACCCTGTATGATTCTGCCAGCTTGTTCACGTGCTATATTGTTCGATCAATAATGATACCACCCTGTATGATTCTGCCAGCCTGCTCACGTGCTATATTGTTCTTGTCTTCTTCTGTAGGCTTTCTGCCATAACGCTTTTCTGCAGCAGTAGCAAGATGAGTTTCAAGAATATCTTTTGCTGTTAAACCTGTTTGTTTTTCAGCATCAGTTGGGTCCCAGGCACCAGTCTTCATCATACTCATACGAGCTTGATCTGAAGCCTGCTTATATACATACTGTTTTGTATCTTTAGATAAGGTATCCCATTCAGGATTCTTCTCAGGATAGAACACCCTGTCGGGTCTACCTGATGCTATGTCTTCAGCATAGAAACGCATAGCAGCTTTCTCATGTGAAGGTCTAGCTTGATAACCAAAGAATCCACCCAGTAGATACTGATATAACTGCATCTCTATAGGCTGATCCTGTAATGTAGTGGGTAATCCAAGCATCATAGAGCCTATACCAGATTTAATAAGCCGTTCTGCTCTTTGGTGATTTTGAACTCCCTTACTTTGAAGAAGATTACCTATACGTTTAAAATTACCAAGTCCTCCAAATGCACCACCTGCTATGCCACCATGTATCATAGAATTAAGTATCTGATCTGGACCACCCCATATACTACTTACTCCACTTGCTACACCGAGATGCACTGCATCGCTAAATACACCACGCATAGCACTGCCACGTTTCATATATTCAAGTGATTCAATACCAGCCTTAGCTATACCTTTATTGACCAGATCACTTGCCTTATCTCCAAAGAACATAGGCACTGAGAACTTGTTAGCTACTGAAGCACCGAATGCTCCTTTTTCCAGTGCATTCTTTACACCCATCATACCAAGCTTTGATGCACCAGTAGCCAGTCCCTTTAGTGGGATAGCGGCTATGCCTGGAGCAAATCCAACAAGATGACCAAGTGAATGCGATATTGCTTCGTATGTATTGCGGGGCTTCCTGCCTACAGGAATTGTGGTAAAGCCTTCAGCTACACCGCCAATAGCTGTTTCTATTGTATTGCGGAGATTGAAATCTGAAGAGACTCTGTTAAAAGGTAGGTTTGTCTGTTTGGCTAGTTCTTGTATTTCATCCAGCTGTTCTTCATTAAACAGCATAGGATTGCCCCTGTACATGTCAATGAGTCTTTTTACACGATAAGACTCAGTGTAAAATGCCATTGTTTAAAAAGGAATGTCTGGGGAATACGGAGGTAGTGCCAATTGTCGAGGAGCTGTAAGCTCTAACATAGATGGACCTCCAAGCCTAAGAGGTGGTCCCGGTAAAAGTCTTTGACCTGCTATTGCACCAGCACCTTCATAAGGAGGTAATAAACCACGTCCTGTTCTGGTAATGCCTTCTGCAGATTGACGAACTATCTCACCTTCAGCAGCGGCTCCCCCAGCTCCCCCGCCTCCACGAAATGCACCATAAGCAGCCTTACCGCCTTTATATAAACCTTTTGCTACAGCACCAGCACCAAATAATCCACCTACAGAACCTACTCCGCCAAATATTTTATCAGCCGTTGTTTCACCGTAAACTGATTCACCTCTTGAAGTAGGTCGCCATTCATTAGGTATTAAACCAAATGTTGCTATATCTGCAAAATCAAAAGCGGCTTTTTGAAACGGTTTACTCAGCCTGGTATATTCTAAACCAGTTGATGCGGCTATAGATGCAACTTGTTCTGCTTCTTCATCTGAAAATGATCTTGGATCATCATTGTATCTTTCAACAAGTTCTCTTGCTGCCATCCAATTAAGTGCCATAATAAACTCCTAACGACCCTGTGTTAAAGCAAGAGGACCAGCTTGTGACATTAGACCTGATTTCATCCAGTCTAATAATTCACTTTTTGTAGACATCATAGGACCGTATTGTCCATGCTGAAGCATATAATCATATGCACCTGGATAAAGTTCACCACCGCCAGCTTCAAGCATCTGTTCAAATAAATCAGCACCACTGGGGATATCTTCTTTTTTAAATCCAAGTTCTTCTTCAGCACGTTTTTGAGCAAGCTCTTCTTCTGTTGTAGCCATTCTTTTTTCAGGATCAAGAGAATAAAACGTACCCCATCCTTCACCAGCTTTTTCAACCAGTTTGGCTCTGTCCCACCAAGACATTTCTTTTTGTTCCTTTCTATATGCTTCTTCATATTTCTTTTCTTTAAGCATTGCCTGATGTATTGGTTTCATATATGCTTTTTGGGCTTCTCTGCGTCTTTTTGCTTCTGCACGTTCTTCCAGTCCAACACCAGATTCAGCTTCAATAACTTTCATCTGGCGATCCCTCATCCATCTATCTGATACGTCTCTTTTTCTTTGAAGATCAAGAGATACATCTTGCTGATCCAGTCTTCTGGTCTGAAGCATCTGGTCTACATCCATCTTACGCATAGTAAGAAGAAGTGTAGGCATCTCATTGAGAAATTCGTTTATGTATTGTCCTGATTCATACTGTGCCATAATTAAATCCTTTATATTGCTTGTACATAAGCTCCTTCTTCTTCGCTCCAATTATATAGAGTACCCATATATTCTACAACAGCCGTACCGAGATAGCCACCAAGGGTCGGATCACTAGTAACTTTAGTGTATGTAGTATCAACTTCTGAGCTTATTCCAGCAGAATCTTTTGAAAGTAATCCTGTAGCAACATCTCTGAATTGAGATTCCATTCTTCTTTGGGCAGCCTGTAAGTCACCTGTATATCCAAGAAGACCGCTGGAAAGTGTTTGTCCATATTGTTTGCCAATACCGCCTATTCCCTGCATCATTCCATATCCCTGCCTGCCAAAACCTCCGCCAAAACCAGATGATACTCCCTGCCCACCGCTAAGACCGAACATTGCCTGCTGTCCCATCATGCGTCCTTGACCCATGCTTTGAGATAAGCCAGCTCTAGCCATATTAACATCTTCACCATATTCTTCAGTTATACCGCCAAAGAATTTTCCTACTTTTGATGGATCAACATCAATTCCTATACTTGCTAAATAACTTTCATAATCCTGATTAGGATTAGAAGTATTTCCATAGGCACTAGCCAGCCAGGGATTTACACCATTTGCCATATTTTAATAACCTCTTCTTTGGGTTAATTCAGGACTATATCCATAAGGACTATATTGTTGCGATGGAAGATTACTAGGTCTGACACTAAATCTTTCACTACTAAAATCTGGATTAATCGCATATGGGGACTGTCCACTTTGTGTATTGGTTAAATTAAGTAGATCATTTGGCTGTTGATTTTGTAGATATGATTCTAAAGGATCATACATATTCATATCTGAAGGATTCCATGCACTTGTCGCACTTGGTGGCACAACAAATGGGGCATCGGGACTAAATGATTTTGCATAGTCTCCAAAAGATTGAAGTGGATTTAAGCCCATTTCTTGACCAGCTTCAAGTCCTTCTGGCAGTCCTTTCATAAATGTACCAGCCTTACTCATTGTTGGTTGAAAATATTTCTGCATCATAAAAGCACTTAAAGCATCTCTTCCAACATCTGTAACCATACGCTCACGAACACCTGACTGATAGCCTTCTATATCTTTTTTAAATTCTTCTTGCTCACCTTGATAAAATAAAGCGTCTATATCTTTTTCTGCATGACGCTCTCTACCGCCAGCTGCAGCCCTGGCTGCTGATCTACCGCCAAGTCCACCTAAACCGATTGCTAGAGCAAGCGGAATACCTGTAAGAGGATTAGCCATTGAAGCTATACCAATTCCTGTTCCAATCATCCCTACTGTTCTTCCTAGACCTCCCCACCAATTAGCTTTACCACGTCTTTCTGATTCTACATCTTGTGCAGATCGAAATGCAGAAACATCTTCCGAAGATTGAGCTGCCATTAATAAGTCGCCTATACTTGCCATAACGCTATCCCTAATCTAATAAAAAATTATATTTTTTAGAATTGTCATTATATACATTTCATTTAGAAATGAAGTAGCCTCCAAATATGGATGATCTTGTGTTATTGCTTGGAGGAGCACTGCTAACAGTAGATTTGAAATCAACCTGTGCAGTACCACTATGTTGAAACCAGTATACACCAACTGTATCACCCTGGTCTAGCTGTTTAATAGCAGAACCGCTTCTTGAGACAACAGCATCTGTATCTGCTGTAAATTCTTTATCATCAATCCTGCTGACACAAAAATAATCTGCTGACTCTCTTCTTAATCCACACATAGCATAAGACATGCCTGTGTCAAATGCATTAAAACCTAATTGATAATAGAACATATAATAACCGCCAACGGGAGCAGTAAAGGTATGGCTTGCAAATGAAGATGTTGTATCAATATTCTCAGAACCAAATTCTAGCTGTACTTGACTTGAGTGTGCTAAATTACTTTGATCTGAATTTGCCGTTGCTTCAAAGATTGGTATTCTTCTAAGGTTTAAATAGCCATCGAGTATAATATCTTTTTTTACTTGTAAGTTTTTATCAACATATTCATTACCATCTTTGATCATATTGGAATACCACAATATACCATTCTGTTTTCGATACCTGCGTAATGGTTTATTTTTTGGTTGATATAATACCTCTTCACCTTCACGCATTGTAAAGGAAGATGGCTGTGATTTAATAAGCTGTATTTTATCTTGCTTTAAATCAGTTAATCTTCTGCTTATTCTATCCATCTCTTTTATGCATAAGTCTATATTCAAAGCCTATATCATTGATCCAGACTGTTGCACTGGTAGTAGTAGTATCAAGCTGTAACATAAATTTTGAAGATGTTACTGGAGTTGTTAAAGACCATTTACCTTTTTGCCAAATTGTTGTACTTGTTGCAGAGCTGCCACTGCTAAATGCAACCCAATTTACTCCACCATCTATGCTATATTTAAACTTACTTGATATATCAGCATTACTTTTATAAGTGATATATACAGCATAAAGCTTTTTCTGTTTATTTGGAATACCAAAATCAAATTCCTTTGTTTCAAATTCTACATTAGTTTGTGCTTGTGCTGTTAAATAGAATTGGTAAAAGTCTACTCCGCTGCCAGCGTCAAAACCTACAAGTATCTGACCATTGGTACTAATATTGGTAGCTACGGGATTAGTGATTCCATCTTGAGCAAAATCTGCTAGAAATGTAAAATTATTTCTTTTGAGATCAATCATATATGCATCACCATCGCTGACACAGTTCTGTATTACATAAACTAGAGATTTTATTTCATCATAAAGAATAATACTATTTGCTGAAACAAAAGTATGCCATGTCTGATCGTCAATTTTATTTTCAGTCAGATCAATAATTTTTGAACCGTCATATAAATAAAGTCCATTAAAGTTTACCCATACAATTCCATACTGAGTTTTATATACAGCAGCATGATGCTCAACACCCATAAAGTTTTTAGTATCTTCCAAGAACCAGTTATGAGACTCTCCTGAGATATTTATTATATCCATGCTTTTTCTTTTAAAAACAAGAAGACGATCTGCGTAAGACTCGATAGCTATATAATGATCAGCATCACCTTTAGCCGCTTCTATGGTATTCATTTCAGGAAATGTATCATATCGATGCGACATACTATACATTATCCTATCTGGAAAATGAGTTAGGTCTGCCTGCAGTGCATGACCTTCTATTTTATTTTCACCTTTACTTTTATCAGCCATCTTTATATTGCAAACAAAAACTCTGTCATTTGATACTGTTGCATCCTGCCATTTTTCTCCATTACCGCCAAGATCATTAGAAAATACAGTAGATGGAAAACCATTTATAAGTTCATAGGTTAAAATATTTAATGCATTAACATCCATATATGTAGTAACTGAAGCACCTATAAAATGCTGTGCACCACTGACTAACTTCCAAGATGTATAGTCACCAGCGAGGTCTGTTCTTGCACCTTTTGAAAGGTCTATATCCAAAAGAAATGTCCATTCATCATCCGTGCCAGACTCTCTGATATATATTCTACCGCCAGATATACGTTCATCATAAGCCCCTTGTGCACCTATTTGTATACTTAACTGTTTAAGATCAGTGTGAACTAGTGTAGTGTCTTGATCAGACGCTATAGTAGTATCGTTAATAGCATAATGACTTAATAAGGATTCCTGATTGCCATCATAAATAAAAGACTGTGCAAATTCATATGTAGCTCCTTCTACTAATCCATCAGTTGCTGATGAAAAACATTTTAAAGTGAAACCTGTACCTGCTGCTGGATATGTTAGTGTATCACCTGAAGCATTAAAATATTTTATTGCTGCAGCAGATGTCGGTGGTGCTAATTTATTATCATTCGAAAAGTATCCGCTGTAGGTTGCTTTTGAATCACTATCTACAAAATGTTCTCTGGTAACCCAGCCAAACCATTGAATTTTACCTTGAGTATTTAAATTAGTATCACAGCATCGTATAGCTTCGTCTACTTTATAATAAAGAACATTGCTATTTTCATTATCATCTGTATGATCTTGCAAAACAACTCTATCTTCCGTATAGGCAGATAGGCTATTAGAATAAATATCTACTTGATGTTCGTCTGGATTTGCGACCATTAATATCTTGTCTCCAGATAAGATACCAGTAATAGTACCAGTAACAGATAAAAGATTATCCGCAACGTCTGTGCCTCCTAATGCAACAGCTATCTGAGCAGGTGTAGCTCTATCTAGGTATATAGTAGTAGTGCCATTCCCACCAACAACAGTATAGATTCCATCAATCGACCCATCTGCTATTGTTTGACTTAAGTAAGAGCCGTCCATAGACATTCCATTTAAAGATATTTCAGTACCCGTTGGAAACCAATTATGAAGATTAAGTGATGTACCAGCAACAGCATTGCTACCTGTATTATAATCTACTTTATCATTGCCATCGCTTTTACCAGTGACTGCATGTTGCATGCCATCTAAAACCAGTGACTGCATGTTGCATGCCATTTGTTGAAAAAACAAATCCACGATTTGCGGCATTGCCAACAAGAGCTAAAGACCTGGCTACACCATCAGCATAATGATCTGTCTCGAAATAACCTAGACCATAACCGGGGACTATATGGTCTATATGCGTAGATGATACAGCAGTTAGTTTATTATTTGTAGAATCACGCATATTGAATGCAGCATTCATAGCACCCTGCTGTGTAAACATAATATTCTGTGCATGAGATACTTCATTGTCTGATATGTCAGACGGGTCTTTAAGACTATTTAAACCACCGCTGAAATCACGTAATGGATATATCTGCTTAGGCATGATCTTAGCCCTTTAATTCAAAGTGAACTAGATCATCGAAGTTATTATCTTTGGTAGTTCTTGCAGATTCCTGAAGTGACGATCCGTTCCAGTCACCTCCCCATCTTACGTCTACTCCCAGCTTGGCAGCCACGCCTAAGACAAAGCCTCCAAGATAGTGGAAATCATCCCGTGATTCCCAGTCTATAGGATATGGAGCTATGTCCACTGCTTTGCCCTTAACGTGCTTTCCAAACTTTGTCTTAGATTTTCCCTGGGCTACAAGCTCGTTCTGACGTTCCTGGGAGCGTAAACCTTCTATAACCGTAATATCGAAATATTTAACTACTTCATTCAGGACATTAACAAGTCTTGCATCAACGCCTTTAAGACGCTCTCTTGATCTCTTACCGAATCTAGGCATACCTAATTTTCTTGCCCTTTTTTTTGGCATACTTTTTGGCAGCCTTCTTGCCTTTCTTGGTATAAGAGAATTTTTTCTTTCCTACTTTAGGCATATTATTTTCCTTTGAATACTCCTTCGAGCATATCAGTAACAACATCCATTACCTTTTCAAAAAATATCTGTTCTTTATCTTCTGATACAAACGGGATGTCAATCTTTTCATTGATCTTGGTAGCAAGAGCTTTGGAGAATTCATCTGATCTAAGATGTCCCATTGCCTCTTCCTGCATCTTTTCTGCCTGTTCTTCAGCCAGCCTGATAAGCATTGATTTAATGTTCATATTAACTTTCCTTTATCTTTTTAGTTTTTAAATATAAATAATAAATTTGTGCTAGAAAC
>Ga0208030_1001978_pt1 | contig 10753 bp, 3 predicted proteins | sample MalvirDeepMed_M9_FD_184246 | JGI IMG/M metagenome (GOLD analysis project Ga0208030, IMG submission 184246) | Marine viral communities from the Global Malaspina Expedition - Malaspina viral metaG DeepMed_M9 (SPAdes) (version 2) | ecosystem: Environmental > Aquatic > Marine > Oceanic | place...
CTTGTTTTGTTTTTCCTGCACGCGCTTGGCGAGGACGGCTACTTTATGCAGTTCTGAGTCTTGGGGGGTGGCATCGACGGCTGCTGCGTCGGATTCCAACTGGGAAAGAAAGTCTATGCTCATGTGTCGTGCTCCGTGATCCGTGGGTTAAGGAAAGTGCTACTTTCCTAGACAAGCCTATTCTAGTCGCATATTATTGAATACGTCAAGCGAAGAGGGAGACATTTTACAAAAACGCTTGATTTTTGAATTTGTCTCCCTTGCTTTTCAATTTTCTTTCCAATCAATAGTGGAGATAAAAAAAGATGTATGAGTACGAGACAGAGCCCTACGCCCATCAAAAAGAAGTCTTTGAGGCGTCTTGGAAGGCCCCCTGCCACGCGCTTTTCTTAGAAATGGGCACCGGCAAGTCCAAGATCGCCATAGACTCCCTAGCCGCGCTGTATGAGGCTCAGGAGGTCAATACAGCCCTGATTGTCGCCCCCAAAGGCGTTTTTTCAAATTGGGTGGAGCAGGAGTTGCCGTTGCATCTGCCGAAGCGCATTCCGGCCAAGATTGTCCAGTGGCAACCTAATATTACAAAAAAGTTCCGTGAAGCGTTAACCGGGCTGGCGGACCCGCCCCACACGGACTTACATATACTGGTAATGAATGTTGAGGCGTTATCCACGATGAAGGGGGCCGCTTCAGCGTTCAAGTTCCTGAAAATGAACCCGAATAATATGTTCCTCATGGACGAGAGCACCTCCATCAAAAACAGGAAGGCACTGCGAACCAAAAACGCCATCAAGGCGGCGGGACTGGCTAAGTACCGGCGCATCCTGACGGGGAGCCCTATTACCAGAAATCCAATGGATTTATACAGTCAATGCGATTTCCTGAGCCCGCAACTGCTTGGATTCAAGAGTTTTTTTGCTTACCAAGCCCGCTATGCGGTGGTGCGCCGAAGGGCTATGGGCCACCGTAGTTTTCAGGAAATTACGGGTTACCAGCGGCTCGATGAGTTGCATTCCAAGCTCGAAAGGTTCAGTTCCCGCGTACTGAAAGAGGATTGCCTTGACCTGCCGCCAAAAATCTACACCATGCGTCGTGTGCCGTTATCTAAGGAGCAGACCTCGGCATACGTGCAGATGAAGAAACTGGCGCTGGCGCGGCTGGAAAAAGGGGAGCTGTCCACCACCACGAGCATTCTCACTCAGATTATGAGGCTGCAGGAAATCTGTTGCGGCCATTTGAAGACAGACAGCGGCGAAATAGAGGACATTCCCAATGCGCGCATGGATGAGATGCTGCTCACGATTGATGAAATGACCGGAAAAGTCATTATCTGGGCCACGTGGGTCTACGATGTGGCGCGGATTGTCCGTAAATTGAATGAGCAATATGGCGAGGGGTGTGCAGAAGCGTTTTACGGGGCCACCCCGCAGGAAGACAGGCAGGGAATCGTGGAGCGGTTTCAGGACCCGGATTCAAATCTCAGGTTCTTTGTGGGCAATCCCCGCACCGGGGGTTATGGATTGACGCTGACAGCGGCCACTAATGTTATTTACTGGAACAATTCTTATGACCTTGAGACTCGTATTCAGTCCGAGGACAGGGCGCACCGTATAGGGCAGGACCACCACGTACTGTACGTTGATCTGGTCAGTCCCGCTACCGTGGATGAGAAAATACTGAAGGCCCTGAAAGGTAAAATTGATATTGCCCAGACGGTTCTGGGGGAAGAAAGCCGGGAGTGGCTGCTTTAAACGAGGCTGCCGATGCCCCGTTGTGCCGGAGCTTGGGCTTGACGCTGGCGCAGGATATCTGAGGCAGGATCAAACGGGAACATTGCAGCGTACCGTGCCCGTTGCTGCTGCTGTCCGGGATTAGGCGGCGGCGCAACAGAAGGAGATGCCTGAGACATCATGGTGTTTACCGGTTGCGGCGGCGGCGCAGCGGATACCTGGGGCACAGGTTGCGGCGGTGATTCCAATTGCGGCGGTGCTTCCAATTGCGGTGGTGCTTCCAATTGCGGCGGCTCGTAGAGTCCAAGCCTTTGTCTGGGGGTTCGTTCCCATGCGTCTTCGCTGGTCAGCATGGCTACAACAGCCGTGAAGGGGAAAACGGAAGACCCGTTAATCATGTTAAAAAACCGGTTCGTAATGCCCAAGTTTTCTGGAGTGGGTCCCGAAAGAAAAGCAGTGAGGGCTTCAGGGTCTTGCCACAGTTTTTGCAGGCCCGTCAGCATAAGGGTGCGGGGCTGGTTTTCCAGTAAATGTTTTGTAGCTCTTACGCCCAGCGCCGGACCATAGATCGAACCGGTGCCTGCCAGAAATTTGCTTAACCATGCCTGCAACATTGAACCCGCACGCAATCCGATTACGTGTTGACCTAGATCCGTCCATATTCCCGGTTCCCTTACCCGTAGCTCTTCCAGAGCGGCAGGAATGGACTGTGAATCTGCGGTGCTTTTTTCATACAGGCGCATGGCCCCCAGCATTTTTTTAAGGTTCGCTTCCTGTTCCGGCGTGATCCCTCCAGCTTCCTTAACTATTTGCATCAAGCTGGTGTCTTTCGGGAAGTTCGGGAAAACCTTGTGGGTAGCCAGCCAGAAGTTGAGAAGAGATTCTGCCGGGAGCACTCCACCGGGCCAGTTTCTGACGAAATCCACTTCAGAGGTGTTTGGATTTTTTGCCAGCTTCTCGTAGATTTTTGCAGCGTCATGCCACCCAGCTTTGGTAAACCCAATTTCCATGAGGTCATAGAGGACCCCATCTATAAATTCCTTGTGCATATCGCGGCCCGCAACTTTTTGGCCGGCTTTTTCACTCCACGTAGGCACGTCGCTTGTTTTGCGAAGGTTACCTAACCGGTAGAGGTCCTTTATCCCTTCTTCCCCCTTCTTCCCCTGTAAGTACCCTTCCAGCAGTGTTCTGGAATTTAGACCGGCTACTGCACTGGCTGTTTTCTGTGCCGCCATTACTTCCGTGAAGCCACTATCCGAATTACTCAGCGCCTGCATTAGGGTAGGGGCGGTTAGAATATCGTTAAAATCAGCTATTATGGACTCAAAGATAGGGTTCCCCGGAAGGGCCGGTTCCACTTCCCCGGTTATTTCATTTGTTTTCTCGGGCCTTCCTGCAAGATATGTCCCCAATTCCTCTGTGTATTTTTGCAATTTATCGCGATTAACGTGTATGACTTCTGTTTCCAGCAGCGCTCTCTGTTCAGAACTGAGGGGTATTGGTGAAGGGTTAGTGGGATCAAGGTTTTTCGGATGGGCAAGTTCCCGTAACCCTGCCGGTACGTCTTTCGACGGAGATGCTAACAAGCTCTCGCGGAGAGTCATTGTTTCAAACACACCTTTTCCGACTGCCTGCCTGTACCAGTGCTTCAGGACGTCTGCATAATTAAGACTGTTCTTTTCTTGATCCGCTCTTGCCTTCGCTACAATATTTTCATCCAGGTGACTCAAGTCATACTTTTCCAGTAAGTTAAGTGCATTATCCATTTCAGCCAGTTGCACATTCGTTGCGAGGTCACTGCCTTTTTTCACTGTCTCCATTGCAAGTTCAGGGGCCTGCTGGATCTTTTTCGACAGCCAATTCTGGCCGAACAGCGTTCTTTGGCTACTGTCTTTCCATCCTTTATAGAAGCTGTTTGCTACCAACAGGGACGGTAAATTATTATTTTCCGCGTATTCTCCAATATCCTTAACCATCAGGTCGTCAATAGCATTAAAAAATGTGCCAACATCTCTTGGTGTGCTAGCCATTCCGGCATATTCCCTCAGAAGGTGTTTCATTTCCAGAGCTTCGGGGAGGCTCATTGGGTTAGCAAAAGATTCGCCCGCCTGCTCGGTGGCTCTACGTGCCGCTACCTCGTTGGGGTCTATTCTGGAAATAACCGCCCTCATTTGATCTAACCTAGACTCGCTGCCCGCTAAGTTTTCCACCAGTTGTTTATTATTTTCCACAAATGTAAGCACCGGCTCTACAACCCGTTTCCTAAGCCATTTATCTAATCCCCCCACGTCTTCCAAATAGTTAGCCACTCCCCCTGTTTTTTTCAACGCCTTCTCGTCCACGGGGGGAAAATTTTCCCAAGGTATCAGTGAATTAAGGCTCTTTGGTCCATGCTCCGACGGTATTGCTGCTTTCGCCGGCCGCTTTGCGGGCGCTTTCGGGGCAGTTTCTGGACGGGTCCAGCCCTCGGGCCAAACAGATGTGCCGGTTGGAGGTTTTGGTCCTTCCAATTCCGGTGGCCGTGCTGGTGCCGCCGGCCGTGCCGCTGGCCGTGCCGCTGGCCGTGCTGGCGCGTGTTTCGCTATAACATTTGCTTCAGCTATTACCAGAAGGTAATCAAGGATGCTTTTCTCTCTTTTTGAAACATGGCCTCCATCCAGTACCTTTTGTATAAGTTCTTTAGTCTTATCGGCTTCTTTAGTTAACCACCCCGTGCCATCTTCTCTAAACAGGACACGGGGGGCCCTGCCCCCTTTGTCAAGATATATTCTCCTCAATGCCAGATATTGATGGGGCTTCGGAAGTTCACTCTCTGGAATCAGTTCCCTCGTTACAGGGTCACGCACCTGGGGTAGATAAATACTCTTCCATCGCCACGGATTGTTCATAACCAGAAACCAATTCGGTTGATTTGCGGTGTAGCCTACCCCTGCTCTCTCATTAAGGCTGTCGCTCATTGCGCGTAGCTCGTTTCGTATAACATCCGTCCGCAAGGGGTAGTCTGGCTCACCTGAAACAATCGTTCGACCGGCGCGGTCGGTCGAACGACTGTATGGAACGTAATTCTTGCGGCCGGTTCCCATAGTCACTAACTTGTCGGTTTCCGCCCTTCCCCGGAGAATATCGACGAGGTGTCTATTCCTTACAATCGACCACGATCCCTCCGGCTCCGCCAGCCCGAAAACTTCTTCCATAGTAGTGGGAACATTAGACGGCTGGAGCTTAAACGCTTCGGGTGCGGCAGCTTCTTCTAGTATTACTTCTCCCGTTTCCTTGTCTATTCTCTCAACAGGAGGTGCCTCTTCCTTGTCTACTTTCTTCGGCAGCTCCTCTTGTTCAACCCAACCTTCATAGATTTCCCTGCCTGTCTTCCTCTTGCGGACAGGAGGTGCCTCTTCCGCTGCTCTCTTCGCCATTTCTTCTGCCAGAGCTTCTCCTGACAGCTCCCTTGGATCTCGTGGTTTAACAACTTCGGCGGCGGGAGAAACCTCTACGCCCATAGCGTCTCTTATTCTTTCTAATTGCTGCGAGCCTCCTTCAGCAGCATCCTTATTCACGACTTCCTGAATTTTTCTCCTTAGCGGGTTCAGTTTTCCCAAGTCAACGGGCGGTACTCCGGCCCCGGAGATGCTTATTAGATCACTGAGCCTTCCCTGCCCTTTATCCTTCCCGTACAACCATTCGTAAGCCGTAGGGGCGTTATTAAGGCCCGGGTTGTCAGATACACCGTAGAGGCCCATTCCTTCATCCCATCCTGCAAGGGTTTGGGCCAGAATAATGCCAGGGGCGTCCTTGCGGTTGGCCTGCTCCAGAGCTACTTTGTAGGCTTCTTTACTGACCCTCCCCATAGGCCCGTATGTGCTCATCAAGGTTCTTTGTATCTCAAATAGTCTAACGGCCGCCTCTGCTTCGGTTATCTTGCCCAATTCCACGGCCTTATCCAGTAATGCGGTACTGTCACGGAGAACAAAGGTTTGAAAGTCAACAAACCTTTTCGTTGCTTCAATATCAGCTATGTTGCCGGCTGCCCGTAAAAAGCCCGGGTCCTGTGACGCAAGGTTAACGTCCATCCAAAGTTGGGCTACTGTGGAATAGACCTCCCCTCTTTCCTTTGTCCGTTGCTCACGAAATTTTGGACTCATCCTCTGCAGGGCGTGGTCAATCACCGCAAGAGGAAAAATTTCTTCATAGTTCCCCAACAGGTAAGGAAACCCCTTCCGTACAAGTTCAGCGACCTGTTGTTGGGTTTCTTTCGATGCAGCGTCTAAGTGGGGACCTGTTAGGCCTAAATCTGCCGGGAGTGTCGTATGTATCTCCCCCAGCATCTGGCTGAAGTCGTTATAGGTAAAGGGCTTTCCCCCTCTCTCCGGTAAAAACTTCCCCGTCCTTATCGCTTCATTAGCTACTTCCAAAAGCCGGTTAGCCTCACTTTTTGCGGCCCTCTGTTGTGCTTGGCCCACTTGCGCCACCAGTTCCTCTGGTCTTCTGATTGCCCGCCAAGCGGCACCGCCGGCTTTTGTTGCGAGCCTTGCTGCCATACCTACCGGTGCAAAAACGCCTCCCAGTATGTGTCCCGCAAACGCGCTTAACGGGTCCCCGGGATCTATTTGTTCAGCGACGGCCGCTCCTACGGCGGTCCCCCCTGCAAAAATAGCTTCTCCACTTACATATCCGGGTATTTCTCCCCGCGCGCGGCCCCCGGCCCGCACGAGCCCTCTTTCCAGACCCCGGACAACGGTTCCTGCAACGCCCCCCGCTGACCACCGGTCCCCCAGGGCTTTTGCATTATCCAGCATCCTCGCTGCGCCTAAGTCCAGAACACCTGTTATTTTGCCGGCAGGTACTGTGCCTAAGTCCGTTGCGGCTTTTCCCGGAATAGTTCTCAGGGTGCCACGCATAATACCGCCGTAAGTACCGAAGAGGGCGAATGCCTCGCCGGCTTTGTAAAAGGGCCTGTCCCCGGGAAGAACTTCCGCTTCTTCAGGAAGCAGACGGCCCAGAGTAGCTTCTTCCGCAGCAGCTCCGATACCCGCACCTGCAATACCTGTCCCTAAGTAACCGAGGGCCTTGGCCCCTTTATGAGGTATTTTGGTCAATAACCTTGAGCCTGCCTTAATCGCACCCCTCGCACCCCACGCGCCTGCGGCTGCTTCAGGCAATACATCTACCGCGCCCCGGGCGGCGGCCCGGAGTGCCCCTCTGCGGGGAATACCGGTCAGTTTTGAAATAATTTCATCGCTGGAAAATCCCGCTGAAAAAGCGGCGTCTGCATCAAAATCAGCTTCCCTAGCCAGCCGTCGTGCAATGGCCTCTTCAGCCTGTGTCCGGGTAAACTGTAACCCACCCTCATTAATATCCTCGGTCAGGTAATTAAAGGCACCTGTAACGTCAAAGTTTTTAATGAGGTTAGGCATTAGTTAAAAAACTGGTCTAGCTGTGAAGATGCGTCTTCGGCCTGTCCCTCCAGTTTTCTGGAAAAAGCATCGGCCATACGGTCGTATTCCTGCTTAATTCCCTGCAGCGCGGCTAAATCGTTGAGGGCTTTGTTACGTTCTGTCCGGGTCAGGCGTGGCCCCTGAATCGCGGCCTGTTGTTCGCGGATTGCAAAATCCATCACGCGGCTTGAAGTCCGGAACTGGGCCAATGCCTTACTGTCACCGTAAAGCCAATTAGCTGCCGGTACTTCCAGCTTCGCCAGCCGTTGCTGTAATTCCTTGTTTTCTTTACCGGCTATGGAACCGAGTGCCCGGACCAGTGCAATCTGGTTGAAGCTGTCCAGCGCCCGGATCGCTTTTTCATATTCCGGGAAAGGGGTAACGCCTCCGCCACCGAGAATGCCCGTGAGGTTTTCAACAACATTATTAGTGGCACTTGCTAAGGCAGCATCCAATCCGGTAGCCGCCGTTATGTCGATCCCTTCACCGGTCGCGGTGATGATAGGTTCATCTATGGAAACAGGTTCTTCCCTAATTCGCCGGGGCAGGTAAGTTCCGGTCACAGGTTCGTAAAGCCCTCTGGGGTCACCACCGCCTTGTAACTTTTTTACGGGGCCACCCTGATTGTAGGTATAAAACTGTCTCCCGGGAGGTTGGTAATCATAAGCCGCAAAACCCCGGTTTTCTCTTTCTCTGATAGCCGCTTGCCAGCTATCCGGCAGGTCGGGACTCATTATTAACCCGGAGTTTGGATCGTAGCGTGTCTGAAATTTTTGAGACAGCGCGAATTCCACTTCAGGCATTGCTGCGCCTTGCGCGTAAAGCCTTATGACGTCTGGATCAGAAAGAAGCGCATTCATCTGTCTTTCAGTATATTCCGGAGATTTTCCTGCTGCTCCTGCCAGTTGCAAGTTGAGGACCCGCTGGTCATACATCAAACCCATTAGCTGAAACTGCGCTTGGCTTTCTACTTGGTATTGAAGGGTTCTTTGCCTATCAAGTGCCAGCCAGTCCTCGAATTCCCCTCTATTCCGGTTAATATTAAAACCTTGTTCCGCTAAAGTTGTCCCCGATGCGACGGCTTCCATTTGAAGTTCTTGCAGTACAATGTTCCTATCCTCCTGTTTATCCTGTTCACTACGTTCAAACCACCAGTCCCCAAAGCCCATGCGGGGGTTGGCCCGCATCTCGGACCAAGTTACTGGATGGGTGTCAGGCCGGCGGGCCTCTTCATTTTCATACTCTGTTATAAGGTGATCTCTCCATTTCTGCTCAAATTCCCTGTTTTTCACATTTTGCGCATCCTCATGCGTGAATTGATTCTCCTGCATTTCCAGCGCATGTCCTTTTCTTGAGTCCTGCATACTCTCTAAAAACGTATTCTGGGTTTCCTGCATACTCTCTTCAAATGCCTGAACGTCGTCCTGCAGGTTCATAGTGTTGGTGTAGTTTGCTTGAAGACGGTCCATCGCTGCTCCAAGATCCCTGTCCTGCATCTCTCTGGCATGTCTGTTACCTATGTTGAGCCGATCCCTCATGCCGGCTTCAGTCGTGCTTAAACGATCCCGTAACCCCGCCTCCTGAACCCCGAGTCTTCTATCTGCTCCCCCCTCCCTTTCCAGTAATTCCGCCATCGAGGCGTCTAAGCTGCGTACCTGACGCGTATCCATGCCTTTTTCTGTCACGCCAGTTCTTGCGAGGTCCCCCAGGGTTCCAGCGGCTATTGCTCGTTGCTGTGATATGGCTGCCTCACGCGCTGTAAGCTGTTTTTCTGCTGCCCCAAGTGCCGCTAACTTAGCGGCCTGCTCGGATTGGCGCTGGCCCGCGATCCGTGCTCCGATCTGCCCCGGCAATCCCCCTGCCGCCGTTGCCAGTTGGGCACCCATCGGTAACTGGGTCATGGATTGCCCGGTTCGCGGGTCCACCCCGCCGGCAAAATTAAGGCCGGCCTGTGCAATATCAAACATGATCTGCGATTTGGTCATCTGCCGTTCTTTTTCCGGGTCCATAATACCCATATACAGGGGCAGCCTCTGCTCATAACCACTTGTCAGTGCCTCTGGGTCATACTTCAGTGGTGGAGCAAAACCTCCCAACGCTTTTGCATACGGGTCAGAAAAGAAATTAACCCCAGGGGGACCACCATTAGCGAAATGCTGTACTGCGCCACCGTCAGCAAACTGCTGCGGGGGTAGAGGCCCCTGATTGGCAGCCATTAGGGAACCTACGCCTTGGCCCATGTCCGTCAACTGACCGTCTTCGGTCATCATGTCAACTTCCCCGGCCACGCCTTGCATAAGCTCTCCAATGCCTGAGTCCACGTTTCCTTCTTCGGTCATCATAATGACCGGCTGTACCATCGCCAGCACCGATTCAGGTGTCTTTTCCGCGTCGTCTTCTCCTACATATTCAGCCAGTTCTCCATACCGTTCCTCCATTGGCATTTCATTGCCTCGCATGGAATCAATCACTTGCTTGAAGTTTTCGGCGGTATCCAGCCTGTTAATCATATTGATTACATAATCACGGCCTACTCCTTCCATGCCGGAGGAGACTTGTCCTTCGGCTGCACTAAGGAGTGCCTGCGGGTCCTGTTGGGGTAAGGAAGCTACCCCTGCAGGTGGAGGCGCGGGTAATGCGGTAACGCCTGCGGGGCCTCCCGCTTGACGGAACAAGGGTCTTTGGTAAGCGTTCAACATTTAGAATAACCCTGCGTATTTAGCGCCGCCAGCCGCGCCCAGACCCGCTATGCCCAAACCAGCCAGTTGCTGGAAGCCGGAAGGACCCGGTGCCTGCGGTTGTGTCAGGATCGAATACTGGCTACTGGGTGCGCTCTTGTAAATATCTGCCAGGAACCCGAGCTGCTGGTACGGGTACTGCTGGGCCTGCATCTGTGACTGGCGCAGCGCATCCAGTTGCGCCTGCTGGTTCCCCCGGTACAACCCTCCCATTGCGGTCATGGCCTGCACGTCCGCCATATTCATCCGTTGCTGGCCTTCTCCCAGTTGCGCCTGCTGCATACCCAGAGCGCCCATAGCGGTGCCCAGTTGTCCGGTCTGTGTCCCGAGGGAACCCAACCCCTGACCCAATGCTCCACGGGCTTGGCCGAGGGCTGCCAGATTCTGGACATCCTGTTGCCCAAGTTGTCCGTACTGGAGTCCCATTTGTCCCCGGGCTTTGCCGAGAGCAGCTAGTCCCTGAACATCCTGCTGCCCCAGTTGACCATACTGAAGACCCAATGATCCTATTCCCGAAGCCGCCCCCATTCGACGGCCCTGCTGGGCTTCAAATGCCTGCTGCGCACGCTGTTGCGCCTGTTGGTACCCTTGGGAGCGTAACTGGGCCCCGATCCGTGATTGTTCGCCCAATACATTGCGCCCGATTTCCGCCTGCTCCAATGCACCGCGTGAGCCGCCAAAAGCGCCTGCCGCCACCGCTCTCGCAGCGGCCTCGTTCCGTTGTTGTTGGCCCAGTCTTTCAACATCTGCCTGCTGTGTTTGGATAACGTCTTCTGTGTAAGGATCATAAAAACCTGCGGTAAGTGAAGGGTCAAAACGACCGGTAGCTCCCCTTAATCCAGCCATCGCCTGC
>Ga0208030_1001979_pt1 | contig 10749 bp, 15 predicted proteins | sample MalvirDeepMed_M9_FD_184246 | JGI IMG/M metagenome (GOLD analysis project Ga0208030, IMG submission 184246) | Marine viral communities from the Global Malaspina Expedition - Malaspina viral metaG DeepMed_M9 (SPAdes) (version 2) | ecosystem: Environmental > Aquatic > Marine > Oceanic | place...
AAAGTTGGTAAGATTCCTTACAGTTCTATTCCTGATTACTTTTTGATAAACGATACTGTAAATCCTGTTAATAAGAAAAAATTAAAGGATATTTATGAATCTTGAAAGTGAAAAGGTATATAAAAAATTAGTTATTTCTCCCCATATAGATGATGAGATTTTGGGTTGCGGAGGAATTCTAGATGAGGAGTCTTTTGTTTTAGAGTGTGGGGTGGATAATTTTCATGTAGTATCCAGAAAGAATAGGATTGAAGAACTTGAAAAAGCAAAAGAGTTACTTGGATTTGATTTTGAAATTCTCACTAACTTAGTTAATAACTATGAGGTTCCTGTACTAATCGACCAGCTTTCGGACACCATAAATAGGATTAAACCTGAAAAAGTTTTTATCCCATATCCGTCATATAATCAAGATCATCAGGCTGTGTATAAAGCATCCTTAATTGCTTTACGACCTCACGACATAAATTTCTTTGTTACTAAGGTTTTAGTTTATGAACAGCCTCATGTTTTCTTGTGGGACTATTCCTATGATAAGGATTCTTCCTTTAAACCAAATTACTTTATACCCATTGATATCTTAAAAAAGGTAGAAGCGTATAAATGCATTAAATCTCAAGTTAGAAGTTTTAGAAGCTCAGAGTTCGTTAAAGACTTAGCTAGTGTCAGAGGCAAGCAAGCTCAATGCAGTTTTGCTGAAGCTTACGAAGTTCTGAGGTGGGTGGAATGAAAGAAACAATTTTATTTTGTGGTTATAGGGATTGGGCAGTAGATATCTTTTGTTCATTATTGTCTAGCATTAGAGGAGAAAAATATTTTGTTCTGGCTAAAAATTCTAAGGAACTAAAGGATAAGTTAGATCAATATAAAGTTAGTACAATTTTATTTATTGGATGGAGTTGGATAATTAAAGAGGATATTATAGATAAGTATAACTGCATCTGTCTGCACCCCTCACCCCTGCCGAAATATAGAGGAGGGTGCCCCATTCAACATCAGATTTTAGAAGGAGAAGAAGAGAGTGCTGTAACTTTATTTTTGATGGATAAAAAGGTTGATCATGGACCCATCTTATGGCAAAAAAAGTTTAATTTATCTGGATCCTTAGATAGTATCTTTACGGAGATAACATCAATCGGTACTCAAGGTCTTCTTGATATTATAAAGAAGTACCAAGAGCTTAATAATTTTGATTGGGGAGCAGAGCAGAATCATGAGGAAGCCACATACTACAGAAGAAGAAAACCAGAGGAAAGTGAGATAAAATTAAGAGATTGGGAAGGTAATTCCGCAAAGCATATCTATAATAAAATACGAGCGTTACAGGATCCCTACCCAAATGCATATATTGTGTGTAAGGATGGGACTAAACTGTACCTAACGGAGGCTAAGTATGACCGAGATTAAGAAAAATGTAGAGGTGGTCTCTCTTATCTTCCAGTCTGTCCAGTATTTACACTTTATCGCAGACCAATTAAAAAGCGATCTGTGTAAGGTTGATGGCTGGGATGTGGGAGTGCGTATTGTGGCGAATGACGCAACATCAGAAGTGTTAGAGGAGTTGCCTAAGATTGGTATTCCGTACACTATTTATAACAACCCAGACCCTAATGAGTTTTACCTTAATAGAGTCTACGGGGCTTATAATTTCTGCATAACTTCTAGTGAGTACGATAATATTGTTTTAGTCAATTCCGATGATAGGTTCTCAGCGGGTTGGCTAGAGAATCTACTTAAGCATCATGATGGCGTGAATATTCCATGCAGCCGCCTAATCGAAAGTGGGAAGATACCTAGCGGAATGCATGGAGTTAATTTAGGAAATAATCACTTTGGTCGCCACCCTAATGAGTTTGATGTAGAGGGTTGGGAAAAGTGGGCTGAAGAACATAAAGAAGACAGGACCGAGCCACACGGTCTTTATATGCCTTGCCTGTTAGAAAAAAAGAGAATTGAAGAGGCAGGGTTATACCCCAGGGGTAATATTTTTGTGGATGGAGACAAGTTAGTAGCAGGCTACCCAAATGATAGACCAGTGTATAAGGCAGGAGACGATTTCTTCTTCCACCAAATCCTCGAACCCCAGTATGGAATGAAGCATATCACTGCATTCGATTCGTTGGTGTATCACATTATTGAAGGAGAAAAAGATGAATAACATGAATAACAAAGATTATCTAGTAACTAAAGGTTTGGATGAGACTCTAGCAAATATTATTTTGATTCATAGCGATCCAAAAACTGGACATAATTTACTTGAATTCCTTAGTGATAATAGAGAGAGTCTAGGAGATAGTATTTTAAATATTGGGCTGTCTAATGATGCTTGCTCCCATAGTTGGGTAAGCTTTTTTTTAGATGTTTTACTGTTTAAAACTGTAACAATTTTAGAGTTTCATAAACCTAATTATGATGCCATTGTTGAAAAATATAAAGACAATGAAAAGGTAAAAGTAGTTTGGGGTGATGTGAGGCAAGCCTCAGAGTTTATTGAAGAATCCTCCGATTGTTGTTTTTGGTGGCATGGCCCAGAGCATATTCCTCTAGACGATTTACCTAAAGCCTTAGAAGAGTTAAAGAGCTTGAGCGAAAAAGCTATTCTTTGGGCTTGTCCTTGGGGGTCTTATTATGGGGTAGGACCAGGGCTTTATTTAGGGGATGGTCATCATTATTATCCCGAAAATGAACATTTTTCTAGCTTAGGTATGAATGTATTTAACACAGGAGGAGATCATAACACAGGTAATGCAAATATAGTTGCATATATTATTAAAGGAGATGAGTCATGGTAAAAAAGAAAGTAATGATGTATTGTCAGATCGGTAGATCTTTAGACATGGCAAAGTTTGCAATTAAAAGTGCTATCGAAAATGCAGGGATGCCAGAGGAAGACTTCGGCATCATTTTCTTGTGCTGGAAGACATCTCCAGAGGTGTATGAGTGGCTTAAGGAAAATGATTATCAGTATGTTGACATGGAGTATGACGAAGGAAACGGATTCTTGTGGAACTTATACAAGGGTTGGAATCTGGGGTACACCGAGGGGTTGAAGTATGCTGATTATATTTGTCCCATCGCTACTGACCATGCTTTCTATAAGGATTGGTTGAAGAACTTATACAAGAACGCTGCTTCTAATAGAATTGTTAACTGCAAACTCATCGAACCTGGGACTCTTCCTACGCTTCATACTGCGAGAAATTTTGGACTCACCATCGAAGATGATTTTGATTATGAAGGCTTTGAGGCATTTGCATCTAAGCTTTATGAAGATGGTAAGGACATTTTAATTAAGTCTAAAGAATCGTATAGCCACAGGTTAGATGCTATGCCATTTATGTTGTCCAGAGATGTATGGGAGAGGTTCGGCCCTATGTCGCAGACCCTAATCCAAAATCAATATGATTGGCAAGGAGGAGAGGTTACAGGAGATACAGACTTTTTTAACCGATGTGAGGCGGGAGGAGTTGAAGTTACCAAGGCTTTAGATGCTATCAGTTACCACTGCGGAGGAGTTGAAACACGAAGAAATCAAGCTTTGGGGGTTTACACATGATGAAAATTGGAATAGTAGGGTTAGGAGTAGTGGGGTCTGCTATCAAGTATGGCTTTGAAAAGCTGGGACACTCCGTAAAAGTTCATGATATTAAATTGAATACATCTGTTTCCGATGTCCTTGATACAGATATTTGTTATATATGTGTTCCCACCCCTTCGCGGAAGGATGGAGGTTGTGATATCTCTATTGTGACACAGGTTATAGGAGAATTAGAGAACTGTCTTTACGAGGGGATTGTAGCAATCAAGTCTACGGTGAGTCCTGGTACGACGGAGAAGCTTCAGTTAAAATATCAAAAATTAAGAATTTGTTTTGTACCTGAGTTTTTAAGAGAGAGGTGTGCTCAAACTGATTTTACCGAAAATCATGCTGTCTGTATTATTGGAGGATTTACGGAGGGAGCTTTTGAAATGGTAGAAAAATCTCACGGCAAGTACCCGAATAAATTTGTAAGAATGTATCCCACTGAAGCTGAATTATGCAAATATTATAATAATATTTTTAATGCAACATTAGTTACATTTGCTAATAGCTTCTTTACAGTTTGTGATGCATTAGATGTAGACTACAAAATTATTAAAAATGCTATGGTTAACATTGATCATATTCCTGATAAATATTTGGATTGTAATTCTAACTTCAGGGGGTTTGGTGGAATTTGTTTGCCCAAGGATACTGCTGCTTTGGCTGCTCTCTCTAAAGATAAGAATCTTAATATAGATTTCTTTCAGATGTTGTTGGATGAAAATGCTAAGTATGAAACTACGGTATATGAGGGAATGAGAAAAGAATGAAAGATGCATATACACTAGCATGGTCCTTTAGAAATCGTAAAGATATTCTTTTTCAATCTATCCAATCTGCTCATGATACCTGTCCTTTAGAAGTAGATTTCCAATTAGTGGATGCTGCCTCAGATGAGGATACTATTCGTTCTCTTAGAGAGTATTGTAATACCTTAGAGGGTAGAAGGGTTAGAATTTGTGAATCTTCTTACAGAAGCTCTCTGGCTGAAGCTTGGAACTTGTGCATGATGCTTACGGAAAATAGGTTTGTTATTTTTGCCAGTTCAGATGTTCTTTTTAAAAAAAGCGGCTGGTTTGATTTACTGAGAACGGCAGCAGAGAGCACTCCCTATGTTTTAATGAATAATCATGCCGTCTTTTGTTTAGATAAAAAAAGTCTTCCTAAGATGGGGTGGTTTGATGAGAGCTTTAAGGCGGGTCCTCACTTTGACCCAGACCTAATGATTCGGGCTTCTGAGGCAGGGTTTTCTGTAGGGAATGTAGGGAATTCAGGATATTTTATTCATGGTGATGAAGAGGACTCACAGGTTGCGAAAGAGCGACACAAGACCGAAGTTAAAGATAGACTTCCAATGAATGGGGTTTACAATGAAGACTATTTTAAAGAAAAGTGGGACTCCTCATGGTCTGGATGGCAGGAGGCTGTTAAAGAGGGTCGAACAGATCTTCCTCACCCACCAACGCACATTTCCCAAGTACGACGATTAAAACCAGAGCTTGATCCCCATCCAAAGTATACGGAGAAATACAATGATTGATAATTATAAAAAGATAATTAAAGAACCTTTTGATTTGGAAAATATAAGGGAGAGGGTAGAGGGAGGAGAAGGAATATGTGAGTTTGATCTTTATATTTTAGAACAGTATATTAAATCTAATAATATAGAGAATATAGTAGAATTGGGATGTGGAACTTCTACTAAATTCTTAAAAACAATAGAAGGAATAAAAGTTAAAACTTTTGCTTTAGAACCAGCGAATTCTTATGGGAAAGAAAAGGAAGATCATATTTATACTACAATGAATATAACTAGGGAAACTATTGGAATTATTTTAGAGGAAAGTAAGTCGTGTGACCTTTTTTTAATTGATTGCGACCACTCAAGAGACTTTGCTCAGTTATACTATGAAGAGTTATTATTAAAAATTAAGAAGCCTGCATTTATTCATGATTTTTTTACTAGGGAGCAGGTGTGGGCTGAAGAGGCTTATCTTAAAGAAGTATTAACTTCTGAGTTGAGTCCTCATTCTATATTTATTGCTACAAATAGTGCAGATGGAGAGGTAGGAGAAGTATGCGGCGTTTCTGATATAGAAAAATTTTTAAAATCCCCTTATCGAAGCCAGAGACCTCCTCTCTGCTCTATTATTATTGAACCTAATGAATATTTTTCTTTTGGGTAGTCAAGGCTATCTAGGATCTTATCTGCAAAAGCATCTTAATGCTGACACCGAAATTCAGAAAGATAAGATATACGATTACTTTATTAATTGTGCAGGGAAGCCAGTCCTAGAATATTGCGAGGAGCATCCAGAGGAGTCGTATGTTTCTAATTTTGATGTAATTCGTCAAACACATAAGCAAATCCCAGAGGCTAAGATTATTTCTTTCTCATCTTACTATGTGTATGATGATATTGGGTACTGCTCAGAAAAATCTAATACTACTAACGAGTATAATTATACTAAGCATAAGCTGCAAGCAGAAGAGTATGTAACAGAGAACGGAGGTGTATCTTTTCGTATAGGAAAGCTTTTCGGAAACCCTGAGTCTCAGCAGACAAAGCTAACTGATGTTTTTTTAAAAGCCAATAAAATTACTTTAGATAAGGTGCTGTTTAATCCAACTTCAGTTAAACAAGTGCTGTCCGTTGTTCAGTATGAACTAGATACATCTATGTTTACAGGAATTTATAATTTAAGTAATAAGGGAGTTACATCTCACTTAGATTATTGTAAGTATATTGATGATTATCTGCAAACCACTACAGAGATTTCTATAATAGAGCAGATGCCAAAAAGGTTTCATAGTTATGGTAGGTTTTTAATGAGTGTGGAAAAATTAGAAAGTTTGTTTTCGCTTGTTCCATGGCAAGAAGATTTAAGGGAGTATTTAGGATGTATAGTATCGGAGATATGATTGACAAACTTGTGATTGAAAATATTAAAATCTTTTCAATTCGAGAGAAGCTGCATAGTGATAGTTTGTCAAATGAAGAATATGTATTACTTAATAATAAGATGATGATTCTAAATGAAAATCGAGGGACTATAGCATCTTTGCTTGATGAAAAAGTTGAAAATGTCATATCCAAGAAGGTGCCAAATAGAATTTTAAAGACAGTTAAGACTTATGGAAAAAACAAGTAAGTTTAGTTCCTTAGTGGAGGAGTTAGCGAAAGTTTGGTGGGATTGGATGAAGGCTGATACTCTTTGTCGTGATTCTTCAGTCTCATACGAAATAAGATCCATTTCTGCGCGTAAGTGTGAAGAATTAATTCGCAAAGAATACGAACTTACAGAAAAGATGGATGGGTTCTTTGATGAATAAGAAAGATGTCGAGACTCAGATTAAACTTCTATTTGATAGATGGGTGGATGAGACCAACGAGGAAATTGCACAGCAGGATAAGGTTAGGTATGCTGGACCTGTTCTAGGGAGAGAGGAGTATCAAAAAGTTCTGGATGCTATTTTTAGTAATTGGTGGTCTGGAGGATCTTTTACTTTTGATGCAGAAAGATCTCTGGCTAAAATGTCTGATCGTAACCATGGTCTTTTAACTAATTCAGGAAGTTCAGCGAACTTAATTTTAATGGAAGCCGCGAAAGAGATTTACTTTAACGAGGGAGATAAAATATTAACTCTTTCTTGTGGGTTTCCAACGACTGTAAATCCAATCATATCTAGTCGATTAGTCCCCGTCTTTGTGGATATAGATATGGATACCTTGAATCTATCTCCTGATGTTTTAGACGAGGCATTATCTAAAGATAAAGACATAAAGGGTGTTTTTGTGGCTCATACATTAGGGTTCAAAAGTAATATTAGAGTTTTACTTGATGTGGTTCGTAAGCACAATGTACATCTCTTTTTCGATTGCTGTGATGCATATGGAACAAAGTATGAGGGGGCTCCTATTCAATCTTACGGTAAGGGATCTTCTTTTAGTTTTTACGTAGCTCATCATCTTACCATGGGCGAGGGTGGTGGAGTAGTTACTAATGATCCTGATTTTCACGCTGTAATGAGAGGTTTTAGGAATTGGGGTAGATATTGTGCCTCTCCTAATTGTTGTATCCGCTCTAAAAGCTCTGAATCTTTTTGTCCTTCTACTAAATTAACCAAAAATTGTGATCTTCCGTCTGATTACATCGTTAACTATCAATATGAGTGGTTAGGTTATAACTTAAAGCCCCTAGAAATACAAAGCGCAATCTTACAAGCACAGATCCCCAGGTTGGAGGAGTTTAATGACATTAGGCGTAGGAATTATGATCAATTTCTTACTTACTTTAAACCAAAAGGCTTAGGGGTTAGAACTTGGGAAATAGATAAAGAGACCTCTCCGTTTGCTTTTCCACTATTATTGGAGAATACGAAGTTTAATAGGAAGCATTTAGCTGATCATTTACAAAGGGACAAAATAGAGACCCGAGTTCTTTTTGGAGGAAACCTCATGCTGCATCCTGCCTATAATAAAAAAGCTCACCTTTGGGAGAGTTATGGGAAGCACCTAAATGCTAATAACATAGCAGAAAATTTTATCATGCTTGGAGTTTCTCAAGTTAATGACACAAAACAAATAGATAGGGTAATAGAATCTTTAGATTCATTTTTTAAGAAATGGTAAAAGTATTAGTAACAGGCAGTCATGGATTTATAGGATCTTACATTTGTCAAGATCTTTTAGATAATGGTTATGAGGTTTTTGGTATTGATAACTTCTCTAAATATGGAAAGGTGAAGAAACCATTCGAGTCTCATCCTAACTTTACCTTTATGGAGACTGACGCGAGGTATATTGATCGGCTCTCTAGGCACTTCGCAGATGTAGATTATATTATTGCAGGGGCAGCTATGATAGGAGGCATTAGCTATTTTCATAAGTATGCTTATGATCTGTTAGCTACTAATGAACGGATCATGGCTTCTACTTTTGATTTAGCGTTAGATTTGTGGAATAATAAAAAGAAGTATGCTTCACAATTGAAGAGAGTTATTACCCTGTCTAGTAGCATGGTTTTTGAATGCACCGAGAAGTATCCTACCCCCGAGGAAGATATCACCAAATGTCCACCACCTCTCAGCACTTACGGATTTCAAAAGTTAGCTTCTGAATATTTCTGTAAAGGTGCTTACGAACAGTATGGCTTACCTTACACAATCATCCGACCTTTTAATTGTGTAGGCATTGGTGAGGATGAGGCGTTAGGAGCAGAAGAGGTTGAGCAAGGAAATATTAAGATGTTAATGAGTCATGTTCTCCCTGATCTAATTTATAAAGCTCTTCACCTTAGGAGCGATGATGAGCTTCCTATTCTGGGAAGTGGAGATCAGGTTAGGCATTATACTAATGGAAAAGATATTGCTAGAGGAATCAGGATATCTCTAGAGTCTCCCGAAGCAGAGAACGATAATTTTAATATATCTTCCCCCCGTGCGACAACTGTTAAAGAGTTAGCAGAAATCGTTTGGGAAAAGATTCATGGTACTCCGCTTAGGATAAAGCACGAAGACCCATTTACTTACGACGTTCAAGTCAGAAGCCCCGATGTAGAAAAAGCTATTAAAAAGCTGGGGTTTAAAACTGGGATTGATTTAGAAGAGAGTGTCGAAGAGGTTATAGCCTGGATGAGGAAGCAACATGGATTTTAGTGAGGTTATTGGAAAACACATAGATTTTGCTGTAGAATGCTATGATGGCTCCTATAATAATGAGGATTCTTTTGCGGATCTCCTCAGTATGGGAGAGCTAGTAGATAGGTTGTCCATTGTTAATTTTAAATTATATGTCCTTAAGGACAAGGTGATGGAATCACAGGAAGATACGTTTAAATCGTGGGCATCTGTGGAGGATGTTAAGTTAGTGATGGAACGAGCTAGACTTAAGAAGGCTATTGATGCTAAGTTAGTACATATGATAAATATAATTTTATCGGGTGATGAATCAGGAGGCTTTAACTCGGAGGTAAAAATATACGGTCATGAAAAGAGATCCTAACGTCTACAGCCCATTTAAGGCCGCCCACCACCTCGACAAGATTCAGCAATTTAAAGATGGAAAGCAGCCTGTTCCTTTACAGGTACAGCTAATCATGTCTGATCTGTGCAATCACAATTGTAATTTTTGTGCATACAGGATGGAGGGGTACACTTCTAATAAGAATTTTGGGGAATGGGATGCTGTAAAGGGAATGATTAATAATAATCCTAATCGTATGATTCCCTACGAAAAGTGTTTAGAGATTATTGATGACTGTGCAGATATGGGAGTAAAAGCTCTTCAGTTTACAGGAGGAGGAGAGCCTACTGTTCATCCTAAGCATAAGGAAATTTTTCAATACACTTTGGACAAAGGTATGGATTTAGCTCTTGTTACTAATGGGACTGTAATGCGTGAAGGAACGCCAGAGATTTTAGCAAAAGGTAAATGGGTTAGGTTTTCTATTGATTCTGCAACTCCTAAGTCATATTCGAAAATTCGAGAGGTTCCTGAATCTTTCTTTCAAAAAGTTTTGAGTAACATTACCAAAGTGGTTGAAGCTCGTAAGAAGGAGCCTAATTCTGACTTAGTAATTGGGGTGGGTTTTGTTGTAACAAAGGAAAATTGGCGTGAGATTTATGATGCCGTTGAGATATATAGCAAATTAGGAGTTGATAATGCTCGTATTAGTGCAGTGTTTACTCCCGAAGATTTTGAATACTTTGAAGGGTTTTATGAAGATGCAAAATCATTAGCTCAGAAAGCCAAAAATGATTTTGAAACAGATGAATTTAAAGTTTTTGATCTTTTTGGCGACAGGATTGGGGATTTAATTCTTCAAAAGCCTGATTATAAGTTCTGTTCTTATATGCATTTGAATACGTACATAGGAGGGGATCTTAAAGTTTACACTTGTTGTAATAACGCCTATAGTGATCATGGGGAAATGGGCTCTTTGGAGAACCAAAGATTCATTGATTACTGGTTGTCCAGTGAGAAAATTAAAAAATATTCAAAGTTTAGAGCATCCTCATGTGAGAGATGTATGTTTAATAATAAAAATCGTTTCATGAATTATATGATTGAAGATAACCCTGTACATGTGAATTATATCTGATGAAAGTAAAATTTAAAAAGTTACATCAAGGCGCGAAAATACCTACAAAGGGAAGTTCTGAAG
>Ga0208030_1001981_pt1 | contig 10744 bp, 14 predicted proteins | sample MalvirDeepMed_M9_FD_184246 | JGI IMG/M metagenome (GOLD analysis project Ga0208030, IMG submission 184246) | Marine viral communities from the Global Malaspina Expedition - Malaspina viral metaG DeepMed_M9 (SPAdes) (version 2) | ecosystem: Environmental > Aquatic > Marine > Oceanic | place...
TACAAGTTGTTGCTCCGGCTCCACCAGGACCAGCTTGTCCGGGATTTCCTCCTCCGGTGCCGCTTGCTGTTGCGCCGCCGCCTCCTCCGCCGCCTGCGTGAGTACCAGGAGGTCCACCACCATTTCCTCCTGAATTTCCTTCAGTGGGAGTATAACCTCCAGCATTTCCAGATCCTCCGGAAGCTCCTGGTGGTTGAGAGCCACCTCCTCCAGATCCTCCGGGGCCGCCTGCAGCATAAGTTCCTGGGCCTGGGGGGTCGTTGTGACCTCCGCCACCAAAACCGCCACCACTAGATGTTATAGTTGCGGATGGATTGTAAGCCATGCTTGAAGGACTACCGGCATTACCTACACTAGCTGGTGCTGGTCCTGCGCTTCCTCCTCCTCCTATTGTTATTGAATAAGGGGTTCCTACTATAATTGGGACTGATGAACATGCAGCTGCTTTTGGGGAAGCAGTATAAATTCCTGGGGTTTGACCTTCTCTAAATCCTCCAGCTCCGCCACCGCCTGATGCAGCATTATGAGCGCCGCCACCGCCGCCGCCTCCAGCTACTACTATGTAAGAAGCATTGAAGGGTTCTAATTTTTTTGCTCCACCAGCTCCAAATCCTAATACTTGATAACCAAAACCTTTAATTTTTGGTTTAGTATTTTTATTTTTTTTAGATCCTTTGCCTATTTGATTAAAGTGATTAAGTTTATAATCCTTCATTAATTACTCCTTATGCGTCGTTAGCTAAGTCCGTAGTAAAGAATAATCTAATTCCTAATACTCTTGCATCTCCTGTAAAAGTATCACTACCATCAGCTGCATCTCTATATAATTGAAAATATGTTTGTTCTCCATCACCAGCTGCTGCAATTGTTACTGCGCCACTTTCTGAAGTAATTTGTTGGTCTTCAACTGTTCCTATACCTGCGTCTGTAACTTCTGCTGCTGTTCCATAAGCAACGTCAATAGTATCACTATCTCCACAAGATACTCCTTGTAATCCAAAAATACAGTTTCCTGTATTAGTAGTAGCAGGTGTCCAGTAAACTTGAAAAGTTACTGTTCCTGCATTCCATGATTTAGGGAATCCAACTGAAAATTGTGCGTACTCAGCTGTACTTGCATCAAAATCTAAAACGTTCATATCAGGTCTTGTTGCTGTTGTTTCAACTTGTTGTGCATCAGCACCATTAGTTGTAGCTCCATACATAGCAGAAGCTGGAACCCACATAGTTTCTTTTCCTGCAATCTTAACTGCAGCAACTGTTCCACCACCATCTTCAGCTTGAATAACTCCAGTTCCTTTTGTTTTAAATTGTATACCTACATTTGAATCATCTCCTGTTGCACTAATAATAGGGCTATTACCAGTAGCTGCATTAGCTAATGTAATTTCATTAACTGCAGAACTTGTCGCTGTTAAAAGAGCTAATTCAAGCCCATTAGTATCTAAAATAGAAGTTCCTATTTTAGGAGATGTTAAAGTTTTGTTTGTTAAAGTTTGAGTACCAGTAGTAGTAACAAATCCTAAATCAACAATGTTTGGATTAGATCCTGACCCTGTACCATAAACTATTTTAGAAGATGTATCACCACCTGTAAATGCAACACTAGATCCTGTACCACTAACATATTTAAATGTAACAGCTTGAGATCCTGTTGTAGAATTTTTAAGAACATACATTTGTTGTACGTCAATAGGTATAGTTACGTTTCTTGAACCTGTAAGTGCTCCTGTTAAATCAATTACTCTATGAGCAAGAGTTGCTCCTGTTGAGCCGTCTGATACTGAAAGAGTTGTATCTCCTGAATCAGATACCGCTTGAGTAGTATAACCACCAGCGAATTGCTCGATAATTTCTAAGTTTGTATTGGTTTTTGTTCCCCATGTACCGGCATTTTCACCGGTTGCCATTTTTTCAACACCTAAAGGTGTGTATGTTGAAGCCATAATTTATCTCCTGCTTAATTCGTTATTTTTAATTTGTTTTATATACAATGTCAACATTATATATTTATTATGGTGGTGTAACTTTACTCCAACTACCCCCTTGTGTAGCTGTTCTTTTGCTCCAACTACCACCTTGTGTTGGAGTTACTTTTTTCCATGCTATTGGACCAGCAACCTGTCCTACACTAATTGTAGCAGAAACACCAGTTAATCCCATAGTCATTTCTGTTGGTGAAATAGAGCCAATTCCAGAAGTTGCTGCTTGACCAGATAATCCTACAGTCATATCAGCTAGCGTAATAGCGCCCACTGCAGAAGTTGCACCCACACCAGTTATATTAAATATTTGTGCATCACTAACTGTTATAGATCCTACAGAAACAGTTGACGAAACTCCCGTTAATCCCATTACATCAGCTGGTGTAATAGCACCTACTGAAGCTGTTGCTCCAATTCCGCTTAATGGAACTACAATTGCAGTGTCAACAGAACCAACGCTTGCAGTTGCTGAAACTCCGGACAATGCACCTGCTGGTCCAAATTCTAATCCTGGAGTACCTACAGATGAAGTAGCACTTTGACCACTTAATCCAACAGCCATTTCAGTTGTAGAAAGAGATCCAACTGCTGTTGTTCCTACTCCGCTAGATGAAACATCAACAACAACTGTCATTGCTGATTCACCCCAGTTCTCAGCACCCCAAGTGTCTCTACCCCAACCTTGTTCGTTAAATGCTGAAACTTCTCCTATAGAAGAAGTTAATCCTAATCCTGTTATATTTACTACTGGGTTATCACTATCTCCCCAAGGTTCTTCACCCCACTCAGATCTACCCCAACCTTGATTTACTGAACCAACAGCATCACCTACTGAGATAGTGGCTGAAAGACCAGTTAGAGTTATTGTATTTGCACCATTCCAACCTTCTTCACCCCATCCATCAGAACCCCATCCTTGTTCATTAAATGCAGATAATTCTCCGATAGAAGAAGTTAAACCTAAACCAGTTAAAGATGCATCAACTTCGTTTTGATTACCCCATTGATTATCACCCCATGAACGCATTCCATAAGAAGCAGCTGTTGGAGTATTTACTTGACCTCCCATATTAGAGGTAGTGGTATCAAAATAATAAAGAGGATCAGGTGCAGCTGGTTGTTCTCCACCATCTGCTACTTGAATTTGAAGATAAGCACCGGAATTTCCGGGTGTTCCTGAAATATCAACTCCTGTTGTATAAATAGAACCACCTGAATGTGTGCCATCACTTGTTGTTGAAAATCTAAAAATATAATCTTCGTTAGAACTATCAGAAAGATCAAATTTATATAGACCACCTTCTGCTATATTTATAGTTGGTTGTTGAACACTATCAATGAAATATTTACCACCACTAACCGTGACGGTGAATGTTCTTACGTAGGCCATAAGGACTTACCTCCTTATGCTATACGAATTATCGCTGTAGTTGCTGCTGCTGCTGGAAATTGAACTGTGAAAGTTCCGCTTGATACAGTTTTATCACCACCGAATGCTACCGCACAAACTGCTGCGTCTGTTGAATGTGAATCATTAAAAATTAAACATCCATTAGCTGTGAAAGAAGCTGATGTCCAAGAGACATCTGCAAAATCACAAACTGCAGTTGATGAATCTAAAGTTGGTGTAACACTTGTTAATGCTTTCCCTTTAGCTGAATAAGCAGTTCCTGAAGTATTTGTTATTTCATTCGTGCTTGCATAAGCTGTTGTTGATGCTCCTAAAGTTGCAGAGCTAGTGTATAAAGCTAAGTTAAAAGTGTTTCCAGTTGAAGCTGTAAAATTGTGTTCTGCTTCTAGAATTTCTTGTTTAAAGCTATTACAAATTGCTGATGTTATTGCCATAGTTATCTCCTAATTATTGAGGCGGTGATTCGATTGGTATACGAACAGTACCATCCGTATAATCGTCTCTTCTCCGTCTCCCAATTTGCACACTTGCAAATTTAGTTAGTTCTTGTTTATATTTATTTTCATATAATGTCAACATATCCATTGGACCTTTTAAAAATCCATATGCCTCTACCAGACAAGCATATAATAATAATTGAGGGTAATTAAGACTAATATAATTAGTAACATTCCCTGATTCCAAAGTATCTGGAGTGACATTTCCATGAATATTTATTAAATAATTAGCGTCAGGAGTGGGTGCCATTATTATATTCCCTGAATTAGTTGATCCATCTCCAGTCGCTCCTCCAAACATTGCATAATATTTAGGTAATCCAGTCACATCTTGACCAGTTTGAGATCCTTCAGGACCTGTTAATTTTCCCACATATTCATTTATAAAAGTTCTATCTCTTTTTTGAAGCCAAGTACTTTGAACTGTTCTACTAGATGTAGAATTAAAAACTTGAACTCCTCTTACAAAAAGCATTCCAGTAGGTACTCTAACAGTATTAACATCTGCTGCTAAAGTTCCTTCATACTCAACTCTATCAGAATCAACTGGTACATCACCACTTATTCTATGTTGAGCATTTAAAATAAAATTTTCTAAAATAGCTGTAGTAAATACAGTATCGTCTACCTCTGTGTAGCTCCTGATCATTGTAACTAATGTGGTGTAACTAATTCCAGCCATAATTAATAATACCTATCATTAACGGGTCCAATTGTACAATTAAAACCGCCCCCTGTGTCAGTGCTTGTTGCGTTAGAAACTAATTGCACTGTTAATGAATTATATTGAGTTTCTGTTTGTGGTGGACTTACAGGTTCATAACTTGTTCCAACCGCTGTTGCTAAATAAGAACCAAATACACTAGCTCCAGTAACATGTGAACTAGCTGTTGTGCTTGGTGGTGTCTCTCCTCTATATGGTGCCGCTGTGCCTCTTGTTAAACCAGATAAAACATTTGTTCCTGTATTATTTCCTGTGTATTGAATTACTTCATTTCGATATTTTCCAACAAGAAGGGGATTGCTTGTATCACTTTCTGTTAATACTTTTTCAATCATAATATATCCTGAACTTGGAAAAGCAGATGAATCTGCTAATGTTAATGAAGTAACCGAATCAGAAATTGCTCCATTCAATGTAGTTGTTAATTCTAAAGTTGCAACTGCAACTCCACCTACCGGTTGTTTAACATCTCTTAAAGTTACATGAGTTGTGCCATCATTAAAACCATTACTTGGAAATGAAATACTTAAAGTTTTTGAAGCTGCTGTAGTTGTAAGAGGATTATTTGGTAAAAAATCTTCTGTTGCAAATTCTGTTCTTGCAGGTTTAGCATGCTGTAAAGCTTGCGCATCTGCACCATGCGGTCTTGGATCTATTTGTGGTTGCTTAGGTTCGTATTCAGAATTGTGTACCCATGCACCATTCCATTCTTGAACCATTTCTCTATAGGGAAATGCTGCACCAGAACGGTCTGAAATCATTAAAGCATTTCTACCTTTAGAAAATTTTCCCATTATCTCCAACCCTTCTTAGCAATTTTAGGAAAACCTCTAATTAAACCACCTTGTCTCATACCAGGTAATTTTTCTTGTACTCTAACAGGGCCTTTTCCTTCTTTTTTTCTAAACCATTTTTCAATTCTTTCACCAGCTTCTTTTAATTTTTTCTTTTCTACTCCAGAAGGACCAGTGCCTCTATGAAGTGGAGGAGACCCTAATTCATCAACATTATAATAAGGACTGTTTGGATCAAGTTTTTTAAACTTGTCTTTGCTACCAGGTCCTGGTTTTGTCTCTAAAGGAAATAATTTTTTACGCTTACTTTTTATTTTAGGTTTAAATTTTTTAATTACTTCTTTTATAACTTTTATTTTAGACATTATATATTTGGATAATAAGTTTTCGGTGTAATGTACGTACTCGCTGCTGATCCATCCTCCGCTAAAGCTCTTGCTAATTCATCTTCATATAATAATTTCATTTCTTGTGTTCTTTGTGGTGCATATTTTTGAGATAAATAAAATGCTAAACCAGCTACCATACAAGGTATAAATCTATAAGGAGCATCTACTGCGTTTGTATAAGCTCCAACATCTTGAAGTCTTGCTACATAGTAAATGCTAATATAATTATCTGCTGCTGTAGAATTAGCAGTTGGATAAATTGTAATTGTAGTACGATCCACGAATCTTTGGACCCAGAATTGACTTGGTGTGCTTTTAGTTAATTTATTTGAAAGAGCTGCATAAGTGTCTCTTGCAATTTTAGTCATTGGTAAATCTGTTTGAGTAGTAGTATTATAATTAGTTCTATAAGAAGCTGTCATAATATCAGCTATTCCATAAATACCATTTGATGGTGCTGTAGTGGAACTTGTGCCATCTGCACTATCTCTGTAAAAAGAATATTCAGTAGTGCCTTCAGTTAAATCAATATTAGTTTGAGCTATTTCCCAAAAATGAATTCCTCTATTTCCCCATTCTTGAAATAAAATGTTTAAAGATCTTCTTGCACTATGGATCTGATGTCCTGCTGATCCTACTAAGCCGATTCGCTCGTAAGCTTCAGAAATTATATCATCGATTGCAAGAGTCTTACCAAATGTGTAAGAGCCTGATGTTGTATTTGCCATCTATACTCCTATCCATAGAATATAGTAACTTTAGCTACGCCACTTAAAGTTGCATATCCACTTGTTCCGCAATAAAGTCCGTCACCTGGAATTGGAATGTATTGAGCTACATTTTCTCCTGCATTAGCAGCAGCGCCTTTAGGTGTATCAAAAACAGCAATTGAAGTTCCTGATGAACCACCATCTTTAATAGTAATAGTTCCTGCAGTGCTATCAGCTACGTAGTATATTCCTAAAATTCTACAAGGTCCTGCAAAAATTGCAAAAGAAGCAGTTCCATTAGTAGCTTTTACGGTGCTTATATATGTTCCCATATTTTTCTCCTTAATCGTGAGCTCCCGAAGGAGCTCACATTATTTTATTTACCTATTAACTCCAAGCAGCTGCGCCTGTGTCAAACGTAGGTCCTGTTGCTAAATCATAAGCAAAATTCCAAATGCCTTTTTCAAAACAAGTGAAATACAAATAAGTACCATGAGTTATACTATTTGTAGCTGCATTAGCAGGTGTGTACGTCAAAATAGTTTCACTCGCTGCAGACGTATCTATAGTTGAAGCAGCACCAGCAGTTCTACTCTCTACTTTTGATCCTGTTCTATAAACATCACTACCAGCGCAAGTAAACTTAAGTGTGTTTACTCCACCAGCTGTTTCATCTGATTGATAATGAACTACTACAGTTCCAACTGTTGCTGCCGGTAATGTTACCGCTTGAGCAGCAGCTCCTGTAAAGTTGTTAACCGTGATAACATTAGCTGTGTAAGTTAATGCTGCCGCAGTTGCTACTACTGTTGCAGTTAAACTAGTTAAATCTGGTTTCATTCCTAAAAACCTAGATGTTATAGTTCCTGTGCTAGCAGCTTTATTGATCTGTTGAAATCCTTTTTCGGACCTAACTGGACCATTAAACGATGTGTTTGCCATAATATTCCTCCTAGAATATCTTAAATGTAGTCCCTAGGGAAGTCGACTATACGCGTCTACATTTAATAATTGTTATTAATTGTATAGTGATTATTTTATATATTAGATTTTAATAGAGCGCAAGAGGGTGTGTAAGAAATATACGATTTCAGCGATGTGGCGTTTATTTAAGTAGCCACAGAAACTTGGGCAGCAGCATTTTCAATTGCGTTTTGTCTATCAGCAATTTTATTTTCCTCGAGTTTGATCTCAGTGATGACTTCTCTAATTTTATCATCAATTCTGACCATATCCAGAGTATATCTACCTTCTTGCTCATACTCCAGTTGCCACCTCAACTCCAAGGACCTTTTTTGTTTGTACAGGTCGTGTACCATCGATAACCTCCTCATAGGTTATTCTATTTACCTTGGGATCATTCATTTCTCCAAGATACTCCCATTTTATACTCTTATCTCCCAGTTTGTCAACTATTGAATCTTCAATAGATTCAACAGTATCTTCCGCTAATACTTCAAATTGAGCGTAGTATTTATATGCATTGATTTTAACTAGGAATTTCTTCATTTTCTCACCGTATTTTGAAAATGTGGCGGAACTGTGTTCCGCCACATAATTAGTTTAGATTACGCACCTTCAACGCCGTAGATACCTCTATAGTCAGATACGCCAAAAACGTATCTTTCTCTAGCTTTGTATCTAACGTTACCAGTATCGAAATCACCTTCCATTGAAGTTGTCAATGGAGTTCTTTCAAAGTGTTTCATACCGTTTGGAACGTCCGTGATAATATAAAACGAATCAGAATCATTTAAGAAATGGTTCACTCTGTATCCTTGAGGAATCATTCCCATAGAGTTGATTGCGTTAATATCATTATCTGCTGTCTGTGTTCTACCTTGAGATTTTAATAATCTCTCAGCTTGATACTGATTAGCAGATGGAACTATCATCTTCACGCCTCTAGCAGCTATCTTTAAACCTCTTTCATCAGTCATTGCAGCAATGTCAATCAATGCTTGCTCTAATGAAGTTTCGTTTAAGTCAGCTTGCGTAGTTAAAGTGTTCGAACAAGCCCCAGCTATTGTAGTGTGGTTTGTTGAGAACAATGAAACCGCGTCACCAGATTTAAATGTGTTTACCGAAGGTAAACCATTATTTAAAGGTACCGCAGCTTTAACTTGTTTAGCGTTAGACATAGATCTTGCTAGTGCTTTTGTATATCTAGAAGCTAGTCTATCGTAGAGGTTATCTTCGATAGCTTCTTCTGTGATTGCGAAAGCAAGCGCGATCGTTTCCATAGTGTAACGTGCAGTGTAAGTCTCTTGCGCTTGATCGTAAGAAACGCCTTGACCTTCTGCTTTTACATCAGCGTTAGCGAATCCTGATAACATAACTTCCTCTTCGAAAGCTCTGTCACTTGATTCTGTAACGTATATTTCGGCAGACTCATTGTCATACCGTTTGTACTCCAGCCCAAATAGTGCATTTAGGCCTGGTTCTAGTTCTTTAACTAGTTGTGCTCTTGATATTGCCATGTCTATATGCTCCTATTATTGCCAAGTGATACCAGCAGTACCAGTGTTCTGTAAGTATTGGTTAAGGTTGTGAGCAACTACAACTGAAGTATATGCTGCAGTCATGTCGCTATTTTCAGGGTCCTCAGCCAGTCTTATTAATCTCCACTGATTGTTGGTAGCATGGATATTGCCGTCATCTAATGTATTAGTACATTGTCCAGAAGTTTCTGATCCTGTTGGAACAGCTGCTGTAAAAGATAATGTTTTACCATAATCTGCTTGAGCTGCTGCTGCCGACATAGAACCTACGAAAAGTTGGAACGGATTGTCTATTACAAAGCAAGTAATATCCTCACTGTTAGCTGGAGTAATAGGTTGGTTGTACCAGTTCGACCACGTCGGCTTCAAAGTTGTTGAAGCGTTGTAGAAGATACCGTTGAACACACCTATTGATAAAAATGTACGCGTACTAGACGCTTCCACGATATATCCTGCTTTTGATTTAACAGAACATCCTTGAAATAAGTCTTGGTCATACGCGGCATCTATGTAGTATTTGCCTTGTCCTTGAGTCGCTGGTGTAGAACCAATCGTACCCGCAGAAATCAAACCAAATCCCGCTGTGTTACTATTTGCCATAGTTATTACTCCTTTTGTCTATATTTCTATAGACGGTTGATTTAAATCGATAGTAGGGAATTGGTTGTTATCCCGAGAATAGTTAAAAAATTAACTTTTCTTTGTACCACCGAAGGTTACACGAGACTGTCGATCGACATCGATCGGCATACTCTTATGTTGTTCCCTAAGTAAGTCGGTTTCAACTGCTTCGTCTTGACCTTCAGTAAGTTTCTTCTGATATTCAACACGAGCTTTCGCGAGTTCTTCGGGTATCCTAGCCAACAATAGGCCTCCTACTCCAATCACCCCAGCGTATTTACCTTCGGCAACTACTGGATAATCCGATCCTTCATATTCATCAGCTCTCACTAATTCATATCCTTCTCTAAGTCTTCCATAAATGTTTTTAGCATCTTGAAAACCTATTGATTCGGCTCGTATCCATCTGTGCCTAAAGCCATCAGGCGCTTTGGGTGCATCCAGAGAGGATGGTGGCTTGTACTCTTTTGGACGTTCAGTTTTTGTCCGAGTTCCAGCCGCACGAGAAGTTGTTTTTTTGTCTTTTGTCATATGCTTATGCCTCCTTCGTGAGTTTTAATTGTTTTGCATATTCTTCGAGTGGCACACCTAATTTTTTAGCTATTGCTACTTGAGATGATGTGAGTCTCATTGTTTTGCGACCAGTTTTTGCACTTCTATTCGCAGAAGCCACCGACTGTACGGGTCTAGTCGTTTGTATATCTCCACTATTATCAAATTTATTTGGAAAGTCAACTCTTATACGTTTATCTATTTCCTCATAATATTCATTTGATTTAGGATCATAACCTTCTTTTTCCACTAGATCTTTGTGAATCTCAAACGCTGTAAACGTCATAGCTCGGTTAGTTCCGAACCATTTGTTTTTAGCAGCCCAATCTTCAGCCATAGGATCAGCTTCAGGTAATGATTGTGGAGTTCTTTCTGGTAGTTTTCCACCGTCAGATAGCTGTGCAGGTTTCTCTTCCTGTACAACTTGTCTTTGTTGTATTTTCGCATTTTCGAACGCTAGTTCGGCAATACGTTTATTTGCTTCGACTTGAGCAGCTGCATCACCTGTTTCAATAGCTTGCGCTAAACTTTTTTGCGCAGATTCCATTCCAGTTTTTACA
>Ga0208030_1001983_pt1 | contig 10744 bp, 10 predicted proteins | sample MalvirDeepMed_M9_FD_184246 | JGI IMG/M metagenome (GOLD analysis project Ga0208030, IMG submission 184246) | Marine viral communities from the Global Malaspina Expedition - Malaspina viral metaG DeepMed_M9 (SPAdes) (version 2) | ecosystem: Environmental > Aquatic > Marine > Oceanic | place...
GCCCAATCATCGCTCCGGTCGTCAGCCCGTCGCACTGGATATCTATGGCGCGAGCTGTGGTGACAGCATCAGCAACAATATCAATAACGTCAGCATCGATGTTGGCTGCTTCGATGGACATTGCAACTTTATCAGTGTCATCGTTGTCAATGAGGAAAGCAATGTCACCCCCGGCTGATCCCTGCTGAATCTCAAACATTGCACCAGGGGCAGATACCCCAATACCAATTCGATCATTCGCCGCGTCCAGCCTAAACATATTGGAAACATTGTCACCGTGCATGGCTACGTCCAAATCTATTGAACCTGGATTGAGAAAAATAGCCATGGGAGCATCGCCACCAGCAACATCCTCTCGTCCGACCTTAAACGCAGTAATAAGACCAGCAGTCCCGGCGGTACCGCCGGCAAAGACGTTGAATCTTAATTCACCACTTTCATCTCCATCAGTGACATCAGTTGCGAATGCTGAAATTGATGCGTATTGTGTAGCGGCATTCCCAGCATCAACACCATAGAAATCAATTTGCCCCAAAGACATGTCGTCAGCCTCGGCTGTTGCGTCTGATCTATTAAATTTTAAGATTGCTGGCTTGTCTGTGGCAACATTCGAATTCCTCAATTCCAAGATGGCTTCTGTGTTGGCAGCAGTGTCTTGAAACAAAACTGTTGGGCGACCAGAAGCCATGGCGGCATCATTACGGACAGTCAAAGAGATGCATCCTGTTGCTTCAGCGTTCTCATTAACGATCACAGCGAGAGCACGATTGTCCGTTGCTGAACTGTTCGATTCAAGCCGCAGCATTTGCCCAGTAGTCAAGGCGGAGGAGGTGATGTTAACAATATAGCCTGTTGTTACAGCGGCGGCTGTGATGTCGAGAACGTTTGCATCGATGTTAGCCGCATTGATATCAACTGCAATTTGATCCGTGTCGTTGCTGTTGAGCTGGAGCAGGGGTGCGCCGCCGTCGTTGGCATTGGTGACCTCAAGCGTGGCGGCGACTGCGTCCGTGCTGTCCCCGATGGAGATGCGGTTGCTGCTGCCCTCGACGAACAGCATGTGGCTCTCGCCGCTGGTCTCCACCCTGAAGTCCACGTCACCACCGCCGTCGTTGATTGTCACTGCGTCCTGTGACGCCTCAACGAAGTGCATCATCTCCAGCCCACCAGCCTCGATGTACAGTGCGTCGGGGGTGAAATTCAGGCGGGTGTTTGCGTCCCCTGTGTGCCCAACGTACTGTGCCACGGTGAGCGTCCCGGCTATGTCACAGGCGGTTCCCACGTACAGCTTCTTGGCGATGGACACACCCCCCTCGACCCTAAGAGCACCGGTATCACCAGAGTTGTCCGAGGCGTCTGTCGTGTTGGTTATGTCCACGATGCCGACGAAGGTACTGGACAGGTCGTCGGAGATGGTTAGTGCGGTAGCCAGGGCGTTGAGGGATGATCCAGAGCCTCCCTCGTTTGCCGTCTGGAATACGATGTCTCCTCCGGCGCCAGAGCCCTTGCCCTGTCCGCCTGCTAGCGTCAGGGAGCCGCCGGCTATGTTGTTGGTAGTGCCTGCCGTGGTCGTTCCAGCCTGTATGACGACGGCTGTTCCTGCTGTATCATGAGCAGCAGCCGAAGTCGTGAGTTTATCGAGGGCGGTTATTGTAAGATCTCCGCTCGAGAAGGACGCGTCTGTCAAGCCGTCCAGTGCCACCGATGCCGTAACGGCCAGAACAGTGCCGGAGGTGAGCTGGATGTCGTTGCCAGCATCGTTCGTGAAGTAGAGTTGGTTCGGGGCAGCGTCCCTGACCCAGAGCTGGCCATATGCCGCGGTATCCGAGACAGCGGCCGACTGCTCCTTCATCGATACGGATGCAACGAATTTCGCCGATCCAGCGTTTGTTAGCCTAAGAGTCTCAGTGCCATCATCTTGCTGGAAAATAATATCCTTGGCATTAACATTTTGTTTAATAAGAAAGTCGCTAGAGCTATTTGTAAATGTTGCAATAGCAGTGCCTCCGTCTTTAAATATAATATCCGCCCCATCAGCGTCAAGAATGATATCGTTAGCAGCGTCCAATGTAATGTCAGCAGTCATTCCACTTGTAAGTATTATATCGCCACTTCCAGCAGCAACGCCGGAGCCAGATATTTCTAAAGCACTACTGTTGTTCTTGAATGCTCCGATTAAAACACCGCCATCTTTAAATAGAATATCTGCACCATCAGCGTCAAGAATGATATCGTTAGCAGCGTCCAATGTAATGTCAGCAGTCATTCCACTTGTAAGTATTATATCTCCGCTGCCGGCAGCAACGCCGGAGCCAGATATTTCTAAAGCACTACTGTTGTTCTTGAATGCTCCAATTAAAACACCGCCATCTTTAAATAGAATATCTGCACCGTCGGCGTCTAAAACGATATCTCCGGCAGAGTCTAGTGTAATTGTGGTTGCATCAACCTCAAAAGTGCCGTCTGCTGTGATTTGAATGTTCGCTGCTGCAGCATCATCATCGGTTGTGATAATTGAAAATGATCCGTGTTGAGCCATAGTCATGACAACTTTATCACCAGTATCTTGATCATCATGAATGGTTAATGTTGTATTATCAACATCAAAATCAAAAATAGTTAATGTACCGTCGTCCATTGTGATATTGCCGCCATCAGCAGAAAGAACAATATCGTTAGCAGCGTCCAATGTAATGTCAGCAGTCATACCACTTGTAAGTATGATATCTCCGCTACCTGCTGTCACACCAGATCCGGACATTTCTAAAGCACTACTGTTGTTCTTGAATGCTCCAATTAAAACACCACCATCTTTAAATAGAATATCTGCGCCATCAGCATCAAGAATAATGTCGGCGGCAGAGTCTAATGTAATGTCAGCAGCCATGCCGCTTGTAATTATAATGTCTGCTCTCGTTCCCTCTGAGTTGGGAGAAGAGCCAGATAATTCTAAAGCAGCACTGTTATTTTTGATTGCCCCGATTAAAACACCGCCATCTTTAAATAGAAGGTCATTTCCCTGGGCGTCTAAAATAATATCTCCGGCAGAGTCTAGTGTAATTGTGGTTGCATCAACCTCAAAAGTGCCGTCTGCTGTGATTTGAATGTTTGCCGCTGCAGCATCATCGTCAGTCGTCTCGATTGTGAATGCGCCATGTTGTGCCATGGTCATAACAACCTTGTCACCAGTATCTTGGTCATCATGAATGGTAAATCTTGTATTATCAACATCAAAATTAAAAATAGTTAATGTACCATCATCCATTGTAACATTGCCACCGTCAGCAGAAAGAATGATATCATTAGCAGCGTCCAATGTAATGTCGGCAGTCATGCCGCTTGTAAGTATGATATCACCACTTCCAGCAGCAACGCCAGAGCCAGATATTTCTAAAGCATTACTGCTGTTCTTTAATGCTCCAATTAAAACGCCACCATCTTTAAATAGAACATCAGCGCCGTCGGCATCAAGAATGATATCGCCAGCAGCATCCAACGTAATATCAGCACCGCAGTCAACAAGAAGATTACCGCCATCAGCAACAACAAAAGCGGTTACATCAACTGCTTCTTCGCCATTATCAGCTACAAGAGTGAGCACCGCTCCCGTGTCCTGCCCAGCTGTCAATGTAATCCCTGAGCCACTTACATACAAACTACCGGTAAGCTCATGACCGCTGACGCTGCTGAATTTTGCATATTGAGTTCCGCCATCTTTAAATGTGATATCCGCCCCATCAGCATCGAGAATGATGTCCCCACCAGCATCAAGTAAAATATCCACGCCGGAAACTAAATTAATATCTGCACCATTGAAATGCTTCAGATCTGCTCCGTCGGAGTGAATGTAAGTACCTGACCCTCCAAATTCAATTTTCTTCGTTCCAGCCATCAATAATGAATTCGCGGAAGTGTCAAAACGAGCGATTTCAGTAGAAGTGTTAGCATGGAAGATTATATCTTTATTTGTAACTGACGATGAAAGAATTGCATCGCCGCCGATTGATGCGGTCAAAACAAGAACGTTTGTGCCGCCTCTACTGAAGGAAACGTCTCCTCCCTGTCCTGCTCCAAAATCAAGCTTCAGCTTACGAGAAGACACAATATCTAAATCGGTACCATCACCACCAATATATTCTCCAGTATTTCCAAATTGAATTTTTTGGCTAGAAGCAACGAACGTTGTACCAGACAGGTTTATATTACCGCCATCAAATAATTGAAATACAGAAGTGGTTCCATCTAGTAAATCTAAAATTTTTCCGGTACCATCTTGTCTAACCGCTAAAGCAGGTTGAGTATTTGAGGTGTGGTCATCGTGGATGAAAGTCAGGGGAGCTGCACCAGCTTCAGCGATATTTCTGGTAAATTTGGCAGCATAACCATTTGTAATATCTTGAGAGCAATAAAGTGGTCTATATCCTAAAATATAAACAGCCGGATGACTGGTTGATTCAGAATCAATATAAAGAGCATTGTAGCCGCCAGTTTCATCAAAATCAATATTTATTCCTTTGATGTTCTCCGTATCAGCAACTCTTATGTCCAATTTGGTAGTTGGCTGGGTGCTTACAGATGAAGCAATTGCTACTTTTCCAACAAAAATGTGTGTATCGTCAGTTGTATCACCAAATTCGGTGGATCCCGTCGCTGAGATATTTGTTATAGTTTTGTTATGGTGATTAACATTGATTATATCAGCATTAATAGTGCCGCTAACAAACATGGCTCCCGTGAGAAACAATTCAGAATTACAATGATCCCAAATTAAATTTCTACTGCCGGATAGCGTAGTGCCGCCCGTTGACCACTGTAGAGAGCCGGAGCAAGAGGTTCCGTGACCACCTGATCCGCTTATAATATTTGATGGTACATATGCCCAGCCGAATTCTGCCATTTAAAAACTCCCCATTAAATCATTATACCGCGCTATCATCTATAGCCCTCCAGGCAGAACCATTGTAAAAGTTAAGCTTGTTCGTGCTAGTGTTATAGATCATGCAACCACCCGCTTGTTTAGTAAGGGCGTCTCTTTGTGTTGTTGTCATTCTAGGTGCCGGTATTGAAGAAGAAAGTACAGTTACAACTTGAACTAGAGCATTGATATCTTGATCAGGGCCAGAGCCGAATCCAACTTGATTAGTTTCACAACGTGTGCGAATCAGATTATTCACATCTTGTCCTCGAACAATGAAATCAACATCGGCTGCATTTTGGCGATTGATTTGCAAAGCGAAGGCGCGTTGCCCGGCAGCCGTGTCTTCCATTCCAAAAACCATACATTCCGTAAGAGAAGAGTTGCCCGTTCTTCCTCCGATCATAGCAGAGAAGACAACTTCGCCGGCTTCATCATCTACAGTAACATCAGAACTGTATGCTGAAATGCTAGCATACTTTATTGCAGCATTTGCTGCATTATGTCCATAAAATTCAATTGAACCCAGTGCCATGTCATCTGCCTCGGCTGTTGTGTCTGCTCTATTAAATCTTAAGATTGGTGGTTTATCTGTTGCAGCATTTGAATTTCTTAATTCAAGCAATGGGTTGGTTTCAGCAGCAGTGCTTTCAACAACCACGGTTCCCTCTGCAGCGACGGCATCGTTTCTGACATATAGGGGCCTCGCAGCGACAGCATCTACGTGATTAGTAATGACAGATACAACATTGCGAGCGCTCGTGCTATCACTGTTATCGTCAACTGCCAAATATGGCGGATTTGTTCTTGATGGTTTAAAACTTCCCACTATTTATCTCCTAATTTTGTCATAATTGAAATGTTTGTCATTTAAAAAAAACTCCACCATTATAATCCACTACTGTAATCATCGCTCATATCCATGAAACTAAGCATATACCAATTGGTTCCATCAAAAATCCACTGAGTTACATCTGTGTCAGCGGTAACTACATCATCTGATCCACCTTTTAAGTTAGTGCTGGTTACGTCATATGTCACTGCTGCTGTTGATATAACAGTAATTGTTTGTCCAGCAACACCATCATCAAACATCGTTAATGTTTGTCCGCTAGCGTGAGTCTTAAATAAGTTGCCATTTGCAACCGAAGGAGTGGTATCAGATGCACTAAAAGTTACAAAAGTTTCAGATGTTCCGCTAAATGATGATCTTCCTCCCACCGTTAAGGATGGCAATTTTGTTCTTGATGGTGTAAATATTCCCATAGTTTATCCCCATTATTAACTCGTTATCCCGGATCCTGTTAGCGTATACATACTTCCGGTTGGTATTTGTGTTAATTCCGCAAATACTTGGTAACTCAAATCATCATTGCCTGATCGATTTGAGATATACAAAAATTTAGATTTCACATCCATAGTAAGAGAAGCATTCCCGGCTGGAATCGTTATATAATTATTGTTCTTTGCTACGTCTGAAGTAGCGGTGATGGTACCAATACCTCCGCCTTTTGGTGAAGCAGTAATCGGGGATCCCTCCGAAAAATGAATATCTAAATCATACCCATTCGTTGTTGAAGTATTAATAACCGTTATGGACTTTGTTACATATGGAAATGAAATTCTGTGAACTTTTCCATCATCTAAGTTCGCTGAACCCGTCATAAACGGGGTTCCGGAAACTTGATAAGACCCTACATTTCTTAATCCTACATATCCGTGTTGACTTGTATAAGTTGCCATAATAATTCTCCTGCAAATTAATTAGTTTTCAAATTAATTTTGTTGCTTCTCCCTTTTGCGTTGTTCTTTTTTGTGTCTTGCAATTGCTCGTTTTTTTGCTAATCTTTTTTTGGTGGTCGGTTTCGTATAATAACGTTTTTCTTTAAATTCGTCAATAATACCAAGTTTCTTGCATTTCTTTATAAATCGTTTTATAAAACGATTTGGGTCTTCATTTTTTCTTGGCTTTTCTATATGATTTATAGACATTTTAATTTCCTGCTAATTTTTTCCAATGTTTACGTGACCCAAAACTGGAAATATCAATCCCAGGATCACTAGGCGCCATGCCGTCAAGTGCGCTTGATCCATACGGAGAAGAGGGGGATCTTGGAGCCGACATAGGTGTGGTTCCTTCAAAAATATTTACACCATTGTAGGTGTCTTTTCCGATTGCATCAAGAATTTTTTTTCTATTTTCTTGGAGTTGATTTTGTTTTTTTTGTCTTCGTGTTTTCGCCTCTTCATCAGATTCAAGTGTAGGTTTTTGTTTTGTTTCATAAACCATTTGTTTCGTAGAAGTTCCTCTTATAACTTCAGAAATAATAGTTGAAAGAGTGCCTTCTTCAAAAATAACTTCTTTAATGCACTCTTTAATTAACGGTTTCAAAATTTTTTTTAATTCTTCTTTTTTCATTAGAACCTCTATTGTTTATATTGACTGTAAGAATGTCTTTCTGCTTGTAAGCCATCTTGGATTTTTGCAATCTCGACTTCTATTATAGAAATACTTTGACCAATCCCAGATAGATTAGGCTCATTATCAGCTGAATAATCAGTAAAATCAGCAGGAGTCATTTCACTGCCGGCGATTAGTTTGAGTTGTTCGGTTGCTTCTTTTAATTTATCAATTGCTTCTTGCACACTTGTTTGTTTCAATGCAATCTGTTCCTCTGGATAAAAATTTTCTTTTAATTCTTCCTTTATAATTTGAGTTAATCTTTTTTTACTGATCTTCACAATTAATCCCCCAAAATCTTTTTAAACAAATCATTGATACTATTCTCTTTAACCTCACGAAGACGAGTCGTCATGGAACTTTGGCCATTTGGATAAACATATGCGTCCGGAGTCGAAGGTTCCGATACTATATCAAAGCAAATCAATTGAAAATCACTCTCAACAACAGTTTGTCCAGCACTTTCTTTAACAGACCCCAAGCCTCTAGACGAAATACCAAGTTTAACTCCGGCACTAATAAGATCTTTAAGAATCCGACCAGAAGGAGTATCAAGAACTTTGAGTTTGCCCATCACATTTTTGCCTTCCCACCAAATATCAGTTGCAATGTGAGAAACATTTTTAAGATTAACAACAGAATCATCCGGGTGATCTAATTCTCCACACGCACGACTGTCTTTAACAATCTTCATATAATTATCCATTTCTCTTTTAAGAACTTCATAGGGGTAAACACGACCATTCCCATTTTGTTTATCGGCGGTCTGAAGTTTTCCCGACAAATAAAGAACGCCATTTTGCACTTCTCTTCTTTCTTTCTCGGACAGAAGATCTTGGCAAACACCGCCTTCACATAAGGCATAAAATTCTCGTAATAGTTTCTTTTTCATTTTTTTCCTCAAATAAAAGACTCGCCGGCGCTACCGGCGCGATTCACTTTCCGCTGCAGCAACGGCGAACGGGCTGAAACATCCATCGTTTAATCGTCAACATAATCACCTCCTGATCTCGACGATACTCTCAAACCAAAGTCATCGACGATCATCGAGAGTAAATAAGTTGTCCCGCTTCCCAAACAAGATAGGCAGAACATATTCCCTAAAGAATATTCAAATGTAAATAGTTCTGTATAGCCATTTATACAAAATAAAAACATCGATGCCCAAAAGCCCATGCACAATGTACAGTGAAAAAGCCAAGTCCATTTTTTGCGTGGATCTTTTTTTGGTCTTATATTACTGAAGATAGACCCATAGACCAGAATAAAAGTAAGCCCATAAGCAGTCAAAATAAAATTTAATAAATTCATATTACCTCATCTTAAACCATTTTTCGAACTCTTCAGGGGCTTCACTAGTAAGAATATCTACCATAAAGATAAGGAGCAAAAAGATTATGTTGATACATAGATCCTTTCTTTTCTTCATGAGGAACTTCGCCTAATTCAGTTGAATATTCATTATCCGGATCAATTAGGGCATCGTCTTGAAGATCATCATAAGCGGTTGTGCCTGTAATATAAGGCTGCTCTGTCTCCATCCATTCAGAAATTTTTAATAGAGTGACCTTCACAGGATCGTGTGTAGCGGAGTTCATTATTAGACCTTCAAGAGAACCATATACATTTCCTCCTTTAATAGAATCATGATTAATAACCCCTTGGCTCCTTAAATACTCAAGGAGTCTAGATTCTGCACCGTATACAGCATCTGACATTACCTCTTTGGCAAATGTAATAATTTTTTTGGATGTTGGTTGTACCACAATATCAATATCTTTATGATCTAAAATCATTAGATCACCGTTTAAAGCATTGCGGAGATTTAAATTGAATTCAATTCTATCTTTCTCAACAATTTCAATTGTTATACTTCGTTCTTCTGGTGTTGGTTCGACTATTTCTTCTGGTTCAATATTAATTTTGACTGCCATTCTTTGATACCTCCGCAATTAAATCTTGAATATAAAAAACTTCCTCAATCATTTGCTGATTTATTGGAATTTTTGCATAGTTGTCCAGCTTTACCTTAACTTTTTTAAAATTTTCACTATTAGGGTTAGTTGACCCTTCTACAATCTGCTGCTGCACGGCGTTCTTGAGGCGGCCAAGCTCCTCGTTTAAAAAACTTTTAAGACCCAATCCATTATCGGAAAATGAAACGATATAATTTGTTAACAAATCTTTTTGTTCTTTTCTTAATGTTCTTTCATAAGCGTTATTGAACTTGTTTACAAAAGTTTTGTATTCAAGATTATCGAGATGCTTCATTTCTGTTAAAGTATTCTCTTTCCCTCCCAGAAATTTAATTAAATTATTCTCGAGTATAATTCTTTTTTTGGCCGTGAGTTTATTATTTTGAAAAAATAAACCTAGGGAAGCCATATCTTTATAATTTGGAACAAAATTAGAAAAAACAGTATGCCCTAATTGCTTGTTGATCTTGTTAATAAGATTTGTTTGAGAATTAAAGATCTGCTTTCGATCAAGTCCATAGAAGTCTTTTTTGGTTTCCTCGAGCAGTTTGCGAGAGAAACTTTCTTGTAATTCTTTACTTTCCAAGAGCGAGTTATATAATGTGAGTTCTTCACGGAGGACACTCTCTTTGTGAAAGAATTCTTTTAGTATTTTCTTTGTAATTGTTTGTCTTTTTTTGTCTTCTCGGACGATTGCTCTTGTTAATTCTTTTATTAGGCATTCGTAAAGAAAAGCGGTATTTCTTTTCTTATTGTGTTTCATGCTTCTTTCCTTTTCATTTTTTAATAATCGTAATAGCCACGGCTACATTCGTCCACCATATCTGGATACTCTACCGTTGCTGATACGGCTTGCAACTGTCCCCCGTCTTCATTAAGGACGCCTTGCATTTCTTCCTTGATAATTTGTTTTAACTGTTTATTCGTTAATTTCATTTTCTTCATCCTTCCGCAGTGATTCTATCAATGATTTAATTTCAAAATCAGTACTAAATAGTCTATGTTCTTCTAAAATATCAGGGTTTTGTGCTTCCGTCACTCCACGAGAAAGAGAAGCGAGGCCGTCAGCGCCAGTATACCCTGGAAAAGTTTTACGAAAAGTAAGTGGTTCCGAGAAGGCAGCATTAATCATCTGCTTTCTTCTCCCGCCTTTTCTGTGTATTTTAGTAGAATCTTTTTTATAGGGGCCTCGAGGTTTTCCTTTCGCCTCTGGTCGCCTGAACACGGTGTCATCACGCTTTGCCGGCGGTTCAGCTAATAAAACTTCTTCTTCTTCCTCGGCTGGTTCTTCTCCGCCTAAATCTAATTCTTCTCCGCCTAAATCTAATTCTCCTTCGCCACCAAGACCTAGGTCTCCGCCGGGTCCGCCTCCTGCCTCGGGAAGTTCTCCGG
>Ga0208030_1001989_pt1 | contig 10725 bp, 14 predicted proteins | sample MalvirDeepMed_M9_FD_184246 | JGI IMG/M metagenome (GOLD analysis project Ga0208030, IMG submission 184246) | Marine viral communities from the Global Malaspina Expedition - Malaspina viral metaG DeepMed_M9 (SPAdes) (version 2) | ecosystem: Environmental > Aquatic > Marine > Oceanic | place...
ACGGTTATTCCATAGTCTGCCGTTGTAGGAAAAATGTCCTACAGGTTTTAAGTTATATAAAACGGCAGGGTTCATGAAGTTACCGCCACCTACCTGCCAGAAATTCTGATAATTTTTGAGCTGTTCCCTGAGTTCTTCCATTGAATCAGCCACCAGTATGGCCGGTTCTGAGATAGGCGCATACTGGTTGAAGTCAGGGTTGCCGCTCGTCGTCATGACAGTAATAAATTTGTCAGTAAATTGTTTCATTTCCATACTATTTCCCCTTTATGAGTATTGATTCCAATCGCAATCGGAACATTCCATTGATATAAATTTAAGAATCTCACCAACTGAAGGTTGGTATCCCGAATCTAATTTTGCACCTGTAGCACAAACGACCTCACCTGATACCGAAAACTTTTTGCATTCGGGGCATTGATCCCCTTTCATTGTGTCTCTGTAGGTTTTCGGTTCGTCCTCTGTTTGAGTTTTGCGCCACTCTTCAATAATCTCAAGGACTTCAGCCCAGGTATTTACAGATTTGTTGGTATATCCCTCATCTGTTTCACCGTATACGTGTTCGGTTGGATGGTAGTGGACCTGATATTTTTTCAGCTCGTCGTGCCAACCGATATCATCCCATGTATCCCGATCGTGAAACCAGACCATAATGCGGCCTGATGTATGCGAGATACTTGGCGCTGCGTCGTTGCTGTACGCGGTATCTTCAAAGTCGTCGGGTATATCGTGATCGTCCATAAACGTGAGCCAGATCCGCTGATATATATACTCATTCAGATCGAGAAGTGTGGCGGCCTGTTCGGCCATTTCAAACGTATTGAATGAATTCATATATTGAGTTGCAAAGTCGGTTAATTCCTCGGAATCATGGTTGTCGGGATCAAATTCGTATCCAAATTCATCTGAGACAAACCACGATGCATACTCTAGGAATTGTTCGGGCGTTTTAGATTCGCACGCTTCTATCCAGTCATCGCGTAACCGGTCTGTATGCAGATCGCTTTCCAGTATTTCGTTAACGCTTCTCTTATCCCACGCTGACAGTTTATTGACTACAAATTTATCCATATTCTCAAGATTAAAATCTGTTTCGTCAGCTATAAAATCGATTATTAATTTAGCTGCTACGCTCATGACTGCACCTCTTCAAATTTTCTTTTGTAAGCCATATCTAATACTTCTGAACCAATCAGGTGAATAGGCGTGTTTTTACCGTCCCAGTATCCGTTTTTATTACGGAATTCTTCCTCGGTTTGATACGCCATAAAAAACGCGGTGTATTCCGCCTCACTGTTGGGAATATCGGCCATTGATTCGTAGTAATCGGCCAAATTTTCATCAAGAATTTCAAACATCAGCATATCGGAATCACAAAATTCATTAAGCTGTTTTGTGCCAGCGTTAACAAGTTTGATTTGATCGGCCGTTAGCCATTCTCGGACCGTCTTAACAAAAACTTGCGATAGAAATGGCACGTTGCAATCTAAGCAAATTCCAACTAATAATTTTCGGTCACAATTTATACACTGTTCCATTAATGCACCTTTTTCCCCCAATTGTGATATTGAACCCTTAAAACGTCGGTAATTTCCTCGAAATAATCGCCGTATAAATCCTTATATTTCCATCCGATATTCTCGCCGCCTTTAATGTCAGCAACGACGTTATCGTCGATATAAAATCGGACCGTTGCGGTGTAGTTGTATCCTAAATTGGAATCTACATCGGTTATTTCGACACGTTCATTAGGCGCTAATACATCTGAACATGATTGTTGAATTGATAGTATGTCTACCATTAATGCACCCCCTTTATGCGCGCATTCTCTCTTATTTTGTCCGCCTTTTCATCCAGGTTTTTATTATCCTGACTCTGGGCCAGTATTTTATATACCTGTTCATCTGACGCGCCTTTATGCTTTAGCCGCTGGCTATATTCCAGCGGTCCATACTTAAAACATATTGCCGTTAAAGCAGCGCCGGTTCTATGATCCATAATTCCCCCTTGATTAATTCGTTTAATTTAGCTATCCATGACTCGTATTCGCAGAGTTTCGGCCGGTAGCTAACCGGCCATCATCAGATGGAAGTTAAGCGCCTAAAAATACACTTTCAAAATAGGCCCATTCAGTCACCTCATCCAAGTTTTTATTCTGCTGCTTTTTTCTGCGGTCCTGCCGCGCTTTTTTGAGCAGCTTTGGCGCTTGTTCCAGCGCTCTTTTTTCGGTTCGCGTAAGTGGTTTATTTGTCAGATCTATTGCCATTGTTTAACCTTTACCGCGTGATAGGTATGCGCGGCCCACCTATTTATTTATTTAGTTATGCAGCCTGTACAAAGCCGCTGGTATCGTGTTTGGCCGCGCCTTTGGCAGCAAGGCCAACATAATGGCCGGCCGCGTCTTTAAATCGCATATCGTGAATGTCACCATCAATAACCGGCATACCTTTGAAAGTAGCTGGGAGATTATGCTTTTCTGCTTTGAATACAACGGCGGCATTAAAACCGGCCGCGACATATTTGGCCGCCTCAGTTTGGTTTTTCAAAGTTTCGGCAAATGAAAAAGTAAGGTGATAATTGGCCGGTTTATTAATCCGAGTATTTAACGGCGCTTTTGTGTAGTCATACCATTGGATATCGTCGAATATCTTGAATAGTTGCGGCGCGATATGTTCCCATAAAATATCGGTTGATCCATTTGGCCGCGTGGCTGCTTTTAATCCTTTGGCCGCTGCTTTGTTTGTATGTTTGTCAATTTCAACGATCATTAGAGCTATAAAAGCGCTTTGATTATTTACGAATAATTCAGCGCGTTTTAACTGCGCTTTGGATGTATTATCCTTATTCCAGTTGAAATTTCGCTTAGCCAGGTTTTTATATCCATGATTCATTCGGCCGCTGCCAACACCTAAACAAACGGCGCGGCATCCATCGGTTGCCCATGGACAAAAATTCTTTAATCCTGATGAATCCGACGGCGGCATATACATGACATTAGTTAGATATGGATCGCTGGTATCTAATTCATTGGATAAGTCTATTTTGTAGCTAGTGCCAAATAAATTAGTTGATCCCAAATAGTCACGCGCCTGATTCACTAGGCCTATGAATTCGCTTAATTCATAATGGCCGCTTATGCGCTCAATTACTGATGCATTTGGCCTGTAGTTTGATACACTTTGATTAGTCATTAAAGTACCTCATATACTTTTATTGATTAGGCGCTGTTCAGAATTGCCGTTCTAAGCAGCGCCGGTTTATTTATTGATTACCAGTCTTTAACCTTGATTGTTATTAATCCAGTTTGAACGTATGCAACTAATGTTGAATTGTTTTTAGGATGGAATGCGGCCGGCATTTGATCGCTGTTCCTTGTGATATCGAATAAGGCCCTATCAGCTTTTCCGGCCACTTTGGCGCGCTTGCCGATAATTATTGGTATAACTGTTAGGTTATACTTTTCAGCTTTGGCCGTCTGATCATCAATTAATGAAATTCTAATACTTTCATCTAATATTAGAATTTGAACGGCCGCGCCGCGCTTGAATCCGGCATCAGATAGAAACCGGTTGTTGGTTGATTCTTCCAGCCATACTCTAACTTTTTCTACAGTTTGACCGGCCGCATTGGTCCGGTTGTGTAGTTTGGTTGAGAATTCGTAAGTCTTCACTTTGTACCTCTCTTATATTGGCCGGTGTCGCGGCCGCTTGTTTTTATGTAGCCTTATTGGATCATAGATCGACACCATAAGTCAAGTATTATTTAGATATTAAATTAATTGATGGTAAAATTCTGGGAATAAACAGGAGTGATAAATGGCCGAAATAAAACACGATCTTAATGAAAAGCAATTGATGTTTTGTAATGTGTACCTTGACAATGGTGGCAATGCCAGCGCCGCGTATCGCGCCGCATATGGTGAAAAACAAAGCGAAGCGCACATAAACAGCAGCGCTTCAAGGCTGCTCAGGGCAGACAAGGTAAGACAATACCTTGTCAAGGTTCGTCAACAAAACCTAGCAACTACGCAGCGTAAACAAGATATAGATAGGGATTTCTTGATCAATCAGTATCTGGAATTAGTAGCGTTAGGTAAAGAGCACCGGCAACTATCAGCAGCAAGGCAGGCGCTTGATTCATTGGCCCACATAGCAGGATTATGGATTGATAAGCGTGAGCTAACGCAGCAGATAAACATCGACGCAACACTTCAGGCGCTTGATAGCGGGACCTTACTGGACGCCTTGACTAGTGCCAACGATACACCAGCTATTGAAGCGCAGTACCGCAACATCGACGATTGAAAATTTGGATTTTTGAAACCGGTAAGGCATAAGGATCACACACGCTCAGGATATAGCACGCACGATATAGCTCGAGCGCAGGCCTGGAATAATGACGCGCAGGGGTGTCATCCGAAAATTAAGGAGAGGCGAACGGCGACCGGCCCCCGCCACCTATGGTGGTAGTGTACACCTCGCAACCGTTTTTGTAGCTATTTGCCAACCGTTTTTGTGACTATTCCGTATTCGTTGTTTCCCATTCCGTTTTTGCATCTATTTCGCATTCCTTAGAGGAGAAGATCCATGTACTCGGACTGTCCTGTTTTAGGCGTCCTACCTGTCCTGTTTTGTGCCTAGGGGGGTATTCTGGTGCTATGGCATAGTTGGCCTTCATAAATATATTTCTTTGAGGGGTGTCATGTTAGAGGAAAGATCCTGGGAAAAGTAAGGTTTAATTATCAAGTAGGGTGGTGAGGGTATGCTGAATTGTTATTACTGGGTCCTTCCTAAAGTAGGACAGTCCTGTAAAGTTGTCCGAGTTGTCCTGTTTTGTGACTGTATTATCTTAGAATTTGTTATGGGGGGATATATATAACCCCGAAGGGGTATATATCCCCCCTTTCTTTCTTTGCTTCTTTCTTTCTTTTTTTAGGGGGGTATTGAAGTATTGAACTGTTGCAGTGTTGCAGTGTTTTCGGAGGGGTTAGGGACTCTCTTCTTCATTCGGGGGTTGGGGGTTGCGGCCTGGGCGAAGAAGGTCATCGGCTACTTCGGAGGAAATGCGGCGTTCACCTGAAGGGAGTCTGACAAATGGAATCAGGTCTTTTGAAAGCCAGCGTTGGACCGTAATCTTATGGACACCGAGTGTGTCTGCGAATTCTGCAACTCTTAACAACTTCATATAAGCACTATAGAAGATAAGCATAAATTTAAACAGGACACCATCAATGCCCGCCTGATTATGCGTACCACACAATCCGTATTAAGACCTTACGAATCTGGGTACTTTAAGGTGCGGAAAGGTTGTTTTAGTGGTGGTAATTTGCTATTTTAAATAAGGGCATATGCATTGGGTTTGTGGCACCTCTCACAATCGTATGTCCCCGATCGATTTCCACCGAATTCAGAGGAGGTCTTTATGGCAGGTCCAAGACGAAAACCAATCAGAGCCTCACGTAAGCCTTCTGCATCACAACAACGCGGCCAGTTAAACCGTATGGCTGCAAGGCGCGGAGCTTCGGCTGGACTCAGGGCAAGTCGTAAGGCTGCCACTGGTCAGCACAGTTTTCGCAAGGCAGTGGCTAAACAAGGTGCATCCGCCGGTAGAAGAGCTGCTTCCAAAGCCAGTAAAGCCAGAGGCACATACGCCCGAATACGAGCAAGGAGAAGATAATGCCTATCGTAAAAGTTGGTGGGAAAACCAAAAAGATCAAGTACGGCAACAAGAAGCCAATGAGAAAGCCCAAGAAAGGCAAGAAGTAATGTCACTGGCCATAGATATCGATGAGGTTGTTAAGGTTAACATCAGCGGTACCTGGCATGATGTTGCGTATTACGGTGAGGATGACGAAGCTAACAGTAGTTTTTTTCTTGATTCCTATGAGTTCATATCGAATCCCGGGTTTGATCAGAATCTTGAACATGGCGGTGGACAGGGTGGGATATGTGCGACGGGGTTTTCGTTCATTGATGCTGAAACGAACCTCACAATATCAGGGCCTTTAACGTCGATTATTGCTGTGATGACGGCAGATCCAGAGGTATATGTTCCCAGGGTAACGCCATTAGAAAAACAAAAGGTAGGTTAAATGGTTGCCATACCCGAATCTCACAGGAAGGAAGCTGTACGGCGTATTGAAAAGGAGTTCGCCCGAAGGAATTTCGTATCTCCTGACGGAAAGGAACCCGACTTCCTTGATCATGTGAAGATTCTAGAGAGGGCGCAGATCCATTCGGGGATATCCGGTGGTGCCGTGCCTTTCCAGAAATGGCCCTACCTCGTTGAACTTGCCAATGCGCTCGTTGAAAACCGCCTTGTTGCGATACTTAAAGCAAGGCAGCTCGGATTTTCGTGGACAAGTGCCGCATACGCTGCGTGGCTTCTCACGTTTAATCCAGGGACTAACGTCCTGATGATATCCAAGGGACAGACTGAAGCCTTCTCACTTCTTGACAAAGTACGCTTCATATTAAAGAACTTGCCTGAGGACTGGCAGGCTCCCCTTTCTCCTGATTCAAGGAGTGAGATAGGTATACCGAACCGTGATTCAAAGATCTTAGCCCTTCCTTCGACAGAAGATGCGGGAAGATCAGAGACGGCATCGGTCGTTATACAGGACGAGGCGGACTTTCATGAGTACCACGCACAGAATTACACGGCGGTAAAGCCGACAATTGACGGTGGCGGCCAGATGATCATGGGATCAACGTCAAATAAACGCGAGATGAGTTCGCTCTTTAAGGAACTCTACCGGTCGGCTCCGGATAACGGGTGGAAGACTCTCTTTGTTCCGTGGCACGCAAGACCCGGAAGAGATGAGAAGTGGTACGAAGCGACGAAAAGCTCGGTTCCGGTACTCGATCTTGAGGGAATGAGTCCCGAACAGTACATGGAACAGGAGTATCCCGGCGAAGAAACAGAAGCGCTCGCACCCCCGAAAGCTCAAAGCATCTTTGACAGAGACATGATTATAGGAATGGCAGAAGAATGCAAGTCGCCGATCCGCGAAGTGGGACCCGCTCATATATACCAGGAGCCACGCGTCGGGAGAAGGTACGTTGCAGGCACTGACGTTGCGTCGGGGGTCGGTATGGACTACTCGGTCACTGTTATACTTGATGTCAACTCGGGGTATGTTGTCGCAGACCTGGTCACAAATACGCTCCAGCCCGAAGACTTTTCGGTGGCGTCGATGAGACTCCTTGAGGAATTCAGCGATCCCGACTGGGCGATTGAAAATAACTTCTCGGATACCGTTCTTACGATTGCGAGAAACGAAAACTATCCGCGCCTCTACAGAAGGACTGTCGGCAGGGGCAAGACGGCGAGGCGTGAAATCGGATGGAAGACCGACAGGATGAGCAGGCAGAATCTTTTTGACGAACTCAGACTGACTTTCAATGACGGACATCTCACGATTCCCAACAGACAGGGACTCGATGAATTCTCAACGATCATTGCAGCTCCCGGTGAAAAGCCGCAGGCGATGGGTGGGTCCCACGACGATTACGTCATGGCACTCGGCATCGCACTCATGTGCAAAAAGAACAGGGGAATAACGAACCACGGGAAAATTATCCGCCTACCGGCGTTTGCATAGGAAATATTTATGGCTGATTTAAGAGAAAGGCCCGAAGCAGAGCAGATAACACGCTTTCATTCAAAGATGTCCGAACTCTGGTCAAGGGCGCACGAGGAATTCCGCGATAACGATGCGTATTACCAGAGAAACTTCCGCGTATGGAACGCAAACTACCAGGGAAGGCCCGTATTTTACGACTCAACACCGACGCATCTCGTCGATCATGCCGTCGCAACCCTCATGAGCTTCTCACCGAGGATTCATAGAGAGGCTGTCGGCGACACTGAGCAGCATAAACTCGATGCAACCGCACTCGAACACGGACTTAAAGCCGTTTTTGAGAACTCTGCGATGCACGAACCCAACCTTCCGTGGAAAATGGTGGCACAATATCTTGTGGCCCACGGCTATGGAGTCATTGAAGCGCCTATTTTAACGGGATTATCAGAGAAACCGTCCCCGCCAAAGCGTGAAAACTTCCCCGATGACGATCAATACGAGCAGGAAAATGCAATTTACCGCGCTCAGAGCAGGGAATTTAACCCGATCCGTATCAGGGTTCCTCACCCTTCGACCGTTCTTATGAATCCTACGGAGAAAATTCCGCAGATCGCCATAAAAGCATCGAAGATGACAGCGCAGGACCTTCATGAACAGTCGGTTATGAAGAAGAAAACGCAGAGAAGGAAGTACGCAGAGATTTTTGACATGGATGATTGCGATCCGTGGGACGAAATCGAGGTCTGGGACTACTGGACACCGTACTGGCACGTAAAAATGCTCGCTAATCCCGCACCAACCTATGGTTCGCCGAACTCACAGGCCGCAACTCCCATCTATATGGAGAGAAATACGTGGGGATTTGTTCCTTTCGTCCACGCTTTCGCGGGACTTTCAGGGATGGACATCGCAGATTCAGGCGGAGACCCCTATAACTTCGCTCAGGGAATCTTAACTCCCAATAAAGAGACTATAAGGAAAAGAACGCAGGAAATTTCGGCATCACACCAGATGCTGCTAAGGACTGCCTTCGCACCGATGGGAACATCACGCGACCCGATGACGCTCGCACAGGCAATCCAGAACGAGGGAATCCTAGAAGGAGACCCGCAGGACTACTGGGTCATGAACACGGGAGACATTCCTGGATGGATGCAGAACGTGAGGATGGGTACCGATAATACGCTCGAACTGGGAACGTATTCATCGGCACTCGCGGGACAGAGACAGGCAGGCGTCACAACCGTCGGCCAGCAGGCAATTTTAAATACCGCGGGGATGAGAATATTCGCAGGACTCGCCATGCAGAGAGAACACATGGCATCGATAGTCGGCGGAAGAATCCTCCAGCTCGTCGATAACGTGTCCGAACTTTCGGGCGGAATCGGCGCCAACGGGAAACTTCTAAAGAAGTCACAGATACACAGCGTCTACGGCGTTCAGATTGCCTTCCCCCACGCAGAACCCGTCATGGAAATGCAGGGCAGACAGGTCGCAATGAGCGAATACGGAGCGGGCTTAATTGACCCGATGACATATTACGAGGCCGCAGGATATGAGAACGGCACCGAGATAAAACAGAGACTGATCGAGGAAGCGATAAGAAATCTTCCAGCGGTCAGGGAAAAAATCGAGACCGCAGTCGCGCAGGAAATGGGACTCCTTGATGAAGAGAACCAGGAAGCGGCAGCCCAGCAGATCCAACAGCGTCAGCAGGCTATGGCACCACAGATTCCGGGAATGAACGGAGCTAGTCCTGGCGGCCCCGGTGGAGGAGCTGGCCCCGCTGATCTGAACACACCACTTACGCCCGATACATTTACACCCCCGAGGATTAACCTTGCCCAGTAAAAATCCATACACAGACGCAATTTTAAATATCGCCGACGAGTATAAGGCGCTCTTAAAGGACGCTCCCAAAAAGAAAGTCCCCAAGATAATGAGCGAGAAAAAACTCGGCGATCCGATGCCTAGGCTGAGAGAGAGACAGGCCATAAGAGGAATAGCCTCACCGCCTGAAGGAGGGATGGGCATTGGCTAACGGACCTAAACTACCCGATATAGTTCTGCCGGGAGGACCCGAAGCAGCCACGCAAAGATACGAGCCGCTTGAAGACCTCGGAATCGATAAGCAATACTTGGCTATCTGGAACGCACGCCTTAACCCGCCAGGTAAAAAAGTTTCCGCACTCGACCTTGAAGCGTTATTAGATGGGCTGGAAGAACGTAACGCTCTAATCCGTGAAGGTGCAAGCCAGACAGACATCCAAGACCTCGACAATGATGAATATGCCCCGCTGAAAATTTTCAGACTCGATTACAATGAGATCGTCGATCCTGAAGATTTTAAGCAGCAGTATGAGTGGTACGCGAATAGCGATTACGAAACCCATACGCCTATGAGCGAAAAGGACCTCGTTGATTACATAGGTGAGCTTTCCCAAGAGGTTGATGAAAAGTGGACTAATACCGGATTCCAAACTCCTACCAGCCCCCGCCAGTTCGTGATCGACAACCTTTTTTACAACTGGGAATTAGACCCTTCGGGCAGGGCCAAGATGATAAATATGCCTCTTGAAGGTAAGTCACCTGCTGAAATGCTCGGCTTTGAAGTCCTTGAAGCTGTTTCAGATGAACTTGCGATGTCACCTCAGTTCATGACTTACAACCAGAAATACTGGCTTGGGATAGATAAGGCGATTGAAGCAGGTAGAATTCCGTCTGCCTATAAATCGATCCTTGATCCCAATACAAAGTGGACTGAATCCGATGCGATAAACACACTGGAATCTCTGGGGATTGATCCTGGCGCCAATCCTTTAAGCAAGCTCGATGATATCGCAGATAGATTTGAAGAAACGTGGGAATCGAATCTCGACAACATACAGCAGGGCGCACGGCTCTCGGGTAACGTCGAAAAGTATTTTGAGAATATTATGACAACGACCGATCCAGATGCTGAAATCGGACCCGAGGACATAATCCCAAGGATGGGGGCAGAGGAACTTATCGATCAGGAAAAGTATTCACAGTTCACCGCACAGAACTGGGACTTTAGCAAGTCGATTGAAGATAATGTAAAAACCCTGATGAAAGTTAATGATAAGGATTTCGGTGGTGAGGAACCTTTTAATCTTGAC
>Ga0208030_1001991_pt1 | contig 10723 bp, 12 predicted proteins | sample MalvirDeepMed_M9_FD_184246 | JGI IMG/M metagenome (GOLD analysis project Ga0208030, IMG submission 184246) | Marine viral communities from the Global Malaspina Expedition - Malaspina viral metaG DeepMed_M9 (SPAdes) (version 2) | ecosystem: Environmental > Aquatic > Marine > Oceanic | place...
AGCACGGTAGATGTACGCGTTTGGGTCTCGAGTCTGAACGACAGTTAGTGGGCGGGCCATGACTCTCTCCTACGTGTAGTAACTGCGTCCAGCCTTGTGGTACGTCGGGCCACCTTCGACCATCTGCCCGGTGGCTTGTCCAATGCCCATGCCAATCCCGGCTCCTGCGGGACCGCCGCCAACACCGGCACCAATGCCCGCACCAAGCAGGCTCAAGGCAAATGGAACCGCACCGCTTGGCTGCACCTCGTACATGATTTCTGGCAGGGGCTTGCCGGTTGCCATTGCTGTCAGCAGTTGCGCTCGAGCAGACTCGGGGAAGTTTTCCGCCCTCGCTCTGGCTGCCTGCATCTGCCCAAACCCGCCAGCGGTCAGCTTTTGCTGTTGAGCTCGGAGAATGCCGGAATGGGTGAGGCCCCTAGCTGCTGCGTTGCTGACGAGATTCTGGTGGGCGCCGGACAGCTCGCCTGCGATGTTGGCCCGCTCCATCTCTATCAGTTCATCGGAAGACGGGATTCTTCCCATCAGTCGCTGCAACTCTTGTTGACGGACGTTAATCATCTCGTCTCGGTAGGGCTGCATCTCCTGGCCTTCCTCGACCATCACCGGCTGTCCGGTAAGCGGGTCGGAAGACGCCACCATGGGGGCGGGCTTTGCCTCCTCCTCGTCGCCCCAAGGCTCATCCCACCATTCTTTAAGCGTATCTAAAACCATGTCACTCCCCCGGTTCTCTGATGCCGAGTGTGTACTCGTTCATCCGGTTGAGCCACGCCTGCAAGGCTTCTTCGTCCAGCATGGCTATCTCTTGTGCCATCGGGCCGGTAAGCAGGTTCATCTGGCCTACAAACGCTTGGTGGCGAGCTTGAAGCATGGGGAGCGAAGCAGCCCCAGGGAAGGGAGCTCCGGCGGGACCGCTGACGCCTGCCGTCTGCGCGTAGGCTTGTCCAGCCTGATAGGGCACCGTCATGCGCTGCTGGGCGAGTGCTTCGATGGGCGCTGCCCGTCTCTCGTAGCCACCGGGACCAGCGGCTTGCTGCCAAGCCGGAAGGATCTCCTGCCCAACCATCTGCTGCAAGGCTGCGGTACGACGCTGCTCGAGGCCAGCTTGGGCAAGCTCTGGATCGTAGCGCGGGGCATCTCTCCCGCCACCCATCGGAATGCGATGACCGGGTTGATAACCCCGCTCTTCGTCGGTGAGGCCTGTAAGCGGTTTTCGTTCAGCCATACGTCCTCCTAGATCCAGGGTAAGCTTTTAGCGTAAACCCAAGCCATTCCGCCAACAGCCTTGGCCGCGATGTGATCGTATTTTAGGGTCACAACAGAGTCCGCAGAAACATCATGCGACACGTCCACCACAGCCGGGTTGAGTGTCGAGACGGCAATCTGGTCGCCAACCGCAGAGCCATCCACCTCAAACTGGAAGGTGCCCACGCTAACGTCCTCTTCGAGGGGCTCACCCAGATCTACAGAGATCCGCACAATCGTTACGTTTTGGTCTGGCTTCGCCACCGGAAACGGGTAGGTCGTGTGGTCGGAGTTGAGACCCCAGTATTTGATGCCACCGGACGTGAACGTATCCTCACGCAACGGAACGCCCCAGGCGTGAATCACATGCGGCTTCTCTAGTGCCGTAGGTGGTATCGAGGCCTCGGGCATGTTTTCCCGGTTGACCCCAAAGCCAGGTCGCAACTGATCGTCGTCGTTGATAGCCCTTTCGAGCGCATGGAAGTTGGCGTTCAGCTCTTCCGCAGAAACCACCGCACCAGGACGGAACACAAAACCAGCGTTGTAGCGGCTCATACCACGAGCTCGTAGCGGAGGGTCAGGGTTACGCTTGGGTCTTTGTAGAGATACGGGATTGCTGCCCCAGCAACCGCAGTGACATCAGACAGCTCAACCGTGATGTTTGTATTTGCTCCAACCGCAAAAGACGTGTCTTCGTCGCTGGTGAAATCGCCAGCCGCTGGTATCTCTTTGGTGTATCGCAGCCCAGCAGCAAACACCTTCAGCGTTGCGGTGTCTATCCCGCCAGCCTGGGTGAAGTTCCACGCAACATTGATAACGGTGGCATCCATGGGCAACGCACCCAAGTATGCGGTGATTGTCTCGTCAGCAGCGATGGCTATCTGGTCTTCGTTCCCATCTCCAGCAGCTCCGTTGTCGATGGCAATCTCGATTGCTTTGTTGCCCATGGGGGCACTCAAAACCGAGACAGCATACTGCTTCTGAAGAAGGTCGTTTGGGATCAGGCCCTGCTCAAAGTTGGCCGGTCCAACGCTGTTGATGCCAGCAGACAGCGCAGAGAAGCACTCATTGACATACGCCGGGTTGATGACGTCTCCCTCTTCAAAGGTATGCGGCAGAACTACCTTTGGCATCACTCGGCCCTCAAAAAGACGTTGAAGTAGAGGAGGATGCGAAGCCCGGTTATGGGTCCAGACGTGTTGTCGTCAGCGTCCCCGTAGCCACCATTGAGGGTGTGGTTGAACCAGAGCATCTGCCCCTTGTTCACAACAACACCGTAAAGATCTGCGTAGACGGTTTCGTAGGCAATGGGCGTAATGGTCGGACCCACCGTGACGTTGGCTGTAGATTTGCTGCTGTTTTCTGCGGTGCCAAGCTGGATCGCAGCCCCGCTTGTTGTGCTCCGGCAATAGACACCAATCTTTTGGAGCTCCCAGTCGCCTCCGGTTACCGGGCACAGGCGTCTCAAATCGGCCCAGGAGATGTCCTGCCCGTGAGTAGGCGCAAACGTAACCATCGCTGGCGCCATCCGAGCTATCAGGCATTCGGCGGGGATCGTTGCCGCATCGAAGTTGTCCGAGTCCAGATCGTTTATAGAATCTCGAGCGACCTCAAAGTTCACCTGGAGAGACAGCGCAGAGATCTGGTGCCCGTCCTCGAAGATCTGGGGGATAACCAGCGCGCTCACAGCGACTCCGTAACAAGGCGACCATCATTGGCTACCGTCAGCCGCCACTTTGTCCCATCGGGGGAACTAATGACGGGAGAGACGCCAATCATATCGTCGCTTGAGTCAACAGTGAAGATTGTTGCCCATTCGCTGTCTTTCCAGCGTTGAAGTTCGAGTGCGCTGTCGTCGTTGACGACGAGCCGGTACTCGGTTTTCTTCGACCCTGCTGTGATTAGAACCGGGCCACGGAGCTGCTGGATGACATGCTCAAAGAACTGCTGGACCGGCATTGTCTGGCCACCGGGGATCAGCCCATAAGACGGAGTGTCTCGGGCCGACCTTACCATTTCGAGAGCGTCCTGGTGTCCAGTTGCAGCGAGCGGATGTCCAGGCCGTGTTTGTGCTTTGTTTCCAAGCCGATACGGATGGTTCTGCCCTGCGCCCCATGGAGGAGAAGCTTATCTGAATAGGGGTCTGGGTTTGACCATAGGGCAGAGTCGAAGACATCCAGAGCGCCGAAGTTGGTCACCCTTCTGGGCTGATAGTCGCCCTCTCCGTCGATGTCTGCGCTCTGGTCGTACCTTTCTGCGTCCAGCCTGCTCTCGCTGTCCAGAAGCCACCAGACGTGTGTGCGCTCGCTGTGGATGCCAGCAAACACCGTTCGCAGCGAATCAAACCTGCGGCATGGGTGCTCTCCGAGAACGATAGACGCACTCTGCCACGAGCTCTCCACCCGCATCTGGGCTTCGGAGCCATCGTAGTCAATGCCGTCGTCCTTTTCCTGGGCATCAAACCTGAAGTAGCGGACAAAGTGGGCTTGCTCTGGGAAGAGGTTCTCGCCGGAAAGCCCAGCCCCAATGAAGTGTTCAGAGCCACCTCGAGACAGCACGCTCGAGAAAGCCCCAAAGCCAGCGTGGGGCACAGCAATCGAGACAGCATCCCCGTCCGAGCTGGTAGCGTTGAAGCGGTACTCTGCCCATTCCTTTCTCCGCAAATCGTAGACGAAGACAAGGTCGGAGATCTTGCCGTTGTAGTATCGGCCAGACGGAAAGGCGATCCAGTACTGGGACTTCTTTCGGTAGTAGCCCGCACAAGCCATAGAGAAGACAGGCTTGAGAGCTCTCAGCCTCTTCTCTATCTTCTGCGAGAGCAGGGTTATTCCGCTGCCGCCAAAGAGATACACCCCGTCCTCCCCAAGGAAGATGAGGCTATCACCCACGTTTTCTATGGTGTCTGCGTTGACGCAGCCAACACCATCGACCACCTTTCGCATGTTGGCGTCGTACTGCGATTTCACCCAGCCCATGTGAATGGACCGCTCTTTGAACGCCACAAGATTGTTGGCAATGCTCCCAAGCCCGGTGATGGCAGAGCCGTCCTTCGTCTTTACCCTGATTACATTGTTGCCAGGCCACCCCTCTGGATCGAGGAAGTTGGAATAACGCAGTGCGTCACGCTCCTCGTGGAGGCCAGCAGCGTAGAGTCTGCCATTCATTGAGGTTAGCAGCGTTGCCTTTGGTGGCTTGTCGAGATATGGACCCTCGTCGTCTCCATCTACGCCCCAAAACATGGCAGAGCCATGGAGGGGTGAGACCGTCCTGTCTATAGCCGGGAGAGCCGTGAACCCCTGGTTGGGCGAAAACGAATAGAGGGTGCGGTTGTTGTCGTCCTGGTTGTATGCGGTTGCAACGACGAATCGGTCCACGAACTCGACACCCTGCCATTTTGCAAGGTGGTCTAGGCCGAAACCGGGCAGATCGAAGGAGTGGGAGAGGTCTCCGCCGATGCCAAAGTTGGCTCGAAGTTGTCCCCTGCCGTCCTCGTCGGCAATCCCCCTGATCTCATAGAGGGCGCCCCTCTTCGACCTGAAGTGCCACAGCCCGGTTGGGTATGGCTGGGTGTTTGCCCCGATCTGCACAGCTCGGTTTGTGCTGCTTCCGTGGAACGCCACCCCTCCTCGAGTAAGGCCGGAGTGGCTGGACAGATCAATGTTGTAGCAGATTTCTGCTTCGCCCGGCTGCGCGTGCTCTGGATAGTCAGTGAGTCCTCGAATCACTGGTATCTGAAGCGATTGCAGAGGCGCAGGCATTACGCCTTCTTCTTCTTGGCCGGAGCCTTTTTCTTGGCGGCTCGCTTCTTCCTAACCGGGGGAGGGGCGTCTTCGATTGGCGCAGGCTCTCCACCTGGGACACCAGCCCGGACGGCAGCCAACTCGGTGCGAAGAGCAGCAGACTCGGCCTCGAGCTTAGCAAGCTTCGCCTCATAGGCAGCCTTGACCTTGCCCTCGACTGCCCCATGGAGCTCCGCAACAGAGGCTGTCCCGCTCACATCAATCATCTGCACACCAGAAGATTTAGCTCTCGCAATGACGGCTTTCCGGCGTTTGTCAGAGCTTACCTCGACCGTTTCTCCTGGGCCGATGACGTAGAGCGTACCAAACTGCTTAAACCGAAGGGCTTTCTCGCTGGGGTTCTTCAAAACATGCATGGTTGATCCTTATTCTCCGTAAAATCCGCCGCTGTAGTCGGAATAATCCGAAGGGTGTGCAACGTGAACGTGCCTGCTGCGTTGCTTGTTTCTGTCTTCCGAACTTCGCCTGTTCATGCTGGATAGTTGGGCAAAGCGAAGTTCGTCTTGAGACGTGTCCTCTTTGATCCTCGATCTTGCCATCTTGCAGGCGTAGGCGATGATCGCATCTTGGTTGTCTGCTGGTACGCCAGCCGGGGTGCTGTCCAGTTCGTTCATTGCGGTCAGGTGCGCCGTGTAGAGGATGCGAATCGTCCTCGCTGCGGAAGGTGCTGGCGCCAAGCCGAAGTTCATCGGGTCGCCAAAGACAAAGTAGCCCCTCTCTGCCGTTCTGGTGGTCGCTTCTGCGCTTGAACTTTGGTCGTTGTAGTTTCCCTGATCAAGATACTTGATGGGACGAAGAAGGGTGCCAACGCTGGTTTCGTTTGCGTCTGACGCGTCCCAAACCCCGTGGATCTTGTAGACCTTTGTGGCTCCGGTGGCATCAATCGTGGCGCCTAAAGCCAGATGTCGGGTGTCTCCGGCATAAGAAAAGGTGGTCTCAACGGCAGCATAGTGCTCGTCTACCTGAAGGATCTCCCTCCAGACCATCCGATAGCCCTCATTGATCCATCGACGCAGCTCTTCAACCTTCCACTGACGCTCTTTCCTGTCGTCCAGGTCTTGTTGGACCTGTCTGATCATGTCGCCAAGCGTAAGGTCAGCCATCGCTTATGCTCCGGGTAGGATGATTTTCTTGGGCTTTTTGGAGACCCTCTTCACGAGAGTCTGCGGAACAAAGATGGGTCCAGGGTTTACCGGGTAGCTTGCGAGCTCGTTCGCCTCTCCGCGAAGAGCATGAGCCACCTTGCTGTGATCTCTCATGTCCCAACTCGTCTGCCTGGCAGAGGCCACTGTCTTGGCGTTTTTCTTCTCCATCTCTTCGAGAAGATCCCGCTTCTGCGCCTCGGAACTCTGCGTGTCCCACATATTCAGAGCGACGATAAGGCGACGGTCCATCTGGTCTGCGGGCCAAGTAGAGATGCCCCAGAGCCTGCCGTCTTGCTTGGCCTTGTACTTGATGACCCAGTTGCCCGCCTCTGCGTCCCAGTGGAGATAGAGACGAGGATCTAGCGAGTGCAACTCCTCGAGCAGCCAGCCCTCAACATGGGGACCATCAGAGGATCTTTTGATCTTGGGATTAGCTTTAGACATGGCGTAACCGTACCACGACCGCCAAAAGGACGGCAATCAAGACAAGGGTGAGCCGGGGGGTCCGCAAAACTGCGAACCCCCCGGCTCGGAGGAACGGACTGACGCTCAGCTAGAAGCTGATCAAGGGGGTTGCTGCCCCGAACGTCTGATCCATCTGGGTTTCGGACATATCAACGATCTTGCCGTGAGCGTTTGGCTGCACGGTTCCGACGTTGCCATGCCAGCGGATGCGGAAGACCCAAGTGTCGTCACCCGTGGAGCTTCGCTCCAGAACCGAACCGCTCTCCTCTGCGAGGTGGAAGTCCGTCTGGATGTATCGCTTCATCTTCGAGAGGTTGATGAAGTACAGCGTCCGATAGGCGCAGTGCTTCGACACATAAACGGGGAGGTTTTTGTTACCCACGTTCACCGTCAGGAGCTCCCCCTTGAATCCACCAGGAAACTCCTGGGGCATGAAGCGCACCTTGTCGCTGAACAAGTCGTACAGGGCCTTCTGGCCTGGACGAGTCGTCATGATGAGGTCGGGATAAGTGCCCGATGCTTCCTCAATCCGGTAGACGATGTTGATGATGTCGCCCTCGTCGAAGGCTTCAGCAGCACCGGCCCCTTGACCCTTGTTCAGCACCACCGACTGCAACGCCGTGTCGGACGTGCGGTCAATGCCCTGGAGCTTGTCCAGATAAGCAGGCAGCAGTGAACCATCATCAATGAGGTACTCAAGCCCGTACAGCCCATTGGTGGCAGTATCGGTCCCGCTGGTGGTCCCATGTGCCCGGTGGCGCATGACGAGGTCGCCAGCAACGATGCCTGACGCATCTTGGTCGCCCTCAATCGAGACGCCCTGCAAGCTTGTCGGGTTGGAGGCGACCACGAACGGGTTGCCTGCAACGGCAGCCGACGTGCGGTAGGTGATGACCCCCGTGTCGGCATTGACCGCTCCGATGTCGAGCTCAAGACCCTTGCTCAAAAAGCGAGAACCAGCCATGGCCAGATAGTTCTTGTTGTCGGCTTGCCCGCCATCAAACTCGTGAGCATTGTCGCCCGGCTCGAGGTTGATGAAGGAGTTGCCACCAGCAGCAGCGTCCCGAAGTTCCACAACAGCCAGAGCCGCATCCGGACGACCAAAGAGGTCAACCTCAAGCTCAAGCTTCATGTCGTTCATGGCGCCGTTTACTTCGACGTCCATCGCTCGCACGAGGGAACCCTCGTCACGGGCAGAGGCGAGAAGCGTCTGGGCAGAGAATCCACCAGCAGCGTGGTAACGCCGAATCGGGATCTCGAAGCGGTTGTAGGTCTGAGTCTTGGCGGCGGGAAGTGCCGTGCCAGACTCGGGACGTGGACCCGCGGATCGGTTGCGAGCGGTGTGAATCGCTTCTACGAAAACACGACCAGAGTGAATCTGGGTGTCGGTCGCTTCGGCGAAGAGCTGATAGAGGGTTGTCTCCTGCGATAGTTGGTCGTAGACGTAGTCGCCATAGACCTCTTTCATCGCAGCAGCCAGCCCCGTGAAGGTTCCCGTTGTCGGGAAGTTAGTACTGCCAGTGCTAAGAACTGCCATTGTTGGACTCCATTGATCTCAAAGTTAAAACGATGAGAGGGACGGTCAAGCGCTGCTATCCTTGAGCCGATTGAAAACATCGGCAAAAGCCCTCTTGGCAGAGTCACGCGTCATCGGTTGTTTCTCTTCGGACGGGACCGCAGGCAAGCCTGTAGTCTTCGGCCTTCGAGCCGCTTCAGCCTTCTGCTGCTTTTTTATAGAGTGCTTCTTCAGGATTTCAGTCTCCCGTGCCTCTTCACGATCTTGAACCAGGCGCGCAGCATCCGCTGCACTAATGCCCGGATCAAGCAACATCTCTCTGGCAACCTCCTGGGCGTCAGCCCGTGGGTTGTCGGAAACCGCACTACTGATCTCCGTTTTGAGCCTCTTTTTCTCCCGGTCGAGGGCGAGCTGCCTCTCGTTTTCAACCGCACGACTCTCCATTGTATGGAGACGACGGTCTAACCGCTCTAGAATGTCCTCGTCGTCATCGTCAACGTCGTCGCTGGCCTGCACCTGTTGGGGTTGAACGACTGCTTCTGCTCTCCCCTTCCAGTATTGGGCCTGTTGCTCCGCTTCTCGCTTCTTACGAATCTCTTCGTCCAGTCGGCGTTTTGGGATTTTAGGCTCTGGGGGTGGCTCGGCTGCCGCCTCTTCAGGTGCTGCCTCGACCTCGGCCTCAGGCGCTGGTTCCAGCGTTTCCGCTGGGAGCTCTGGTGCCTTCTCTTCGCCCATCTCGCCAAGAGCTGCGCTAAGAATCTGTCCCCGTGTTGCTTGATCCATTGATCCGTCCTCGAACAGCCGCTTTTTATCGAGGTTGCGTCCCCGTGCTTTGTCGGTTTCGGTTTCTAAGGCTCCCTGGTCCGGTCCCCGTATCGTGGGGTGACGTAACCGATCCAAGGCAACGAGATCGCTTGACGCGCCCGTCTCATCCCGACGAGGGTAGAAGCGTGTATGTATTTACGTCAAGTTAGTATTTGGCTGGAGGCGCCGTAGCTACCTGATTTCCTTGGCCAGGTGGGGCATTCATGCCACCGCTCTTGTCAACGACAGCGCGAGTCGCAGACCGCTGCGGAGTTGATCCTGCGGGTGCAGAGGAGCCTTGAGCCCCCCCACCAACCGGCTGTCGAATCATCTCCAATGGGTCTATCGGTCCTCTCTCGCTAATGGCGATCACTTCGATGTGCCTGTCAAGATGTTCCTCGAGCACCCGCCTCTTTTCTGCTGACATCGCTCTGCCCTCTGCGGAAAGCAGGAACGAGCGGTGAATGTCTGCATGGAGGTAGTGGTTCTCGTAGGCTTTGATCTCGGGGACAACGCCCTTATCCATCATGCGCTGCACTTCGAGCTCTGCGTAGCGCCTGTCTGCGATGTCTGCCTGCGCCCAAAGCTTTTCGGTGTCACCAAACTCGAGTAGGTCTAGCGCCTTGCGGGGGTCTCGTTGACCGTCCTTGTTGACGACAAGACCCTGCACCCACATCTCCATGATCATCTCCATGCGAGCGATCTTGTTGTATGGGAACATGCGATTGGCTTGGATTTCTACGTCGTAGCACATCTCTGCAAGCGGACTAGAGAAGCTATAGACCTCGGGCATGTTGTCGATGCCGGTGATGCGGACCAGCCGCTCCTCGTCGTAGAACTGCCTTGCTCGCATAACGAGCATGCGCCCCAGCCTCTTCATTGCCTCTGCTTGGTCCTGCATGAGGATCGACTGTCGGGCCATGCCTCCCTCTTGGAGGATTGCAAGGCCTTTGCCGCTCTTCACGCCCGATGGTGGCTGTCCACGCATTGCATCGTTGACGCCGGAGACCTCGTCCATGTCTCTGAGGTCCAGTTCCATGAGTTGAAGGTAATGCGCTGGTGGCGGCGGGGGATCGACTCGGGTCGGAAACGACGGAGCCGTGTCGTCCACCTCGATGACCTCGCCAGGCTGGTCGTCGATGGCAGCATCGATCAGGCCAGATCCCCGCCAGGCCAGCCACTTCGGCTTGCCCATGAGGTTGGCAATCTCTCGGAAGTTAGAGCGTGCCCGGTTGTATTCCACCTGAAGGGGTCGAAGGTGGGTGACCATGCTCTCGTCCCAGTACGTTCCTGGGGACGGGTAACAGCCCATGTCGATGAAGGGCAACTCTCGGTAGACGTTTTCTTTGTCTTCGAGCACTTGCCCGCCAGCCACCACTATGTATCGACCCTCGGGGAACTGCTCGGTGGGTCGCTCCCACATCTCTTTGACGACCACAAGGTCTTGCATGTCCTTGGACGGGTAACTGGTCTGCCCAAAATCAAAGAGCAGTTTGCGCTCATAGGCCCGAAAATCAGAAACAGCGTCAGTGGCCACCTTGTCCACCTTCGAGCCATACTGCTCCCGAAGGGTGTCTTTGTGGACGTGCGTGACCATCATGCACCACTGGGCATCGTCAATGCTCAATGCGCTTGGCTGCATGTGGAAGGCAAAGGGGCTGACCACCTCGGTGCGGATGCGCCCAGCTTTGGCTGGCTTGAGCGGGAGCTCCGTGGGGCCAAGATCTTGCTGGGGGGCCTGACCGGGC
>Ga0208030_1001993_pt1 | contig 10719 bp, 3 predicted proteins | sample MalvirDeepMed_M9_FD_184246 | JGI IMG/M metagenome (GOLD analysis project Ga0208030, IMG submission 184246) | Marine viral communities from the Global Malaspina Expedition - Malaspina viral metaG DeepMed_M9 (SPAdes) (version 2) | ecosystem: Environmental > Aquatic > Marine > Oceanic | place...
CTTCTAGGATACGCATATTTCTAAGTGAGAGTGCGCCTTCGCCCTCATCTATGTTAAGGGACTCGCTAGCAAAGTTAGTAGTGCTAGCTGCGGCAAGTGCATGGAGCCCATCGTACTGCATGTTACCCGTGGAATAGGTGAGGTCGCCATAGATAATATCATTTTCAATCTTCTGGAGAAGGGACTTCTTGTTCTCCATAAGCTGGATAGCTCGATAGTTGTTAACGCTACCGTAGACTTCCTCAACAAAGTTATCAAGCACTGTAGCCACATAGCTACGCTTGAGTGCCGTATCCTGTTGGTCAATCTTGGAGGATGCTTGCCATGCGAGAGTAGCCCCGATGTCAAAGTCTGAAGACGATGGGCCAGTGCTTTCTCGGTTCCATGTAACAGACTGTCCCGAAGTCTGCGCTACGGGAAGAAACTCCAAGAGTCCTCCGCGTTTAACATTCTCTTCTACAAGTCCAGCTACTAGATTGGATTGCGTAAGTTTCTCCGCCTGAGTAATAGTATCCCAATGTCCAACTACAGCCATAGCAGTTCTCCTATTGCGTTATGTTTGTCGTACCGTTCTTAGATCGTCTACTAACCAATACTTCCATTTCTGTATGGGCTTGTTCCAATGCAGTCTTAGGCACTGACTCAGTAACAGCACGGCCTCCCGACAACCCCAAACCAGCAGGGGTGGGAGATGCTTTCTGCACATCCTCTACTGCACTAAGCATAGCCTCAAGGCTAGAAAGGGACTGGTCTGCGAGTTTTGTCTCATCAACACCAGCCCCCTTCAGCCTAGACACAGCACCCTCAACCAGACGCTCGTTAAGAGCGTTACGTTCAGCCGTCACAGATGTTAGCTGAATCTTAGTTGACTCATAATCAGCCGATGACTTTGTAAGCTCGGCATTCTGGGTAGTTAGTTTGTTAATAGTATTTTCATGTCCAGCTATGTCCAAGCGGAGTTTAGAGATTGCCGCGTTCGTGCTGGTTTTGTAGGTATCGTATTCACCTTGGATAGCTTCTGCCGTAATAGCAGGAGCACTAACTTCGGGAATATCTTGAGGAGGAGAGGTATCTGATGGGGGAGTTACAGTTTCCTGCACTTCTCCAACTGGCTCGTTAGTAGAATCTGTATTCTGAGTAGTCATGATAGTACCTCGCATTTAAGTCTAGGTGGAATATTATTTAGTGTCAATATATAGTCTCCTTAATTTGGAGTGGTTATGGCATCTCTTTGTGGCACTGCTGCCCCTACCCTACCTTTAAGATCGGGACTATGTAATAGACTATCAATCCCCCTATCCGTTTTAATTCTACGCTGTAGATCATTGAACAGTGCATTGGCTTGCGGAGTCTGAGGGACGGTAGTGCGACCAAAGAATAGTAACCACGCATCGAGTTGGGGATCAGTCTGTCTAAGATTCTCGCGGGCTGTTGCAACTCGTGATTCGTATTCAGCTACCAGTAGATCACCAGCCTCTGTAGTTTGTGCGCGAAGGTCAGCCCGTAGATCACCCTGTGCATCACGCGCCCGTCGAATAGTGGCACGTTGTAGGGGATCATAGGTATCTAGGACAGTATCCGATACTATGTTATAGGGGCGAATATAGTTTTGATACACTAATGATCGCACCTGTTCAAGAGGGGTATTATTTCTCTTGATGCGTGCCATCAACTGCTCTTGGTGGTCAGGGGATAGAGCAGATAGCACAGCCCTGCGATGCGTATAGAGTTTATCGAAGTTAGGAACCAGTTTATTTGTCTCTGGATCGGGTTCTATCTCTAACTCATAGCTAAAGTAGAGAGACATAACCTCGTCTAGAGGGTGTATGAATATCTTTACTCCGCTTCTCTCGGCTTCAGCTTTCCGTTCCTCTAGAGATACGGGAACATGCGAAAACTCAGGCGAGGCTTTGAGAGTTTCTATGATAATAGCATTCTGCTTTATCTTATCAACCTGACCAGTTTGCCAAGTATCAAATGAAATTAGACCCTTCCGAAATTGATCTTCTAATACCAGGAGTTCCTCTTTTGCCGTCTCTGACTGCTCCGATACCAGTTGCCAGAATCGTCTAACCCTATTACGGAGTAGCCCTTCCTGAGATGGTATAAGTGTAATAGATGCGGAAAACTCTTTAAGTTTCTCTAACTCGTTAAGGGCAAACTTAGCTTCGGGATGCAGTGCCATGTTAAATACATCTTCAAGGCGAAGTCCCGCCTTATGCATATCTTCCTGGGCAGCCCTTGAAATCCCAGTAAAATCTTCTATAAGACCCATTGCCGCTTCACGCAGTGCCATACGTTCTTCTGGGTTAAATCTAAATAATCCCGTCTGCTCAAATAGTATCTGCCACTCAGCTATGTCACGACTAGCCCCAACCCAAGCCGCTTCCTCTTCAGGAGTTAGTGGAATATTTTCCAGGCGTTTGCCCAGAATTTCCGAGCCATTAAACCCGCCTAGTTCTCCTTCTGCTTGACGACTAACTTCAATAGCTATTAGATAATCATGGAAGTTATCATGGAAGATAAGATCGCGGAATATACTAGCTCTATCTGGAGCTATTGCAGTTACTGCATCTAAGAATGTGGATGCAACTGGGGGAAGCAAATCCCCAAAATGGTGGCGGCCTACACTTGCGCCATAGGTAGATTGATAGAGCCCTACAGGGAATCCTGGGTAGAATCCCCACCTTGATGTGTAGTCGAAGAACTCACTAAAGCCCGTGAAGGTATCATAGTATTCAGGATAGTCGCGTTGCAGAAGACGGCGCATCCCACCCATGAAGATAGTGCCACGAAGCGGGTTAATATCTAGGGGCGTCCCTGGGATATGGATATAGCCCTGATCTGTATTATCTTGGTATTTACCCCATGCATTCATAACACCTGGATGGCGTAGATATTCACGAGGCATCCACCATGCCCACCTATGAGCCTCATAACCCCAGAAGGGATATATCATTCTCATGGTAGTAGATACCGCAGTCTGGTTCTCATAGTCGGGGAAAGTTGATAGCCGGATTCGGTTAGTCTCCTGAGCCGCATCCTCGCGAATAGCCTGCCAGTAATCTGCGTCCTGAATATAGGCGAGAGGATGGCTCTTACGACGATTAGCTACCGATACATCGAATCCTTCAGGCCATTCCTCAACTTTGGGATAGTCAGGATCGTGTCTAAATGGACGACCCGTCATCTGGTCGGATGCAACTACACGGTCAGAAACTATCTGTTCATTTGTTATAGGATCAGTTTCGTCAAAGGACATCGTGGGATGCCTACGTCGCCCTGCCTGTTCTCTACCTGTTGCTCGTAGATATTCTTGGAGAGACATTCCCTCTGGGGCTTTTCCACCTTCCAAGAATGATTTCACGCCTCCACGAATCCCTGGGCCAGCGGGCTCATCTCTATCTAGGATGACTCCTGCATAACGGCGAGCATCATCACTAAGTGAATCAAACATACTTGTTATGGTAGACCTACCCCCAGGTTGCCTAAGAGCATATGCTATTCGATCAGTAGATAGTCTACTAACATCAGATTCTTGTGTTCCTAACGTAAACAATTGGTGGGCTCGCGAACGAATTGTTTCTGCACTAACATCATCTCCAAGTTGGAGAGAAGTTTTTATATTTTCTACTTCAGATATAGCCTCTCGGATAGAGGATATATGAGTTGCCGTTTTTTCTCCTAGCCTAGCTTCAACCCCTGGGGCTATTCCTACATCTGGTATAGCTCGGCCTTCCTCTACCAGAGGCGCACCTGGAGTGCCTGGAACAAAACTATTCTGAATATCTACTATGGCCTGTTCTACCATAGCGTCTATATCTAGGTCGAGAGTATCCAGTGAATCAAGTACGTCGTTCCATGCATCTGTTACTTCTTGTGTAGATCGGCCCCCATGAAGTTCAAGAACCTCATCATAGGCAGCAAGTTTGCCACTAGGGGTAGTTACACGAATATTGCTCCGCCTCAACTCATCTAGATAGTTAACAACTGAAACATATTGGCGTCTTTTTTGTCCCCTAATACGAGTGCGCCCTTCCTCTATGGTATTCTGCAATCTCGTAGCAGCCTCACGAGTTAATGTACGGACTTCGTTTACTGTGGTAGCCTGCCTAGAAAGTGTAGCAGCCCCAGACGGGAGCATTAACGGGCCTTCTGCTACGTCTACCTTCTGAATGATAGTTAGTCTTTGGCCTAGTGGGATAGTCTGAGAAGCAGGCCCTCCAGGATATATTCGGCGAGTTATCTCACGACCAGCATCGAGTATCATCTGCTCCCCTTCGGGAGTTAGTAGTACACCTCTGTTCATTCCAAGAGCTTCTATCTTCTCCATAGCTGCGCCTAGCTCTTGCATTATGGGCGCAACACCAGTTGCTACATCATCAACTTGTATCTTCTTTACTATGTCGTCATAGAGTTGCCCTACATTTTCTGGACTCCAGCCTAGTTCAGTGGCGGTCTGACCATGTTGGTTAGCTGCCACTTCTACATGGTTGAGTATTTCATTTACAAATTCGTTTTTACCTTTTAGCGAATTCGTTTCTGTTATATATAGTGAGCGTTCAAGATCGGCGGGATGCCCCCCTAATGCGCGAGCTATGTCTAAGCGAGTTAGTAGACGATCTGTAACATCGTTAGGGGCTCTAAGCTGTGCACCAGCAATGATAGTTTTAGACTTTAAGAGTTCAAGTTCCAGCCCATTCCGTAGCTCGAAATGTGCATCCCATATGTCTTTTGTCTCACGAAGGAACCCAGCCCACCATGCATTATCACGACCTCTACCTGGGGCTTGATAGAGTGCGCCACCAGGAACCATATACTCTGCCCGTTTAGATATATAGGCTAGGCGAGCAGTTTGCATAGACTTATTCTTAGCTGTGAGTGCCTTTAGAATTGTACTGAACTCTTGATAAGGAAGAGTTTCTAATACTGGCCCACCAGTAGGATGTTCTAACCGTCTTATCCGATCTAAATCTTTCATCAGGTCTGCAACAGCAGCGTCAACTTTATCCGTAGCCTCTCGAAGTTGAGGAGTTATCCTAGTTGCCCATAGATCATCATAGACCTTTGCAGCATTATTAGAATTACGGAGAGTCCGCGCATAGGACACGGCTGCTCTAATAGTATTAGTCATACCTTTATCTAATACATCCATAGAGTCATCAATAAGAGCTACCTTAGCCGCAAGTTGGTCAGCCGATTGAACTGGCTGATTTATCACATCCTCAAGGAGCTTTGCGAATGTGCGGTTAAACATTTCAGGAGATGTAAAATAGTGTTCGTAGATGCGCTCTTTGAACATATTATTAAGTTGAGCCATGTTCTCTCTGGCCCAGAGACTTCCATCTTCTGCCCGTTCAGCCAGTAGTATTTTAATATCGGTTTGAAGCAACATAAAATCATCAAGGGCTCTTTCTACCTCGCCCCTATGGACTGTGCCAATAGTAAACTTAGTAGCAACTTCTTCGACAAGTCGAGGATCGCCACTTATAACAGCATTAAAGAGGGCTTCACGATAAGCCTCTGCCACATGATGTGCCATAGGTTGAGGGGCATCACCGCTTGTCATAAGCAGCCAATCCTTAGCGTGCTTAATAAGCCCTCCTGTGGTATTAAAGTTAGCGGTAACTTCTTCTATGATTGCGGTAACCTCGGCTATAGTTTCGGGAGCACGCTTAGTTATCTGGGCTCTAAACTCTCTAGCATTAAAGTTAGCTAGCTGTGCGCCTGTTGTTCTATTTCCCCAGTTATATCCTAGAATAGTTTTAAGGTCTTCAGCTAGCACACTAGGTTGATCGGGATTACCTAAGTTGGGGAGTAGTCGCCCTTCGTTATATGCTTCAGCGTATTTTCTAAGTATATTAAGACCGTCAGCGGCTTCGGGGGCGGCTCTGCCATCTACGGTGTTTGCCACCATATTAAGGACAGCTTCAGGACGGCCTAGCCCTAAGTTAAACCCTTCAAGCTGAGTCATTCCTGGGGGCAGATAAGTTTCTATATTATGGTATAGGAAGACGTTTCTCTGATGAGGACTACCTCGCCAGAGAGGATTACGCCCGCCAAGCATAGTTTTCATACTAGCTTCAAGCACATTGAAAACTGAATATGCCCCGAACATAAGATACGAACGGGCAAATCGTTGAGTAACGTGTCTATCAAGTTGTGAAATAATTTTTAGCTTGGTATATGGATCAAATGCACTAAGCATCGAGGCTATAATACCCTGTTGGTAACGGCGCGTTTCTACCTCTGTGCGAGCCGCCTGCACAAAGGATTCTCGAATAAATCCCCCACTATTTTTAAGCTGGTCAGCAACAGTTCCCCCATCCTCGAAGGGTCGTAGTGCCTGTGATTTTATTGCGCTACGTCGAGCATCTAGGAATTCACTAACTAGAGCACGAGAAGCATCATTTACATTCCTGCCACTAATATTAGTCACTATAAGGTCAACAGCTTCTTCATGTTGGAGGAACTTAGAAATACCCATGCCCGATGTATCATCTAGGGTACGATTAACGATATCAATCATTTCGCGAGTAACCTGATCCTCAGTCAGACCTAGCTTAATAGCCAGTTCTGTAATCTCTACGCGATTTAGAGCACGGTAGCCTAGAAGAGCTTTACCAGCCTTAACCCAGGGATCAATCCCCGCTGGGGCGTCGATAGCTACATTAATAGCGTATGTAGCCCATAGCTTTACATCTTCGGGAGTTGCTTTCAGGATGGGGTATCCTAAGTTTTCAGCGAAGGCTTTGGAAAATAGAGAGTATGCCTCGTTAGCATGACGCTGCCCTTTCTGCATAAGAGTGCGAGGGGCTATGCCCTGGAAAGTGGGCGGGAGCATATCTTCCCAGACAGTAGCTTTACCTTCAGCTAGGCGTGTCTGCCTTCTAATCACACGGGTTGCTAAGAGTTCTCCGCTACTATCACCAGCCCAAACAAAACGTAGAGCCCTGAATGGAGCATCTGTGGCGGCTAAAAATCCCCGCTCAAATGCAGTTGCAGCCCTGTAAAGTTTAGGAACGGGTTTAAGCAATCTGGGATATAATCCAAATCCTACATACGTTAGAGGGTCTGCTAATACTTCAATCCCAAATTTTAGGAAGCCGTTAGTATCCCATTGGTCGAATAGAATACCATGATGCTTCCATGTGCCAATCCCTGCTTCAGCAGTTTGTTTCTGTATCTTAGCCATATATTCATGGGCTGGGTCATCATATGAACGGAATGATGAAATATAGGCATGGTAGCTTAGTCCAGCTATTGGATGCACAACATTGCTAACCCACCATTCTATGGGACGTAGTAATGCTAATGCGGGCTGTGCGGCAGCCTTCATCCACTGAGCCTGTTTAATTTTAGATACTACTTCGCCGCCACTTATCTTTCTTCCTTCTCTTAGGAGAATAGTAAGTTGGTCATCCCACTCTTTTAACGAGTCAGATAGAAGTTGGGCATTAGCGTCTACATCGAATATAGTCGAGTTAGCTTCTGTTCTAGTAAATCCATATGCTATTAAAGCATCCCTATTATCTTCAGCAGTTACTCCTTCAGGATTCCTAAAGCGTCCGGCATTTACTAATGCGTTAACAAGCTCTTGATCTGTTTTATTTGAGGGATTGATTTGGAGCAGTTCTTGTAGACTACCTCCAGGCGTTTGCAATAGCTGGGTTCTTTCTAAAAGGCCCTGCCTTTTAGTTTCTATGTCTAAGAGCACTTCAGGTATAGATTGATCTAGCCAAGTACGAAGAGCGGGACTAACCTCATCCGATACTTTAGATAATGCAATTATTTTATCGGTGTCTAATGTTTCGTCCCAACGAAGCCATATGGGTAAAGCACGACCAATCTGTAGTTGCCAACCCAACCATTTGATTTCTTCAGTTAAAGTAACCATTTGGCTAGCCGCTTCAAGGACAGCTATCTCAAGCTCTCTTGCCTCGACTATCTCAGCTTCAGTGCTTGGCGTTCCAGATATTTCTTTAAGCATAGACCCGCCAAAGAAACTTGTTTCCAATCCTGTAGCAATAGCATTAACTATTCCAGGCATAGATAGTGTTTTAGCGTCAACTGGCAGACTTGGAACTGCCCCAGGATTCTCAAATAAGTCCTGTTGGAAAACCCTAAAGTTCTTCTGTGTATCTGTTAGTAGAGTAGTCAGTTCCGTAAATCTAGCTTGCCGCATTTCTTGGGCAGGCTGAAGAGATTCGGGTAGAGAAGGGGGCTGAACAATAAATTGTTCCCCTATCTCTATATCACGCTCTATTTCTGGGTCAGGAGGTATTCCAGTAGGCGTTCCATTAGTAGAGAATGGAGCAGTTGGGATAGGTTCACTAGGCGGCTGTGCCATTATTGACCACTCCTTGCAATCATTGCTTCTAGTTCTGCCCCTCCAGGGCCTCCAGGCCCCATGCCGTTAGAAGGAGGAGACTCTGATGGCGGTGGTGGTGGCGCAGTCCCACCTAGTTGTGCCATTATCTGCCGCGCCAACGCTCTATATGTTTGAGCAGTCTGGGGATTCATCTCTTCAAGTTCATCCGCAGCCCCGTTAAGAGCATTGATAACTGCCGCTTGGATGAATGCCGGATGCTGACGAGCAGCATCATCCCTAACTTTTTCTATCTCCGTTTCTACGTCAGATATCTCTGGCATAAATAGTCTCAGGGATGTCTCATGGCTGATAGAGAATGCCGGAGCAGCGGCCCGTGCTACGTTAATGCGAGCGGCTAAGTCACCTGGAACTCTAACTGAGTATTCAGCAACAATATCAAGGGGAAGGTCTTTTAGTATCCCCAGTGCTTCTATCTCAGCAGCAGTTAGAATATCTGAGTATGATCGAGGATTCTTCATCATCCCCGATATCCAGGTGTTATCTACCTCAGTGAATATGAATTGGCTTGCTATGTGGTAGGGAGATATAACTTGTTGAGCCGACTCCGCAGACTGGGCCATAACAAGAGATGATATTTCCGTTACGATGTTTCCGAAAGTGACATCACTGAATCCGCCACGTTGGAGCATACCACGCAGCGCAAATACTAACTGCGTTCCCTCTGGCGGAATGCCTGGGAACTGGAGTGTTCCTAGATCATCGTTCGGGCCTAGCTTGAAGTGTGCGCCACGCTTAGAGAATTCCTCGGCATCCTTCACTATTGGCTGGGGGCCAGTGCTCTTCTCATAGGTCTTGGGGTTAGCTATATCGTGGAGAAGTTGTTGGAGGAATGTTTGCTGCCTATTAAGCTGGGCAAACACATTTGCATTAGTTGCTAAGATACTCTGGCCTCTGAAGGTGCTGCTATCGTTTGCGTGGGCATCTATCAAGGAGCTAGTGCCGGACGTAGTAGCATGTCCTGGGGCAACAGCCGAATATTGGCTTGACCCCGTGAAGGGAAGTCCTCCGACTGCGCCTACCAGTATGGGTATCTCATCCAATCCTGGGACTAATGTCAGGTCTTTAACTACTGCGTTTCCAATGGCAACCCCGTGGAATACAGCGTTGTCGTGTTTCTCCCATAGATGGTATTCAGTTAGTCGGACATTGCCTCTCTGCATAATGCCAGAGGTATCCCACCCTTCTCGTTGCGCTTTTAGAAGAGCGTGAGACGCCCTACAGGAAGTCTTGCGACCTACACGAGCTAGTCCTATATCTAGATCATCACTAAAGTCTGGATAGACTTCCACGGGATGCAGATAATCTGCGAATAGCTTGCCACCCATCGCATGATTGGGAATTGCAAACCATCCCGTGGCATTAAGAATGCCGATCATGTCCCAGGAGAAGGTAGTTCCACCACGTCGGAGGTTCTTTCTATCTAAGTTAGCCCACATACGAGATAGTAAACTCGCTACCGACTTAGCTGCCAGACTTTCATCGGGCCTGAACGGTACACCATCCTGCCTAGTAATAGTATGCACCAGAGGTCGAGGCTGTAATAGAAAGGTAGCCATGTTCCAGAGAGTTCGTGGCTCGTTAGAAACAAAACTTTCTAAGTCTGCGTGGGATAGCTCGTCAACTTGTGCAAGAAGCCGGAAATAGAGAGACATCTCTCTATCTCGTCCTATGTAACCCTCTGCGAGATCGCGGATATCTTGAATTATGTCAGACATGAGCCCTCATCTTATGTGCTAGGGAATATATTCTGTATGCAGTTCGCCGACTAACTCCAGCTAATTTCATTATATCATTCGCCGTTGCGTCATAATACAGTACAATGCCTGCCCAATATAGGTAGAAGCACAATCGCTTATGTGCGGGTTTATTATGGAGGGTAAAAAATATGGCCTGACCACGCCAGAAACCATGCTTGCATATAGTGCAAGTTGCGCCTATATCATGCCTATCAGCCTTTTGCCGATAGGGAAATCTAGCGTTTACCTCGCGAACTAACAAGCCCTAAACCCTCATAAGCCATAGCGGTAGGCGCAGTAGCCGCAAATATGGCAGCACTATCGTGAAAGTCATCACCATTACCGAGGAATACCAGCTTTTTATCTGCGCCCACACGAACATTGGCTATCTGCCGGATTATATCTATATCATGGCATTCCATTTCCCATAGCATATGATTAAGCTCGCTCATCATATACATCTTGGTTCCACGATTATCTATTCGGGCTGCCCCAGTAGTAGCCCAGCCTATTACAGAGGTTTCTCGTCCACTAACTACGTCAGTTTGTCTGTAGACGTTGGGATAATTGGAAAGTTCTGCACAGAAAGCG
>Ga0208030_1001995_pt1 | contig 10712 bp, 8 predicted proteins | sample MalvirDeepMed_M9_FD_184246 | JGI IMG/M metagenome (GOLD analysis project Ga0208030, IMG submission 184246) | Marine viral communities from the Global Malaspina Expedition - Malaspina viral metaG DeepMed_M9 (SPAdes) (version 2) | ecosystem: Environmental > Aquatic > Marine > Oceanic | place...
ATTTTTGCTTAATCTTGCTGGTACATCATCTGCTCGTTCTTGTCCACCAATAGGTACAAATCCACCTTCTTCTCTATAATCTTTTTCCATGCCACCCATATCCATAAGTCCACCTTCTTGAGCAAATTTTCTTTTAGGCATAATTCCATACAGTTGATTTAAAGCTACTGATCTAGCTGATCTTCCATCCTGATACCCAATTCTTCCGCCTTGAGCTGCACGAAGATGTGGTTGTACAAATCTAAATTCTGCTGGATCTACACCACCTGCTAAAACTTTTCTTGCTATTGCTTCAGGATCTATTCCTGGTCCATAATTTCCTGCCCAACTTGGTTCGTCTTCACCTTTTCCTTGAGTTATGAAAGGCAACATTGACATTAAACCTATAGATTTCATAGGATTGCCTTTTATCCAATTCCAAAGACCACCTGTAAGTCTGCTTTGTTCAGGTTCAGGACCTTTTCCTGCAGGACTTCCCATAAGCATTGGCCCAATCCATTTTTTCCATGCAGACATTTTAGGAGCACCTGCTCCACCTACTCCTTGAAACATTGGAAGACCTCCTAATACACCTGTTAAAGCCATCATACCTACCGGACTCTTCGCAATTTTCTTAACAGCTTTAAATGCTTTTTTAACCAAACTTCCTAAACCGTATCTTTGTCTTGCTCTTCCACCCTCAGCCGCGGGCCATGCTTCACGGCCTACCATCGATGCTGCTGCTTGATGTTCTCTCATAAATTTTTCTTGTGCTTCAGTTGGATCTCCTCCAACATAATAATCTTCGAAAGGTAAACCACGTCCTTCTGCTTCTGCTATTGCCGCTGCTTTTGCTTCTGCAAAATCTGTTCCTGCTTCTGCTGCTGTCGTTGCTGTCGTTGTATCTATTGGAACGGATGTAATTCCTTCACCGCCGAGTCCTTCGCCGTCACCTGTTGGAACTGTTGTATCATATACATCTGGATGTATGTCTGTTGGATATGATGTTGGTGCTACTGGAGTATAAGCATCTTCCATTGCTGCTGCTTGTTCTGTTGTAAGTCTTGGGACAAAAGCTTCCGTTGCTGCCGCTTGTTCTGCTGTAAGTCTTGGGACAAAAGCTTCCGTTGCTGCCGCTTGTTCTGCTGTAAGTCTTGGGACAAAAGCTTCCGTTGCTGCCGCTTCTTCTGCTGTAAGTCTTGGGACAAAAGCTTCCGTTGCTGCCGCTTCTTCTGCTGTAAGTCTTGGTTCTACAAAACCTTCATCTGCAGTTACTGCTGTTCTTTCTGCTACCGTTGCCGCTGCTTGACTTTGAGTTGCTCCAGCTAAACTTGTATCACCAACCATAGCTATAGATTGTATAGGACTTACTGTTGGTTGTACTGGTGCTGGTGCTACATAAGTCGCTGCATTTTGCTGTCTTATTCTCGCTTCTCTAGCATCTCCACCGCCGACTTCACCCATTCCACCAGACGGAGTTCCCGGAGAACCGGCTCCAGGGCCCCAATCGGATCCTCTATAACCAGGTCTTCCTGGTCCGGGTTGAACGAGTTGTCCTCCACGATATCCCAGTCTCGCGATTCCGCCTTCGGCCATGCCTGACATAACTTGTTGAATGAATTCTTTAAATGATATTGGTTGAAGTCCTTGTTCTTCCATTTCAAAAACGTATTTATTATATTCTTCTACTAACATAGGATCAGCAGAAGCCATTAATTGTTGATCTGGAGATTTAGGTCCTTCGTCACCTGTATATTTGATATCTGGTGCACCTGTTTGTAATGATGATATTCCTGTTCTATCTATAGCCATAATTTTATGTTAATTGTTAAAGGCAGGATTTTCACCTGAGTTTATAATATTACTTGTTTTTTACAAGTAAAGCAAGCCTATGATGTCACGATCCTAGGTTTAATTTCGAGCGCAGACAATACGACGTGTAATCTATTAGCCGTTGCTGCGGTTACTTTTATAATTTCGCTCTCTGCGACGACTAGTGGTGCTGATAATAATTCTGATGTTCCATTGGCCGAGATTGCTTTAACGTTAAATAGGCTAAAAACAGCACTATCCGTATCAGTTAAAGTCACTGTTATTGTATCCGCGTTTCCTGAATCTTCGGACACGAGAATGGATTTAATCACAGCGGTTGCTGCCGAGGGTACGGTATATAATGTCGTTGCACTCGTACTCGTTAAATCTACTTTTTTATTTACAAATGTATTAGCCATTATGCCATAAAGAAGCTTTCCGCTTCCGCTTCATCTTTTAAATCCTGTTGAAAGGATGTGTTTAATTTTTGTATAACACTATCAACGTCCCGCACAAATGATTGTTGAATCTGTTGATCGTATTTTTCTAAAGGTTGTGTTAAGGATTGTACTATTCTTGCCATAAACTTGCTAAGCCTCCTCTAGCTAAACCATAAGCTCTCATTTTTCCGCTAGGGCTAACTCTACTTGCAGTTCTCTCTCTTGCTGCAGCATAATCTCCTTTAGGTCCTGGATCTTGTAACTGACTTAGTGTATATCCAGCATCTCCACCACGAGCTTCTTGTCTTTGAGCTGCATCTGATAATTGATCTTGTATTCTAGTTTTTATACTTTGTTGATCTTGTTCAAGTCCCTGTCTGTATTTATATTCTCTACCTAAGAAAGAGTCAGGTTTCCACATAAAACCAGGTTCTTCTAATTTTCTTCTATGTAATATTTGTCTTAATTTTTCAAGTCTATTAACATTATAATCTGCATAATTACCCTGTAGACTTCTAATATTAATTCCAAAAGGATCTTGGTATAATCCTGAAACAGGATCAGTTCCTTGTGCTTGCATTTGATTTGTAATAAATTCTTGATCTATTCCTTTAAGACTAGGAAATCTATCTGCTTTTTTAGCAATCATAGATAAAATACCCATAGGGGAAAATGGCATATTCCATGCCATGTTCGAAAGGGACTCTTTAAATTCTCCTCCCTTTTTCTTAAGTCGTTCCAACAATGACTCTTCATCATCCACATCATTTCCAGTCTGAAAACCTAATCTCATAATTCCACCATTTTCTTTTTGAATTCTACTTCCATAAGTATCGGTCCAGTCTCTTGCGATTTCTGGTTCTCTGGCCCATAAGTATTTTCTCTGTGCTTCTGATTTAAAAGGCATTATCTTCTTCCATCCGCTTGTATATCTAATCTAAATGTACCTAATTTCCAATGTTGTCCGGTACTTGTATTGTCAACCTTTAAAGATATAGCACGTGCACGTGCTCTTGTATCTATTTTAGTTGTGCTAGTAGTTGTAGTAAAAGGTCCAAGGGATGAGCTTGCCTGTGAGTCCGTTGGATAATTCTTTAAATTTAATGTCACTCTTGCATTTCCAGTTTGCTGTAAAAAGTCTGGAAGCACTCTTCTAATTTTCATTATATATTCACCATCTCCTCTGAGATCTGCTCCACCACCCTGCGCTAAAGATATATCAAAATCACCAGATTCAATACTTGCTGCAATTGCTGAAGCTGATCCTGCTTTAACTTGATTATTTCCTGTTTCATGTTCATAATAAGTTGTAACACCATCAGTATTTCCAACTGTGGAATCACTAGTTGCATCAGAATCATATTCTGTTGCATGTGGTTTTCCAAATACATGTGAATCAGACCATGTTGATCTTGCCAACGTACTTGTCGTCCATACGGGTCGCTCCGGTGTGGAGTCCATATAATTATATGTAACTGATCTATTATTAGATTCAGCGCCACTACCTGGATAGAACCAAGTTACTTCACCAAATAAATTATTTAATCCTGCATAAATATGTTGTTTAGGAACTGTGTTAATATCATCATAAACATAGTCTTCAACGAGACACGCTAGAGATTCCAGTTTACCAGTGTACCTAAAGAAACCATTCTCTGACATCCAGTATGCAGAACCATCCACTTCGACGGCTGCATTCTTTCCAATCAATCCACAGTTCGTTCCAACTTGTTGAAATGAAAATACGAAAGGTGCACCCACAAATCTCATAATAAATAAAGATGTATCCGTCCATACGTAAATTGCATCCCGACCTCGAATCGCTGCCACGATCCGTGTTCCGTCGGCCAGTCTTTGTGTACCAGCGGTATTAGTTGCAGAAGGCGTATACGAAGTTGAAGCATTAATTGATTCTTGATCTGACCATCTTATATACATATCATCTTGTGTGGTTGTCGTACCAATTGTTGTTTCTGTTCCAATAAACACTAAGTGTCTATCAGGAGTGGATACTAAAGTTTGTACTGTTGCTGTTGGAGCATTAGCAACGATTGTGGCTCGTGTGTCCGTTGCAGCATCTGCATCTGCATCCCATTCAAAAGTTGCACCATCAAATATAGTTGCAATTAATTTATTTCCAAAATTGTCCAAAGACCATAAACCTGGCGCAATAATAACATCACCACTTACAGCTGCACCCCATTGAACATAGTCTGATGCATCAGTTACGGTTGCTCCATCCGAGTGCGTTGCAGCTGTTGTATTATATTTAGCTCGAGTAATTCCTGATAGAACGTCTGTACTAGTATTGTTAGCGGTATAAGATATAAGTTCACTGTCAATTAAAAGATCACCTGAAGAAGGAAAACCATCTGAGCTATCAAGCGTTAAACTAGTGTCATCAGCATCGATTGCACCATCGAGAGTATCTGTTACTGCTCCAGTAACAGTACCACCCCATAATCCAAGTCCCCAACCTGATCCTTTAGCTTCAGTAGCAGGACCTACAGTATAATAATGTTTAATTCTTATACCTCCGGATGCAGACGCTCCTGATCCACTTTCATTAGATCCCATCTCAACAGTAAGTGTTGTAGCAGTTGGAACAGTTGCCACCATAAAAGTAGTATCGTCAAAATCATCAGAGTCAAAATTAGAATTGGTAATAGCAGTAAAATTATCACAACGAATAATATCGTATTGAGATATACCATGAGCGCTTGCAAATGTAATGGTAACTGTGGCGTCGCCGTTCGTTGTTGTAAAAGCGTTGGTTAATGTTGTTGTACTTTTAAGAGGAGTAATATCAGAAAAAATACCTCCAGAATAAACATAAAGAATTCTATTAGTGCCAATAGCTGCATATTTTACGCCGCTAGCATTGACAAAATGATGAAGCGCTGTGTTTCTTCCTGTAAGAGTATTGTCTCCTAATTGAGACCAACCCCCTATTTTTTCAGGAGTACCATATCTAAAACGAACATAGTCACCATCAATCCATTGGCCTTCACCTCCGGTTGCTGTGACCTGTTTATTAAATCCTGGTTTAAATCCTAATTTGTGTAGCATATAAAAACCTTTTTATTAGGTAAATCATCGTTAAGCAAGTGAGTATGTGGTGTAGTGGAATACCCACTTGCAAAGATTTCATACCATTTTGTCATTAAAGTATCAACTCTGTTAAATCTTTATTTGAACCTAGAGTACCTTTATAAAAAGTATTAAATGAAAGGCTAGTTCTAGTATTTGAACCTTTTTTAGTATCTACTTTATGTGTTGTTAATGATGGAAACATTAAGAGTTGTCCTGTTTTTAGAGCAAACCACCAAGAACTAGAGTTCCAAATATTATATTTTGTTTCATCTATTTTAGGTGAAATTTGTTTATATTTTAATGGACTAAAAAATTTAATTTTATCATTATTCTTATCACAATCAAAATATAAAACACCAGATACTACTGAGTTAGGATGTTCGTGCATATGATGATATTGATTTTCGTCAGTATAATTTAACCAAGATTGAGTAATATAAAGTTTAATATTATTTTGTGGACATATGATTTTTTTCAAATAATCCTTACAACATTCATCTAAAAATTTTTTAATTTTTTTAAGTTCTGGTTTGTTTAATATATAATTGTCACGAGTATGAATATTACCTTCATTCTTAGTACAATAGTTTTTTTGATCTTTTACAAAATCTAATTCTTTTTTGGTAAAATTTCTATTTACATCTGTTGAATAAATAGGAATTGGAAATACATTATATATAATAGGATTTCTCATTTAATAACACCAAGATACAAAAGTATATCTAATTCCTTTCGTTACAGGTTTGACTAAATGTGGATATAAAAATACTGATGGAAATATTAAAAGATCACCAGCTTTAAGTTTTATTTCATAATCATCAAACATTATAAATTCTCCACCTTGATAATTATCATTTAATAAACCTAATATACTTAAAATTGGTATGCCTCTTGGATTACCAGAAAATAAACTTACAATATGATCTATATGTTTAGACATAATTTGATCTTTATTATATCTATTAAACCTAATTTGACTAAATCCTGACCAACCTTTTAAGTTAGTAGTACCTATTTTATCTATGAGAATATATTTTTCTAATGCTTTCCAAGTTAAATCATGTAATTTTTTTATATAAGTTAAATTTTCTCCATAACAAATATCCAACTCTTTATCACCATTTTTCGGTTCAGTTTTTAATGTTTTTAAATCTGTGTATGTATGTTGTTTCCAACATTTATTTTTAGGTAATTCTTTTAATGTTTTATTTAAAATATATTTAGGAATCCAATTATCTAAAAGAAGAATATAATCTTTTAAATTATTCATAATTCATTCCACCACCAATTAAATAATTTATTCAATTAAATCCCAAGATTGATTGTCTTCATTCCAATTATATCTTTTTCCATCATCAGGATAAGCAACGGGTGCTTCCCATTGACAAGTTGTTTCATTTAATGTCCAAGATGAATGATTTTGTGGAGGAATAAAAGCATTTCTACTCTCATCATAAGTATATCCTTTTCCAGCATAATTTTTTCTCAATGGCGTTCCACCTAATGTATGAACTCCATCTCTTGTATTGTATGAAGTTTGTTTCCATATTGAATTAGGTTCGTTATATAAATTTTTTAAAAAAGAAATACCAGCAGATTCATCTGTTGCTACATTATTAGATACTACAACTACTTGTGTTACAATATTGTTATTATCTAATTTTGCAAAGTGTGCCATAATAATTTTTTATGTTGTATAAGTACCATTTCCTGTAAATTTTAATATTGTATTTGTTCCTGATGTAGTAATTGTTGGAGAACCACTTGATGTGCTTGAATAAGTGTCAGTTGGAACAGATAAAATAACTACTCCAGAACCTCCAGCACCTGAATTTCCTGGAATTGATCCTCCTCCACCACCACCAAGATTAGTACTACCAGCGGCACCTGTAGGGCCACCATCACCACCGCCGCCAGAACCACCAGCACCACCATCGGGATTACTTTTACCACCGCCACCACCAGCATAAGTTACTGAAGAACCTGTTATTGATGAAGCTGAACCATTTCCACCAGCACCAGAGTAAGGAGAAGCAGGATTAGCATCTCCACCAACAGCACCAGCACCACCACCGCCAGCGGATCCATAATCAGGTGCGGAATTTATACCACCTCCACCATCATTTCCTTGTCCAGCAGTTCCTGAACCTCCTGAAGTAACATTATATCTACTGCCTCCGCCCGAGCCACCATCGTTACCAGTACCAACAGGAGTAGCGCCACCACCACTTCCTCCAGCTCCACCTCCAATAGCGGTTTGGTTTGTAACTGCTGGTGATGTTAAAGTAGTATTTGTTCCATCACCACCTTGAGCATCAGGAGTACCACCAGGAACTCCAGCACCACCACCACCTATTGTAATAGTTAAATCAGCACCAGCAGTTACAGCTGTAAATGTTCCTGTTATCATTCCTCCAGCACCACCACCGGCACCAATATTAGTAGCACCAGCACCACCTCCAGCGACAATTAAATATGATATGTCATTAGGAGTTGCAGCACTTCCAGAACCAAATCCTAAGATTTGATAACCGAAAGCCTTTCTTCTGTTAGATTTTTTATTTTTATTTTTTCCTTCTGTTGTTAAAGGAAGTAGATTGCTTAAATCTCTCATCTTCTATTCTCCTTAAGCATCATTTTTCGCATCAGTAGTATAAAATAATTTAATTCCATGTAGTCTAGCATCTCCACCAGAATCATCATTACTATCTGAAACATCCCTAGCAATTCTAAAATAACAAAGTTCATCATCACCTGGAGATCCAGCAATGGTAAGTGCACCACTTACTGCACTAACATTAACTTCTTCAACAGCTCCTTGCTCTGTATCATCAACAACTACCGCTGTTCCATAAGCAGTGTCAATTGAATCATTATTTGCAAAAGCTACAGCGTCCATACTCCAGGAAACTCCACCTGTAGCTGCTAGTCCTGACCAAAAAACTTGGTAAGTAACGGTTCCTGCATTCCATGATTTAGGAAAGGCAACAGTAAACTGTGCAAATTCGTCAGAATCTTTATCAAAATCTAAAACATACATATCTGGTCTTCCAGATGTTGTCTCTACTGCCGCTATGCTTGCACATCCATTTGATGTCGTTGGTGTCATTGCATTTGCAGGAACCCAAATAGTTTCTGTTCCTACAACTTTAACGGCAGCACTACCATTTGTAAGTGTACCCGAAACATCGCAAGTTCCATTAATATCGATTGCTGTTGCTGTTAAATCTATTTCATCTGTTGCACCAAGAGCTAATATAGCATTACTTGATCCCTGTATAAATTGACTAGTATCATTAAAGCAAATTTTGTTTGTTGAATTTAAAGTTAAACCTGTTCCGTCTGTGTGAGTTAAAGTTGTGTCTTGGTCATCACCAAATTTTAAAACACATGAATCTGAATCTAAAACTAGATCGTCACCTAGTGTAACATCTGCAGTAAAAACTAGATTGGCTGAACTATCACCAGTCATCCATACGACTGATCCATCTCCACCATCACTAATTTTAAATTGTTTATCTCCTGTTGCACTTGCAACATCACCATTTCCAATTACAACATTTCCATCACCTGTGGTGATATTATTGCCAGCTTGAAAACCTAGAGCTACATTGCCTGAGGCACTATCAAGTGCCGCTAACAAAGCACCGCAACCTACAGCAACATTGTTACCTGGTGAGGTAGCTCTTAACAGACTGTTTTCTCCTATAGCAACATTATTATTGCCACTTGTTGCCGCCAGCATAGAGTTATGACCTAGAGCAACATTATATTGTCCATTTGCACTTACGAGCATAGCATTTGAACCAACGGCAACATTGTTGTCTCCTGTAGTCTGTGCTCCCAATGCTCCATTACCAAGGGCAGTATTAGAATCTCCCGAGGTTAGTGCATCTAAAGCTGCAAGACCAACGCCAGTGTTATATTGAGCTGCATTTAAAGTTCCAGATGTAGAATGACCTATTAATAATGATCCTGTAAAATTTGTTCCTTCTTGTTTCCAGTTATCAGCTGTAATATCTCCACTAACAGTTAAATTACCACCAGAACTTAATGACATTTTTTCTGTCGCTGCTTCTGAAGCTGCAGTTTTAAAACTTAATTTTGTAGCATTATTAGAAGAACTAAAGTCTCCTTCTGATACTGCTTCAATACCTGCTGCAACTAAAATTGCATCTGTTCCTGCACCTTCATCTGGTGCTTGGAAAAATATAGATCCTAAAACATCATCTACTGCAATATCATTATCGCCAGCTTGGAAAGTTAAAGATGGTTCTTTACCATCACCTGTTCCAACGTGTTTTAAAATTAAACCATCATCTGGAACGTGTGTTAATGTAATTTCACTATCAGCACCAAAAGCAATTACTGAATTATCTGAATCTAATTTTAAATCATTACTAACTAAGACAGCGGTAGAAGCAGTTAAATCAATGGTTGCTTCTCCAGCGACAGTCATCACACCATCAGAAGATTGATTAACATATGTTGCTGCATCACCAAAAGTTAATTTATTAGTTGAATTTAAAGTTAATCCTGTGCCATCCGTATGTGTTAAAGTTGTGTCATTGTCAGCACCAAATCCTAAGACAGCAGAATCAGATCTTAAAGTAAGGTCATCACCAATATTTGCATCTGCTGCAACTCCTAAACCACCACCTGTGATCAGGGCTCCTGTAGTTGAACTTGAAGAAGCTGTACTTGCACTAACATTAAATTGAGCGCCGTCTTCAACTCTTGCTACTTCAGTACCATCATATTGTTGAAAAATTATATCTTTAGCATCAACCGTTGGTTTAATAACTACATCACTTGATGAGTTTGAAATTCTTAAAACTTCTGTGCCACCATCTTTAAATTTAAAATCAGCACCATCAGCATCAAAAACAATGTCCGCTGGTGAATCAATAGTAATATCTCCAGTTACTCCTGTAAGAGTATTAGTTGATATACCAGTATCAACCATATTTGGATCAGTTGAATCATCTGCTGCTGCATAAACAAGTTTTGTTCCTTTATCAGTCGTTCCAAAAGCAACCGTGCTTCCTGATCCAGAAACATATTTAAAAGTTAATGTGTATGTACCTGATGTGCCGTTAACTAAAATATACATCTGTTGAACATCTAAAGGAATTGTTACTGTAGCATTTGCACTAAGTGTGCCTGTAAATTTTAAAATTCTGTGTGAAAGTTCAGCGCCTGTTGATCCATCAGAAACGGATAAAGTTGTTGTTTGAGCAGTACCTGCTATTGATTTTTCAATATAACCACCAGAAATTTGTTCGATAATATTTAAATTAGTATTAGTTTTCGTTCCCCATGTAGCGGCATTTTCGCCAGTAGTCATTAACTCCGTGCCTAAACCTGTATATGTTGATGCCATTAAGA
>Ga0208030_1002009_pt1 | contig 10682 bp, 15 predicted proteins | sample MalvirDeepMed_M9_FD_184246 | JGI IMG/M metagenome (GOLD analysis project Ga0208030, IMG submission 184246) | Marine viral communities from the Global Malaspina Expedition - Malaspina viral metaG DeepMed_M9 (SPAdes) (version 2) | ecosystem: Environmental > Aquatic > Marine > Oceanic | place...
ACTTAATAAACTCCTGGTCTGTATCATCCTGATCAAGTGATAAACAGGCAATAGCACCTGTCGAACTTGATTGATTAATCTCAACCATTGCATCGGCAGGATCCTGACAACCAAAACCAACTTTGTTCGCCGATCCATCAATAAAGAACGCATCGTCCAACGCGGCTGTTTCGCATCTAAAATCAAGATCATTCGCTGATGAATCATTCCATGTAAAGTCACCACCATCAAAGTCAACAGCGCCTGTCGCCTTGACAGCGCCAACAATATCCAATGTTACGGAAGGAGATGCTTGATTGATTCCAATCCTGTCATTACCTCCATCAACAAAAAACATATTAGCAGCGCCATTTGATTCAATTCTAAAGTCTAGGTCTGCTGATGCTTCATTAAAGACAAATGTACCGCCATTAAAATTGACATTACCTGCCACATCCAGTGTTCCGTTGGCCGTGATGTTTCCTGCGTCATCCAATACATCGAACATCGTCGATCCGTCCGTGTACAGTAAGTGTTTTGATCCTGCTACAAGAGAAGCTGCTGTTCCACTTGCCGGCTTGAATCCCAGCGTGTAAGTTCCCATGGTCGCCGCATTGTCAACAATATACCAGTTCTCCACCGCCTCGCACTGCATGGTTGTATTACCTGTCAGCGTGCCTGTCAGTTTTACAATGGCATTGCTTGTTTCATCGGCGGTAGTTCCGTCCGTTGCTGTCAGGGAATCTGTTGTGCTCGCTATTGCTACCGAGACATATCCCTTGATCGCCGCTTCCAGCTTTTGCAGGTTGTTATTTGTTATTGTACCCCATGTTCCCGAGTTCTCTCCAGTTGTCTGGATCTCGAGATTAAGAATACTTGAATATGTCGAAGCCATTTATTCCTCCTTATGCCACATCATCTATTAAAGCGGCCACGATCGCATTTGCTGTTGCATCACCCGCATCACCCACATCCGAGGATATTGCGTGAATATTTGCAACCGTCACGTTTGGCAGTCTTCCAAACCATGATTGTGATGGTCCAATAAAAATACCGTCTGCCAGGTTATAGGCTGCTACTCCACCGTCTAAACAAATAGCAATACCGTCCGCTGTGCTTGTGTTCTTAATAAATAAAAATTTTACTTTATCACTTGTACTTACCGCTGTCATGTCCGTATCCTGATCAACGGCAGTATAATCGATAAAGCGACCAGCAATCAAATCAGCGCTCGTAGTCGTTACTGCTGTTAGTTTATAGTACCATTTGTCATTCGCATCATCAGGACTCACCGTCATGGAACCACTGATGGTCTTTGAAATCTCGTCCGGCAAGATTGTCGCGCTCAATGTTATACTGGCATCATCCGCCATACTTGTCTCCTAGTCCGTGGATCCAGGATCCACTAATGTCCATGTTGATGTTTCACTGTCATCCGTTTCATTCCAGATGGTAAGAGCTAAATCTCCTGTACTAAATGTAATCAGATTTTGGAACGCTTCTCCGAATGCTGTCTCATCACCAATAGTGAATGATGCTGATGATCCGTCCGGTGATACAACCGCCGTTCCAGTAACCGTTTCCGATCCAGTACTAAATGTTAAACCAAATCCCGTTTCCGCAAACTCGATGTTATGCACCGCGTCCAGCCTTGCATCCTGAAAGGCCTGTTCGGCGAATGCTGTGTGTCCTAGTAGCATTTATCCTTTATCTGATATCAATTTAGCTTTCCAAGCATCTTTTACTGCTTGTATCCAAACTACATTACAAATTGCCTGTACTTCTGAATCTTCGCCAGAAATATCTGTATCAACTAAATTATCGCTGTCATCTAAAACTCCACAGTGCAAAACGTGCCTGTGATAAGTGCGAGATAATTCCGTGCCATCTTCCTTTATTACAGTATCTGTCCTCACTTGAACGTGTTTAAATTCACTAACAACTTCTATTTGGCCAATTTCAGTCGTTTTTGTTATTGCCATTTAATCCTCCTTTATTTTTTTAAAATTATGCAACACAATACCATCCGCTTGCATTCACCGAAAAACTATCTTGCATAACATTTAAATCATCATCATAATCACCAGTATCTGACTCTTTTCCCACAATAACTAATGTGCCTGTATTATCATCAGTTCGAAGGTGTAATGCTACTGTAGTAGTAGAGTTATTTCTACTATCTACTATTCCTATATATCCATTATGACCTGATGCATTAATTTGTGAAAATGGCAATCCCGTTATTTGACTTGGATTACCACTACTTATTGAAGTAATAGATAGAGAAAAAGAAATATAACACATTCTTCCTACCTTTGTATAAAAACCAACTTGAGTATTTTCAGTTGAGTTTGCAACAGTAGGAGTCCATACACCCTCCTCATAATCATCTAATGTGTTAGCATTCGTACTTGCTGCTTGTACTCCCGGAAAAACTATTTGTCCACCTGTAATTGTCGCTGTTCCTGTAACTGTTAAATTATCAGCTATTGTTGTTTCAGAAGTTGTATGCCCAATTGTTAAAGCAATGCCACTTGTCTCAGTAGCAATCTTCAAGGCACCAGTTTTATTTGTAATGTATGAGTTAGTCCCATCGTGATATAAAGTTAAATCCTGTGCATCTCCAATTTGTATTGGAGTGGAATCAGTTAATAATAACGCATCGGCCGATTCATCCCATAATAGAAAACTTCCAGATGTTGCACCGAACAGTTTAACATCTTTACCAGTATCATCGACACCAACCGTTATTGTGCCACTAAATTGTGAATTTCCTGAAACATCCAGTGTTCCATTCAAGTCCACTGCCGTTGCGGTTAAATCTATTTCATCCGTTGCTCCTAATGATAATATTGCATTACTAGAACCTTGAATAAATTGAGAAGCATCATTGAAACATAATTTGTTAGTTGAATTGAGTGTTAATCCTGTCCCGTCAGTATGCGTTAAAGTTGTATCATTATCTGCACCAAATTTAAGAACTGCTGAATCAGAAGTTAATGCCAAGTTATCTACTATGGAGACAACATCGTGTCCTAAAGTTATCGCATTAACATTCGATGTAATCGTTCCCGCTACTATCTGTGCATAATGCGAATCGTCAGCATCATAGAGCTTGACTCCTCCGGTTGCGTTTATACGAATTTCTGCCATTTAATCTCCTATGCGTCCGCTACTGAACTTAATTTACTGTTTGTCTTTAAATCAGCATATGCTAGTTTAAAAGCATTCTGTTCACCACTTGTTGGGTCATAAGTTGTTTTATGATGGTCTACTGCTCTGCATCTAATCTGTTTACTAATATTATTAGTTGCTCTGTCTGAAGCATCCTTATAAATATCAACATTATAAACTAATGAAAATGAATCATCTTCATTTTTTATAACTCGAGCATTAGGAACAATTATATAGCAACTTGATGCTGATACATCATTACCTAAATCCACGTTTGCTGTTATTGCCATTGTATCCTCCTATTGCAATCGTTTAACTTCGTGTTTCTCTAGAATGGCATTAGCTTTGTCTTCGCCAACCGCCTCTTTCGCCAAGTCATAAACAGCCTCTAGTAACCGCTCATGTTTTTCATACTGTTGCCAAATGGCACCATTATGTAATCTACTCATACCTGTTAAGTTTACAAAATCAGTAGGTTGATAGTCTCCTTTTTCATCCTTTACTCTACCTATTAATCTTGCGTCCATTAAATCCTTTTGATTGTATTTAATAAACTTATCAAATTTGGAATTAATTAATCCCTTCATTTCTTTTCCTCGTGATAAGTCATATGCACGAACCAACTGAGCATCATCATAGTTATCATACGTTCCTACGGTTGCTGATTGATTACTAAATAATTCTCCATCACCTTTAACAATAAATTGCTGAAGTGCTGCACTAGCAACAGTAAATATATTATCATCGGCACCTAATGCTTCTGCACCAGTACCAGTATCTCCATATGCTTGAAGTCCTATGGCTCCTCCTTGATTTGTAGCTTCTCCATTACGAGCATCCGAGGCATCTATATATGCTATTAAGTTTATCGCCTGATGTTCTTCAGTAAAAGCACGAAGCCTCAATCCACCTTGACCATTGTCATATTTAGCCATTTGAACAAAAGTATCTGCTTCAGCAATACTAGTAAAAGAATGTGCTACAGCATCACCTTTAAATGTTATGAAATTACCATTGTCGCCGGCACCTTGAATACATATTCCGTGTGGGCCAGTATCTGGTGCTGTTTCTGCTGCTGTAGAAAGTCCGGCATCACCTGTTATTCTTACTCTTTCAGCAGCATTGACAAAAATTCTCAAATCATTAACACTATGGTCATATTTAAGCATTCCTATGTCATCATCACCAGAATCTCCAAAAACTATATTTCCATCACTTGAAGTTCCACTTAATATAGACATTCCACAACTTGCACTATTTTCTATAACTAAAGAATCTGCATGGTTAGCGGCACTTGCACTAGAGTCAGCTTCTCTAACATGAATACCTATACCTAAATCTTTTGCTGTAATAATACCAAGACCTGCCGAACCACCAAGAATTAAATCATCAGCAGATGCATCCCAGAGCATATAAGCACTAGCAGTATCGCCAAAGAATTTAACATCGTGTCCTGCATCATCTACACCTACAGTTAATTTTCCTATTTGTTTAACTTCATCGGCTGATTCGTCCCAAGACCAATAACTACCTGAAGTTGCACCAAAATATTTAACATCATGTCCTGTATCGTCTACACCTACTGTCAAAGTTGCTGTACATTGTAATGCAGAACCAGAAAAAGTTAAATTTGTTTCTGCATCCAGTTCAGTTGTTGTAGAACCAATTGTAACAAGTTCATTCGCTGTTGCGTTATTTAAAGCTGTTATACTACCACCTGCATATGTTTTAATTCTTGAAGCAGCCACTTTCCTGTTTGTACCTCCTGCTCCATCATCAATAATAAATAAGTCAGCATCCACAATGGCAGCCCCAATATCAGTACCACCATCAATGTCTATTGTTGACAAAGGCACTGAACCTGCCGTAGCAAGTGCACTGTCCTTTATATTAACGCCATCAATGGTTATACCATTAGCCGAGGTTTTTTCCGATATGGTATCTACTTTAATTTCACTGGCCATTATTTTTTATCCTCCCCGTTTGGTAGATTCTTTTTCAACACTTCCGAATAGTGTTCAGAAAGTATCTTGTTTTTTTCCAACCTGTGCATTAGGTCGTTCTTCTCGTTGAGCAAAACAGTGACGTTGTTAAGGGCGATTTTCCCCTTGGCATCCAGTTTTGTTTCATCGTATTCTTTTTTATCTATTGTAAAAGTCATTTATTACTCCTTTGCATTAGCGTCCTTGATTGCCTTAATTCTTGCTTTCCAATCATCAATGTTGTGGTAAATTTCATCGAGCTGGTCGTTCCAGCTTCCGTATTCTTTTCTTCTTGTTGAATCCACTTGATTGTTTGATTCTAAAGTTGTAGCTTGTGCATCCAGAGCATCAAGTTGTGCGTCTGTTGGCTGTGCTTCTGCAACATTCCATTCAGCAATGTATGCACCACTTCCTTTATCTTTAAGAAGAACATCTTTAAAGAAGTCAACTTCTCTGTTCAAATATATTCTTATTTTATTACTTAATTGTGCCATTATGATATTATCCTAAATCCTGAAATCATTGTTTTTCTGTGACTTCCACCACCATAACTAGAAGTACCTCCAACATTGTCAATATTAACAGAAACATTAATTTGGTCAGCCGCAGATAAATTAAAAACACCATTACAATGTAATGTCATACTTTCTTGCCTATTTGATTGAAAACCTAATGTAGCTCTTGTTAAAACAGTCGTACCACCACTTCCCCCATTAATATACACAACTGCGTCTCTTAAACCATCTGTTGCTCCTGATAAGCAATCAACTGTAGCACTTAAAAAATAATAACCTCCCATTCCTGAAGGAACTGTGAAGGTGGTTGAAGAAAAAGCACTATCACTATCAAAATCTTCAGTACCAAAAGTTATGGTTGTATCAGTAGCATCACTAATATCTGTATCCGAAGATACACGAGCAGCAAAATAAGGTGTGTTGTCACCAATATAAGTTTTCAATCTTGAAGCGGCGGTTTTTCTGTTCGTCCCGCCTGCACCATCATCTACAATGAACAAGTCAGCGTCTACTAAATCAGCACCAATATCTGTTCCACCATCAATGTCTAAGTCAGCTAATGGTAAAGAACCATCGGGAAAAACTGGAGTCGCTTGAAATGTTGCCACTCCACTAACATTCAGTGTTCCATTTAAATCAACAGCAGTTGCTGTTAAATCTATTTCGTCAGTTGCTCCTATGGATAAAACAGTAGCACTAGAACCTTGTATAAATTGAGAAGCATCATTAAAGCAAAGTTTATTGGTTGAGTTTAATGTTAATCCCGTTCCGTCAGTGTGTGTTAAAAGAGTATCCTTATCCGCTCCAAATCCAAGTACAGCAGAATCCGTTATCAAGTAAGTGTCATCACCGACATATAAGTCAGCACCTACACCCATTCCTCCACCTGTTATTAGACTTCCTGTGGAAGTGCTCGTAGAGGCTGTTGTAACTGGAATATTAACTTTTAAATTTTCGTCTATGGCAATGGCAGGTGTTGTACCTACTGTTGAACCAAGTCCAATAAGTAAGTCATCTGCCGAATCATCAAGTGCTATGTAGAAGTCCTGTGCGTTACCATCAAATAGAATAGTCGCATCCTCTGCGGTTGCGTTTCCTATTGTCAGTTTTGGTGTTGAACCGTCTATCTGTATTGTTCCCATTATACTATTACCAAGTTACCTTCTATTGTTACTGTTCCTGCAAATGTTACTGGCCCTGCCAATACGGCAGATTCAATAACTTGCGTTCCGTCCATTGTTGCCGCGTGATCATTAACAAATTCATCCGCAGCAGCGTCTCCACCTATGTAGATAGGACCTCCTACTGTATCACCCATTATTCCTCCTTATTAACTAATTGCATCAACTAGACTGATCCAAACGTGACAGCCATTCGCTGTTCCGCAAAGACCGTAAACTACATCCGTACTTTGTATAACCATTTTAGCGCCACCTTGAACAAGTTCTACTGAACTTGCCGGTGGAATGCTTAAATTTTTACAAATATAAAAGTTCGTTCCTGCACCTGCCAAGTCAATGTAAACATCCATTGTTATTGCGGTTGTAAGAATATTAGCCAGTCTCAGCCCAACAATAGCGTCATCTGAATTTGATGTATAAATAGTTGTTTCACTATTAGTTACCAATATTCCAGTTGATTCAAAATCTTGTGCCATATTTCCTCCTTATATCACAGCGCGATCGCAACAGCAATGGCAAAACCCTTTGATGCTCCACCTGCCGTGACTGCCGTACCACCTATTGTTATTGCATCTGCTTCCAATGTACCGTCAATGTAAGCGTCCTTAAACTGTAAAGATGCAGTTCCCAAATCTATGTCATCATCTGCGATTGGTACGATTGCACCGTTAGTAATTTTAATTTGATTTGTTGAACCACCCGCCGCAAGATTAAGATCTCCACTAGACTCAATTTTTAAATTCGTTCCGTCGCCCTCTATCTTCTCTCCATCATCACCAAATACCATTCCAACATTATTAGGTAAATTCACATCAGATGTTGCTGTTAGCGCAATATCCGCACCAGATGTAAGAGTTAAATCTGTATTATTTCCTTCAATCTTTTCGCCTGTTCCAAAAGTAATTCCTACGTCAGCAGGAATAACAACGTCGGCTGTAGCTGTAAGCTTGATGTTATTACCAGCGATCGTTAAGTCTGTTCCGTCACCTTCTATTTTCTCTCCGTCATTTCCAAATGTTAAACCAATGTCTGATCCAATATTAATATCACCACCACTGCCAACTGTAATTGATAAGTCAGTTCCGTCTGATTCAATCTTTTCTGTTGTAGCAAATGTAACTCCAACGCCTGATGGAATGTTAACATCCGCAACGGCTGTTAAATTAATATTATTACCAGCAATAGTTAAATCTGTACCATCGCCTTCTATTTTCTCTCCGTCATTACCAAATGTTACTCCAACTCCTGATGGAATATTAACGTCTGCTGTTGCTGTCAAGTTGATATCAGCGCCAGAGGTTACTGTTAAATCTGTGCTATTGCCTTCAATTTTTTCACCCGTGCCAAATGTAATTCCTACATCTGCTGGAATGACAACATCAGCCGTAGCTGTTAAATTAATATTATTTCCACTGATAGTTAAATCAGTGCCATCACCTTCTATTTTCTCTCCATCATTACCAAAGGTCATGCCAATATTGGCAGGAATATTGATATCAGCGCCAGAAGTTAAATATAAATCTGTTCCATCACCATAAATATATTCTCCACCTTCATCATAAAGATACAGTCTTTTTGAACTGTCCATGACGAGATCATCTTCCACTTTGAAAGAATCTTCATCTTCCATCCATGTAATGACACCATCACTTGTTTCACCATCAAATTTTAGAGAATAGTCAACTCCTGCCGCACCTGTTCCAAGAATTAAATCATTGCTTGCATCGAGAAATGGTACTTTACTTGCAGGCAAGGTGCAAAATACGTCCTTCGTGCCAGCACTAAAATCAACAGCACTATCACTGTTTGAACTTGAAATAACTGTTGTTCTTGCAAGTGTATCCGTAGACGCATCGGTTACGGTTCCAAGACCAGTTTCCCATTCGTCTTCGTCACGATTGACAATAGCATAGTATGTTGTGTTACCATCAGCAATACCTGCAACAAATGTCTCGAATCCCGAAACAGCACCACTTAAATTAAGCGTACCGGTTCCGGTAGTTGTCGAAGTTTCCTTGACTCTATCGTTTAGCTTTAAAGCCATATATTGTCTCCTACGCTAATCGTAAAATAGCGTTACTTGCATCTGCTGCTGGAAATTGAATTGTAAATGTTCCGCTTGTTGACGTTTTATCGCCACCAAAGTCCAGTACAACAGCCGCTTTATCTGAATCAGAACTATTGTAGATCAATGCCCCTCTTGCCGTGATTGTCGCTGATGTAAATGATATATCAGAAAAATCAGTAAGAGCAGTTGTTCCACTTGTTGTTGGTGTTACATTTGTTAATGATCCACCACCAGCCGTATAGGTTCCTGAAGCAGAAACTTCATTCGAGCTGGAATAAGCAGTTGTTGAAGCACTTAGAGTAGCTGAACTTGAATACAATGCAATTTTAAACGTATCACCCGTGGTCGCTGTAAAATTATGCGTTCCAACGAGCAACTCCTGTTTAAAGCTTGTGCAAACAGCTTGAGTTATTGCCATTTTATATCCTCCTATGGATTATGTGATTGCAAAGGCGTTCGTAGCGCCCCATGCATATATTCATCTCTTCGGTGCCTTCCTTGTTGTTCGATCATCAACTCTTGAATAGCACGTTGATATGATTGTTCATATAATTGCAGCATTTCCGCTGGTCCCTTCAAGAATTTGAAGGCTTCTGCAAGACATCCATAAAGTAATGCTACTGGAGCATTATTTCCCAACCATGAGGTTGTATTGGAACTCGATAGTCTTGTTGGTAATCTCGTAATTCCCAGCTCTACATATAACGCAGAACTAGGGGTTGGCGCAAGATAAATCGTATTTTCATCCCACCATGCCCAATATTTTGGTGTTCCGGTGGATGTTCTTATTGGCCAATATTCATTCATAAAACTAATATCGCGTTGCTCCAAAAAATCCCTCGCAGAAGAAGTTGAAGCATAGACCATCACCGTTCGTATTGTCGCCAAGGATGTTGGCTCTGGTGTCGTTCCGCCAGGCAAAGATAAAAATGGACTATCCGCCGTTAGAGTTGAATTTTGATGTGATTTGAATGCATCGAGATCTAAATCCCTTAATAAGCGATTTTCTGTGTGCTCTATAAAATCATCCGTAATAGTTGATGTCAGAACATCGGTACTTGTTTCTGTATAATTTAAAATCTGTGTTGTTAACTCTGCATATGTTGTCATGATGTACTCACTGTTACTAATCCAACTGATGTTCCAACAATAGGAGCTTTATTTTTTTCTACCTGCATTGTATCATTATGATCAAAAAATCCTTGTCCACCCACAAAAACAGTCATTGGCTCTTTTCGTGAAGGTCGAACGTCTTTTAAGCTTTGCGCGTCGGATGTATGCTTGCTTCTATCCAATTGAGGATGCTTTGCCTCGAATTCTGATTGATGAACAAAGGATCCATTCCATTCCTTGATCATTTCCTTATAGGGAAATTCTCTTCCACTTCGATCAGAAATTGCTTTTGCATATTTGCCTGTCGCGTGTGCCATTAAATAACTCCCCTTTCAGGTATGGCATAGAAACTGGAACGCGGTCTGTCTTCTTCAGAAGCACGCTGCCATTCTTCTTCATATAATTGTTTGAGTAAAGGTGTTCTTTCTGGTGACTTTTTTAGAGACACATAATAAGCCATTCCGGCTGTTAAACACGGGAGGAAACGTGTAGGGACATCCAACTCATCTTCATAATCACCTGCATCTTGTATTTTTGTCAGGCCCCAATACTTAAATGTATCAGCGGCATCGGGCGTTGGATAAAGATATAATGTTGGAGTAGACTGACCACGCAATAGGTAATACTGTGTCGGGACAGCCTCTGTTGATTTTTTTGAAATGTTTAAATA
>Ga0208030_1002014_pt1 | contig 10669 bp, 6 predicted proteins | sample MalvirDeepMed_M9_FD_184246 | JGI IMG/M metagenome (GOLD analysis project Ga0208030, IMG submission 184246) | Marine viral communities from the Global Malaspina Expedition - Malaspina viral metaG DeepMed_M9 (SPAdes) (version 2) | ecosystem: Environmental > Aquatic > Marine > Oceanic | place...
CATTGAAGAAAATAATATAGTATTAAACAGAATTGCGAATCATTATGATGGGGTTGTTCCTGTTATGACTCGCAACGCCAAGCGTGTGGAGAAAGCACACGAGGAAGATGATAAAGAATCAAAGGGTAATTTATACTCTAATATGATAAGGGATATAATGAAACCTCAAACGAACTAGAACTCCCAAACTCCCTTATGTTGCCGACTTCGGTCGGCGATTGGGGGTTTGTGAAGTCCAGCGCCCGGCGCGCGATCCTTTCTATAACTCCCAAACTCCCACTATAAATGGGACTTTTCTGGGATTTCTTATTTTGGTGAGTTGTTTCCCCGGGGCGCCCGCGGGAGTGCGTTCACGGAAGAATGGTGGAAATCAGCCATTTATTTTCCTGTTGACTGAAGGCGAAAGCCCAGGTATTGTTGTCATCACCTGAAATTGCAGGTAGAAAGAGAAGGTAGTATGGATTGACTTACATTACTCATACCTATAAAATTGGCGGTTTTCTGCTTCTTTTTATGGTATGGCTATAACTATTGGTGGGGGTAAAACTCCATCAAGCTCCCGGGCTTCAGCTGCGTTGGTTAATATGTAACGCCAGTGCAGCTGGAGGTTCCGGGGCGCAGCGTGCAAACTCCCAAACTCCACTATTTTCCGCAGTTTTATTTAGATCGAGGATCCTGGTGATGACGCACCGGGCGCGCCGATACTTCCTCCCTGACTGGAAAAAAGTTATCCACATAAACAGCCATTGACTATGAATCGGATTCGTAGTATAATGAGAGTAGAAATAGAGTAAAGGTATTTGATACTACTGATTGATGTCTCTCTTAAGCCGTAGGATGTTGATCACTCTGTTTCTCATTTTGCGGAACAGTTAGGAAACTGACCAGAAGCGTGGTCTTTACCACAATTCGAGCATAAGATTTCCTCGCAAGGAATAGAGAGGCATGGTAGTCATATCTGTAAGTCCTCTCGTTAAACTCCTGCAAACTCCCATTCTCAAACTCCATAATAATAGGACATTTATGATTCGCCCGGGCAGCACGGGACACGCCAGCCTCCTTCGGCAAAGGTTGATGCCTTAATATGACCTTAATTGATTTGTTGAAATATCCTAATAAATGACTATATATAATTAAAGGAGAAATAGAAATATGACAAAATCAGATTTTAAATCAAGGGTTAAAGGACTCTTTTCTGTTCGTTGGTTAAAGAACGATGGAACAGAAGGTTATGTTCATCGAGGTATTTTAGGTACAACTAAAAAGATTGATGGTGAACACAAAGAACATAATGATTATGTTCTTGTTTACAAAGTTGGTAATGGTTACGGGGAAACTCGTAGATGGGCAAATGTAAACCCCAATACAATTACCCATATTAATAGCAATCAAGTTCAATGAACTTGATTGCTCTAGCCATTTATATTAGTATAATGTGGTGTATTATATTTTATGTAGGTATTAACTTATTCACATTATGACGTATAAATTTTGGTTTTGGACTTTACTTATCATAATAATTATGATAATAATATTTTAAAGGAGAAATAGAAATATGACAAAGGAAGTCACGACTACAAAACAAACTTCAGTTAGTAATGTTGACATTAGTTCAGTTATTAACGAAGTTATAGAATACACTAAAGACCAAGCAACAATCACCGATATTAAATCGGCTATTGCTTCAGTTCCAAAGACTGATAGTATGGATTGGAAGTTGGTTAGTGGTGTTATTATGAATAGCCTTGTTGAATGGGTTGTTGAAAACAAAGATAACAACAATGTTAAATCATTGGAGTTAATTCAGCACTTACAAAAAGATGTAGGTTATTTATTGCAACGATTAGGTTTAGCTCAATAGAGTTCTCCTAGTTGATATCAACGATTAAAGGGCTACTAAATGTAGCCCTTTTTTTATGCCTGATACACAAGATGTAGTGGTGCGACAAATTGTCGCGCCCGGGATGTAGTGGTTGGGTGTGGTTGTTGGTACTAGATGTAGTAGGTCGGCGCCCGGGACTCTGAAGCTCCGACCCCCAACCCCCCCCTTTTTCGATAAGCATGCTTTGAAAAATCTAAAGGTGAGTTTGAGAGTGACAATCACGTGTAAAAACGTTATAATAGGGACTCCAGGGAGAAAAATTTTTAAAAAATGCAAAACATTTCTAAATTAGAAAGTTTGGACACCCAAACTTTGAAGTATATCCTTAAAAACGCAATATTAGACAGGCAAGAAGCTGCCCAAAAAGATTTTTTAACATTTGTAAAGTCCGTTTGGCCCGATTTTATTGAAGGATATCACCATAAAATATACGCAGAGAAGCTAAATCGAGTTGCAAGGGGCGAATTGAAGCGATTAATCGTCAATATGCCACCAAGGCATACCAGGTAGACACCCAAAGGCAAAGCTGATACAAACAACACATACCGGAGAACTCTCAATTCGCTTCGGTCGTAAGACAAAGAACCTATTGGAGTCGGATGAATATGAAAAAGTCTTTCCTAATGTCACTTTGGCGACAGATTCTAAGGCTGCTGGCCGCTGGGAGTCGAATCATGGCGGTGAGTATTTTGCTGCTGGTGTTGGTGGCGCTATTACTGGTCGTGGTGCCGATTTACTTGTTATCGATGATCCTCATTCAGAACAAGATGCTCTCTCACCTACTGTTTTGGATGGTCATTATGAGTGGTATACTTCTGGCCCTCGTCAGCGTCTTCAACCTGGTGGTGCAATAGTACTTGTTATGACAAGATGGTCCGTAAAGGACCTAACAGGACGACTTTTGGAGGCACAGGGGAAAGAATCCATGGCTGATCAGTGGGAAATCGTCGAATTTCCAGCAATTTTGAATGATAAGCCAATGTGGGGCAATTTTTGGGACATGGACAACCTAAATAAGGTAAAAGCGTCCATTCCGCTGACAAAATGGAACGCGCAGTGGATGCAGAACCCAACTTCCGAGGAAGGAGCGTTAATTAAGCGTGAATGGTGGAAAAAATGGGAAAAAGATAATATTCCGGAACTAAAATACATAATTCAGTCCTATGACACCGCATATTCGAAAAAAGAGACGGCTGACTACTCCGCAATAACGACATGGGGCGTATTTTCGCCGTCAGAGGACGACCGGGAATCTCTTATACTTCTGGATGCAAAAAGGGGTCGATGGAACTTTCCTGAGCTCAAAAAGATTGCAATGGAGGAGTATAAGTACTGGGAACCGGAGACAATTTTGGTGGAAGCGAAGGCTAGTGGATTACCATTAACTCATGAGTTGCAAAAGGCAGGAATACCTGTTATAAACTTTACACCCTCTAAAGGCAATGATAAGCACTCGAGGGTAAACAGCGTAGCCCCACTCTTTGAGTCGGGAGCGATATGGGCGCCCAATAAAAAATTCGCTGAGGAAGTGATCGAGGAATGCGCGGCCTTCCCCTTCGGCGACAATGATGATTACGTGGATTCAACCACGCAAGCGTTAATGCGTTATCGTCAAGGATACTATGTTTCCTTGAAAGATGACTTAAAGGATGATAAGACTGAACACGCGCAACTGGGGAGAGAGTATTACTGATGTATGGTACAGGACTACAACTTTTATATAGTGCTTTAGGCGGACCAAGCTGGGAAGAAACTAAAGATCTATACGGAACGTATGGTGAGCAGGGTCCGGACAGGGAGTGGTACGAAGGATTAAAGGATCCTGAGATATACAAGGATGTTGGAAGATTCAGCGCGAACACTCTAAAGGACATTATACAATTTTTTCCTGACGTAGCTGCTGACATCGGACAGGCAGGAATATCACAACTAGCACAAACTGAACTTTACAATCCTTTTTCTAAAAAAGAACTTAAAGAAAGAGGAGCTACACTCATACCCGGAATAGATTTCCCGGACATATATGAACCAGAATGGAAATATCAAGCAGATGCTCTTCAAAGTGAATTGCTTGGCACGCCCACGCTCATTGAAGACAATCCTTTCAGGGACCAAGGCGAAAATGTTGACATGCGAAGAATTGAAAGTAAGGCGGAAAAGGAAGTTGATGATTATTTCTTTGGCAAGGATGGATTCTGGAATGAGGAAAAGGCCAATGAAATTGGCAGTCTGACTGATCAGGCATTTTCCTGGGCTGAATGGGCGGCGGAAAATCCAAACACAAATCCAAAGGAATATGATGATGAATGGGATAAGGAATATGAGCGACAGTGGAATAATCGCTATGGAAAAATGTATGAAGACATGTTCCAAAAGTCAGTGGACGGACTTCTTCTAGGAAAGTACAATATTGGCGGTGGCAAGACAAGTCCACTAAGGGAGTTTGAATTTGGATTTGACTATGCGTCCATGGGCAAGCCATTGTTCAAGTATGACCCTAGACGTGCGGAAACGTTCGAGAAGGCGCATAAAATTTCTGAAATAGTAGGTGGTGCTGGATTAATTAAACCGGCACTAAAAACAGCAAGCAGACTGGCTAAAAAAATTAGACCATCAAAAAGAGCCGATGAAGGAATCATGAGAAATACAGAAAGACTGGAGGACAAAAGATTCGATTGGGCCAAAGATTGGATGCGCCAGTACGGTGAGTAGATGGTAGCTAAAACAGCAGTAAAAGGAATTGAGAAATTTGTTAAGCAGCAAGCCAGGACTAATGTTAGGCCTAACGTAGCGGCAATAATTGCAAAGCAAGGGGAAAGAAACCTAGTACCTAATTTTTATAATTATGTCGCAAAGAAATTCTCTAAGCCAGTTAGTTTTAGGGAGGAGGCTTTTACACCAGAGATTTTTCAATCTTTAGGATTTAATATATCTACTAAAGGTTCAGCTTCCACACAGTCATTGAAAAGAATAGAAGAAATTACTCCATTTTTAAAGAGGACTCAGAAAGGAAGAATTATCTTAAAAAATCTTACTGATTACAGGACTGCCAGAGATCCTAGAAATTATCAAACATTAGTTACACGAGCAGGACATTTAGAGGATATTAATAAGGAACTTAAGGGTAAATTAATTTTAAAAGACAACCTTAAACAATGGGAGGACGAGAAAAATTTAAGAGAATTTCAAGAGGCCCTCAAAAGAACAGGCCTGTCTGGAACGGACGACCCCCATAGAGGTTTTCTGTATGACTATAATAAAAAATATGGAACTAACCTTTTATATAAAATGGATATTAGTAAGAAGCACGGCAGAAAAAGACTGGGAAGCGGTGCAATTTTAGACATTAAAGATAATCCATTGTACTACACTGATCTTAAGGCACATCCTGCAAGGGTTAGTATGGATTTTGCCAGGGATAGTAGTGTGGGAAGGCCTGATGCAGTTATAAACAAAATTTTTCCACCAGGAACAAAAGGCGGTGACCAGTTATATAAAATTAATATAGGTTTCCCGAAAGGAACTCCTCCGACAACTAAAAGGCAATTACCTTATGAAAAAAGATATTTTGATTATGATCACATACAGTCCTACATGTTTGGAGGAAAAAATGTTCCTTCCAATTTAACCATAACAAACAGGATACCGCACCGTGGAAAACCGGCTTGGGGTGAAAGACAATTAGAGGAAGCCCCAGAAACTGTATTCGATATGAAGTCGCAATTTGAAAGAAAGATTTTTGAGACTTTTGAGACAATGATTGAGAGAGCCAATGCAGGAGATTTTAAAGGAGCAGAGGCTCTTGCACATTCAGCGAAGTCAAGTATTGATGATGCAGTTTTGAAGGATGTTCCTTTCAGATTCGTAATTGATGAGCCGCATGCGACGTATAGAACAGCAACAAATAACGCTGAAATTTTTAATCAAATTGACTTTATGGGAAGGGATCAACAAACAAAAAATTTTCTTAGATCATTAATGAAAAAGTATAATTTGAAAAGAGGGCATACACCTTCACACTTAAAGCATACGAGCTGGGCCTTGGATGATGTGGGTAGACTTGAAAAGGAGATTGAAAGCATATATAATAATTTAGATTTTATGCAAAGACTTTATGAGGCCACTTCGTGAAGCTGGAATGCCCCGTGCGGATATTATGAAATCTATGCCATTTAGAATGAGCGAAGGCGGAATAGTCAACGGCTACGCCGGAGGCGGACTGATCAAGAAGCTTTTAGGTGAGAGCCTGGGAATGATGTCAAGAAGAAAATTCCTGAAGGGAATGGGCGCAACAGCTGCAGCAGCAGCGATTCCAAAATCGGCAATGAAGCTTGCGGCACCTGCCGCGAAGAAAGCGGCGCTGTCATTTGCTCCACCGTGGGTGAACGGAATGCTTTCAGCGCTGAAGGATGTTCCCACTACCGCGAAAACCGTGTTCAGAATGGGCAATAATTCTCAAGTTCAAAAGCTTGGCTCTAGGAAAATAAAGCTGTACGGAGGAAAGACGGGAACAGAAAGTCACTTTAAGGTTAAGCCAAGCGATGAAACAATGGCGGATGATATGTTTCCAAGTGAAATGAAGGATTTGGAGACATGGGATGATATCGTATTGAGAGAGGAACCGGGCCAGACAACCATATCATGGAAGAACAAGATATATGACCACGGCAACGACCAGCACATTGTCATTGACAAGATAAACAAGGAAACAAGATTCGTTGATGACAACTGGCATATGGAAGCCGGCGGAGAGGACATTGCCAAGGATGACTGGATTGAGTACGTCATGACCACTGACAAGAAGAAGCTCGCAAAGGAGATGGGATTTTATAAAGCAGACCCCAAAGGGGTAAAAGGATTGGATATTGATGAATGGTCGGTCTCGGGAATGGAAAACGACTACGCGGGCATGTTTCGTAGTTATGTTGACTCTTTCTCTCCTTCTGGTAATGTGTTCGGAACCGTGGATAAGTTAAGGAAAGCCATTAATAAGCCAATGTCAAAGGAAATGAAAAAAAATGTTGATAAGATGCAAAAAAATTTAGATGATTATACATTAAACAAGGAAGCAAAAGAAATGGCAGATTGGGAAGAACAATTTAGAGGAGGACACGGCATGCATGGATACTATCGTGGTGGAACGTCTGGACCTGGAATAAGAAAAAAACTTGGAAAAAGAAGCGATCAAGCAATTGAAAACAGCCGCATGACTAGATTAAGAAATATGAGTGACGTGGAAGCAATGGCAAGAATGATGCATGCTGAAAGTTCACAAGACCTTAGAGATGCACAAGCAATTGGACATGTAATTCAAAATAGAGCTAGTTATAAAGGACCTGAAAGCACTTACCAATTACATCCTAACAAAAATTTATCCTCTATTAAAAGAGTTCTTTCTGGTTCAGGACAATTTACTCCTTATGCAAGTGATGCTAATCGTAATTTCTGGGATTTTGATATGACGGAAAATCATCCATATTATCAATATGCTAAAAAAATTATGTTAGGTCAAGCAGATGATTTTACTCAAGGATCTACAATGTTTGATTTAGATCCAAATAAATATGCTCAAGGATATAATGAATTTTGGGATTTCACTCCATCACAGTTTGCTTATGATAAATATGGAAGGAAGAGACCACATGAAGGTCCACACTCTTTTTGGAATATATCACCTAGAAAAAATAGAGGTGGCATGGCGGAAAAATTCAGCGTCGATGACGCAGTGGCAATGATAAGGGCAAACCCGCAGAGCTTTGCGGGAGGAGGAATAGTGAAGAAATTCGCACCGAAGGTGTTAGGAAAGTTGACGCAGTACGGAACTAGGGCTAGGCCAACCAAAGGAGTTATGTCCAAGAAACCATGGGCTGTTATGGATAAGCACGGCAATCCTGTAAAGGACTTCAGGGGACGAGCGGATGCCAATGAATGGCTTAAAAGACAGAAGGACGTTGATCCTATCAATCAGGATAAATATTATGAGGACATAATAGACTACAAGGTAGCCAAAAAGGAACCCGAACTTCCAAAAGGAACAAAATACGGGGATCCGGATAAGCCAGGAGCAATATTCTGGGGCTCAAGGGAAAAGATTATTGGATCACCGCAAGAGGCCATGACGGGAGGACAGTGGCTTGACTATTTATTGGGCAAGGGTCCTCAGAAAGGATTTCCAATCATCAAGCACGCGGAACTGAATGACACTTCACTCGCACCGTTCCTATCTAAATATAAGAACAAGGTTATACCTAAAAAGGTCCTCGTGGATTCATTTGATCGGATTGCACCGAAGATGGATGTTAAGATAGCAGGACGTGAGATTAAGACGGAAATGATGGATAAGTACCTTAAATCCCTTCATAAAATAGACCCGCAGTCATACCGCGATCCGCAAGCTGGATTTTTCAGGTATTTGAAGTCAACGGAGGACCAGCTGAAGCGTGGAATGCAGCCTGACGCCATTGCAAAGCACAAGGAAGAGGCGGAATCCATATTTAAGAACATTAACAAGATAGTAGATGACATTTACGGCGTTCCGAATGTATTGGAAGAAGGATTTCCGCAGAAGTTTCCTTTTAAGCTGAAGAACATGATTAATCAATTATCCAGTGCCTCTGGAAAGAGGGTAACTGGGCTGAGGGAATATACGGGTCAACCGCAGTATGCCTCTACGCAGACACTTAGTGGCGGCGAGAATCCGCGTGAGCTCCTCTTCAAGTACACACCAGGAGCGATGCGCAAGGGAGAACCTGTTTATAAATATTCGCATGGATTCAGTGGAATACCGGAGGCCGAAGGAAAGAATGCCTTCGTGCACATGCGCACGTCCGATAGGACGGATGAGTACGGAAGAAGAATTATTTTCATAGAGGAAATACAGTCAGACATGCACCAGCCAATTAGGCAGTCACAGAAATATGTCAAACAAATGGCAGAGGAAGGAACACCTCCAATGCCGGGTGAATTAGCGAAATCACGCTATGCACAACGAGGAGACGTTCCTCTTCCCGTAAGCGCATCGGATAAGGTAAATGAGGAACAGTTCAGGTTGATTGTTGCCAAGATTGAGGACCTAGCTGCACAGCCGCAGACAGTAAAAACTCAAAAGCGAATAACGAAGCTTAATAAGGAAAGGGACAAAATAAGAAAAATAATTGACGCGAGCAAGAAAAAAGTTTCAAAAGAGACAAGCGGCGTACCGCAGGGTCCGTACAGCAAGACAGAGGACTATAATGAGTTTGTTATCAAGTATGCAACGAAGATGGCACAGGAAGGTGGGTATGACGGCGTGGCTATTGCATCGCCTGCAATTAAGACTAGAGGACTACGCACAACGGATGAAAGCTATGGTGGGCATATAGTGGCATATGGCCCAATGGCGACTGGCGCAATGAAAAAAGTTGCAAAGAAAAGTAGTGCAAAATTTGTAAAAACATCTATAATGGATTCTAAAGGTGTAGCGTGGGAAGTTCCAATGATCTGGCTTGATGATCAATCGAAATTTATTGTTTCAAAAGGACTTCCAGCATACAAGAGAGGGGGAATAGCTCGACATGGCTAGAGACACGAAGAATAATATAGATAAGGCATTAGAGGCATTAACTGGGGCATTAGAAATAGAACCTACTGGTGAAGAAGTGCAATTGGAGCCGGATAAAAACGTCAAGTTTGATCCGGACATTGAACTGATGGAAAATGAGGATGGAAGTGCAGACGTTAATTTTGATCCTAATGCGCCTATAGATACAGCAAACATTCCGCATGATGCAAATTTGGCGGATTATATTGAAGAAAATGATTTAGGTAGGTTGTCAAACGACCTACTTGCAGGATTCGAATCGGATAAGGATTCAAGGAAAGACTGGGAAGAATCCTATGTCAAAGGCCTTGATATGCTGGGATTCAAGTATGAAGACCGCACCCAACCATTCGAAGGTTCGTCCGGGGTCGTTCACCCCTTACTCGCTGAATCTGTTACACAGTTTCAAGCCCAAGCGTATAAGGAACTTCTCCCCCCAAGCGGCCCCGTTCGTACTCAAGTTATAGGACTCTCGACACCTGAAATAGAAGATCAGGCTAAAAGGGTGCAGGACTTCATGAATTATCAGATTACTGATGTCATGCGCGAGTACGACCCGGACATGGACCAACTATTATTTTATCTTCCACTTTCAGGATCGGCGTTCAAGAAAGTCTACTATGACGGTCTCTTGAAGCGTGCGACAGCGAAGTTCATTACCAGTGAGGATCTAGTAATCAACTATATGGCTACAGATCTGGCGAGTGCGGAGAGAATAACACATGTCATAAAGACAAATGGAAATGATGTAAGAAAGCAACAACTAGGTGGATTCTACCGTGACGTGGAACTTCCAACAGGACAGACGGAGTCATCCGATACTGTGGATAAGGTTGATGAATTGCATGGTGTTGAAAAGAACTATGCATCCGATGACGATGAACATGTCGTACTGGAAATACACGTTGATGCCGATGTTCCTGGATTTGAGGATACATCCGGCGTAAAGCTTCCTTATATAATTTCAATAGACCAATTTTCAAGAAAGGTTCTTTCAATAAGGAGAAACTGGAAACAGAATGATCCTAATTTTGAAAAGAACCAATACTTTGTACATTACAAGTTCCTCCCAGGACTAGGGTTTTACGGCTTTGGTCTAATACATATGTTAGGTGGATTGTCAAGAACTGCAACAAGTGTTTTGCGGCAGTTAATTGATGCAGGTACTCTTGCCAATCTACCAGCAGGTTTTAAGGCACGTGGAATGC
>Ga0208030_1002015_pt1 | contig 10666 bp, 17 predicted proteins | sample MalvirDeepMed_M9_FD_184246 | JGI IMG/M metagenome (GOLD analysis project Ga0208030, IMG submission 184246) | Marine viral communities from the Global Malaspina Expedition - Malaspina viral metaG DeepMed_M9 (SPAdes) (version 2) | ecosystem: Environmental > Aquatic > Marine > Oceanic | place...
ATTAGAAGAAACTGTTCAAGAACAAAAAAGCTTACTTCAAAAAATAGGATTTAAAAAATGAGTAAGGAAATAAGCGAAGAAAAAATATTAGGGTCAAAGTTTACCCTTAGTTTGCAAACGATTATAGCAGGAGGAGTCGGACTCAGCAGCCTCTTCGGAATGTGGTTCGCCCTCCAGGCAGATATACAGGAAGCTAAAGAATTACCTGTGCCTGTATCTTTATTCTCTCAAGAATATCCAAGTAAAGGAATTAGTGATTTCAACTGGAGCCCCTCGTACGAACAATATAAAACTCAGGTTGGCAATTTAGGTGAAAATCAAGACGAGATTTTTGAAATAGTTGAGGAGTTGCAAGAAGAAATTGAAAAACTAAAACAACAAGTTATTGACTTAAGGATTGCAGTACAATGAGGTGGTTACTATTATTATCGTTGTTATTTAGTAAACCAACACAACAAGTCGTGAATGATGCGAATTTTTACGGAGCTATTTATAAAAATTTATGGCTGGTGAGGTTTACGGCTGAGTGGTCGGAAGATAGTAAACAAAATTTCTATACAGGAAAATATATTGTAGATGGTGATAGTGCCTATATGGGAACACAAATGATGATATTACCTGCAAAGAATGTAAGTCAAACTGTTAGAAAATTAAGATTAAGAAATTTTCCAAGCGTAGTTCTTTTTAAAGACGGAAAGAAAGTAAAAGTCTGGAAAGCAAATTTCGATGGAAAGCTTGAATTAACCACAGATGATGTTAAAAAATCTATTGATTGGTATTCAAGAGGAAAATAAAACAAACAAATAAAGGAGTTAATAATGGCTAAAACAGAAAAAGAAAAGCCTGTACTTAAGATAGATGATAAAGAATACGATATTGAATCAATGAACAATGAACAAAAAGCAATGATAAATCATATAGCTGACCTTGACAAAAAACTACAGTCAAGTGAGTTTAACTTGGTTCAATTACGATTTGGAAGACAAGCATTTGTAGATGCTCTAGCAGCATCTTTTAATAAAGAGGAGTCTGAAAAATAAAAAATGATTGATTCTAAAATCTTCAGTTTGTATGCCGAATATGGCGCAGTTGGGATTATAGTAGTCTTATTTGCAATGATGATAATTAATTTAATTAAAAGTCAGAAAATGCAAAATGAAGATTTAGATTCAATTAGGCAATCAATTGCTAAAGCTGAAACTAAAATGACTAATGTCGAAGGAATTGTATTAAAAATGTTAGATAGATGGAATCGTTCAGATGAAATAAGTCAAAGACATAGAGAAGATATTGTTAAAGAATTGAATGATGTGACTGATGACTTATCTTACTTAAAAGGAAGAGTTAATGGAAAATGACTGTGAATGAATACAGAAACGAAACCACTGCTAAACTTGTTAAACTTGATGAAAGACAAATAACAATTTTTAAAACATTATGTCGAATAGAAAAACATTTAGAAAAATTAAACGGAAAAACAAGTAAGAATAGTGACGAGATTATTAAGTTTAAAACTTGGGGCTCAGTTGCTCTTTTTGTTATTCCAATGACAGTAACAATAATAATGAGGTTAATCCCATGATGGACTGGTTAAGTTGGAGTAATTTCTTTTATTTAGTTGGTATAGTTATAGCTGGTGGAGCAACTCTTGTAGCTTCTAGATATAAAAATATCGTTAAGGAAGTAAAGGAAGTTGCAAAGGAATTAGAGTTAGCTTACGAAGATGGTAAGCTTGATAAAGAAGAAAAAGAACAAATAATGAAACAATGTTTAGATGTGTTAAAAGCTATCATAAACTTAAAGTGGAAAATATTTTAATGCCTAGACGCAAAGAAAATCCTATAAGAAAAACTACTAAGGGTAAAGGTGCTAATTATAGACCTACAAAATCTGGTGCTGGTATGACATCTAAAGGAGTTAAAGCTTATAGAGCTGCTAACCCTGGCTCTAAATTAAAGACAGCAGTAACTGGTAAAGTAAAACCAGGCAGTAAATCAGCTGCTAGAAGAAAGTCTTTTTGTGCTAGAATGAAAGGCATGCCAGGCCCAATGAAAGATTCTAAAGGTAGACCAACTCGTAAAGCAATGTCTTTAAGAAGATGGAAGTGCTAAATGGATGACATTATAGGCTTAGATGATGTATCTTCTAGTGAACCAAGTGTATTAAAAACTGGAGGTAGAAGAAAGTATAATATGAAAAATAAATCAAAAAGTTTAAAAAATGCTTGTTGGAAAGGCTATGAAGCTATTGGATTTAAAATGAAAAATGGTAAAAAAGTTCCTAACTGTGTAAAGAAGAAAAAATAATATGGCTGATAAATGTAAAACTGGACAAGTGTATAATACAAAATTAAAAAAGTGTGTTACTAAAGAGCCTTGGGATAAATATATGTCAGGTGGAGAAATGTGGTTAAAAAATAAAGCTACTAAACAAGAAAAAGCTGTAGTAGACTCTATGCAAAAAGAAATTATGAGTAGAGGTAAGAAGAAAACTAAAACAAAACGAGGAAACTAAAATGCCTAAAGCATGTGTACAACGTAAAGTAAAAATGGGTAAATCAATGGAACAAGCAATGAAAGAATGTTACCCTAAGGGAATGAAATCTGGTAAAAAGAAAAGTTCCATGAAACCAATGAAGTCAATGAAAAAAGGAATGAGTTACTAAAATGGAAACACAAAAAGAATCGAAGAAAAAAGTAGAACCAAGTTTAGAAGATAAAATTGATACAATCTATGAAATTCTTTCACAACATAAAATAGACATAGAATTTCTTGGAAAAAAAGTTGAAGAACAATCTTCTGTAATTACTAAAGTTAGAGGAAGAATGGGGATATAATGGGAAAAAGAGTAGACTTATTTGGACATGACTGGAATCAAGATAAAGGTCTTGGTGATACAGTATCTAGAGTTATTAAAAAAGTTACAAAAGGTAAAGTTAAGGAGTGTGGAGGATGCAAGAAGAGACGAGATATATTGAACAAGGTAATGCCGTACAGCAGAGGCGACACACAGAAATAGATGACGAAGAAGATGTACAGCTTTTAGATACTGTTATAGACGGACAAGCTATTAAAGGAAAAGAAGGTGGATTAAGGATAGATATGTTTGAGCATGACCATCCTGATGATTTGCAATGCTTATGTGATTTACCATATGCTACACAAGAAATTATTTATAACGAATCTGATTTATAGTGCCTAAACAGATATATAATATAAACCAGTTTCATGGTGGTTATAATGATAATTCTGACCCAAGAGATATAGCTGAAAATGAATTGTCTTCAGCTAAAGATATAATGGTAGATGAATTAGGTTCAATAAGAACAATGGGTGGAGGAGCAGTTCATGGTTCTGAAAATTCTGCAAGCGGTCATGCTTGTGCAATATCTAATGGATATGGTTTATTTGCATGGCAACACGACAGAATAGATGGTCATACTTCTTCAGCAAATTCAGATGATGCAGAAACTGGTGAAAATTATTTAGCTCTTTCTGATGCTGATACTACTGGAAAAGTTCATGTTTATGCTGCTGGAGATGATACTTGGGGAACTCCAATAGATACTGGACAAAATGGAACTCGAAATGATGTATTTTATTCTGTTGATGGAGCTTTAAGAATTTGTGATTCTAAATTTAGCAATACAAATAATAGTGTATGGTATGGTTATATAGATAAACAATTTATGGCTAATTCTGGTAGTACTGTATCTGTAAATCAATGGGTTGATAAACTTCAATATATTGAAATGCCTTTAGAAAATTCAGGTTGGGATGATGCTATAGCAGCTGGAGCTACATCAGCTGGAACTTCTGTAACAAGAACTGGTGGAACTAGTACTATTTTAACTGGTGCTGGCACATTAAGATATTTTGAAACAGATAGTACATTAAATGGTTTAAGTATAGCTAATATTTATAAAATGGAAGTTACTGTTAGAGTTCAATATGATAATACATTCGATAGTTATTGGCATTACACTCTTAAAGCTGGTGATGCTACAAATTCTACTACACTCGCTGGAAGTCTTGGTACAAATCACAAATCAATAACTTATGAAGGAAATGGTTCTGTTGAAGATACTAATGTTATTGAAGATAGAGTTCATACATTTACTTTTGCCATTGGAGATACTGCAATAGGAAGTGGAGGTACAGCTGGAGCTATAGCTGAATTAGTAGTTGATGTAATGGGTGGTGATGTTGATTCAATAGATATAACAAAAGTTGTTATTACTGAAGGAACATCAAGCGGTTCTTCTCATGATGGAGTTGATGGTAATAATATAGATACAAATGAAATTTTTATAGAATCTGCTTATGAATCTACAACTGGTGCTATAGGTTGGGATAAGAAATGGGAACATGGTTTTAGTTTTTTATATGATGAAAAACAAGAAAGTCTTGTAAGGAGGATTCAAAAAGTAGACCCTAGCAGTGGAGCTACATCTCCGCCTACATTTACACAAGAAAATACTGATGCTAGTCACGCTCCTAGTGTAAGAATTAATGTTCCTTATGATTCATCTTGGAGTCCAAGAATTACAGGAGGAGTTTGGTATTTAAGAGATGTTTCTGGAGATGTTCCTTCTGAATGGTGGGCTCAAGTTGAATGTAATTTTGTAAAAGGAACTGGAAAAGTTTTAAGTAGTGGTTTAGAGTTTAATTGTGAATTTAATCCTACTACTTCTGAATATAATTTTGATATAGACCATGAAAATTTATTGCAACCAAATCAAGTTGATACATATTTTAGTAGAACTGGAGTATTAGAAGATACTGAATCTATAACAGCTAGATTTTCTACATCAGTTATAGTAGGCAGAAGAATCTATATAGGTAATGTTCAAATTATAAAAGATGATGGAAGTAAAGAAATTAGAGGAGATGCTATGTTAAAGTCTCCTGTAAACAGATTTGATACATTTCCGTCTTCTAGCGTTGTAGAAGCAGCTATAAATGATGGTGAACAAATTACAGCTCTTGAAGAATTTGCAGATAGAATACTACAATTTAAAGAAAACACTCTTTATATAATTAATGTTTCTCAAGATATAGAATTTCTTGAAGAAGTTTTAAAATACAAAGGAGTATCTCAACAATCTTCTGTATGTAAAACTGATTATGGAATTGCTTGGGTAAACAATCATGGTTGTTTTTTATACGATGGCAAACAAGTAACTAATCTTCTTGAAAAAGGTGGAAGAAAAATAATATCAGATACGAATTGGCAAACATTTTCTACATATAATCCTATGATTGGATATTTACCAAAACACAGACAACTTATTGTTGTAGATGATAATACTATAGCTGGAGCAGGTGGTATTAGATTATATGATATGGTAACTCAATCTTGGGTTCAAGGGAAATCTGCTACTATAACAAGCAATCTTTTAACAAACTTTGTTAATGATAGTAATGGTGATTTAGTATGGGCTCATACTAGTGGTACAGCCACTATGAGAAAATGGAGTGATACTAGTGAAACAACTGATGGATTTGAATTTATAATAAAAGATATAGATTTTGGTCAGCCTGGTATTAGAAAAAAATTATATAAAGTTTTAATTACATATGATACAGGCAACGCAACTTCTAATGTTCAGGTTGATTATGATGTAGATGGTGGAACTACATTTCCATACGATTTTGCTGATGGTACTAATTTTGCTAGCACAGAGTTAGCAAGCGCTAATGGTTGGAGAGTTGCTGAGTTAAAACCAGATGTATCATCAGAAGCTAATAATATTAAATCTTTTAGATTAAGATTTGCAACAGATGGAACTGTACCAGCTGGATTTAAAATTAATGATATTTCTTGTATTTATAGAATGAAACCAATTAAATAAAATGTCAATGACAAGACAAGAAAGAGTTAACGCTCAAAAAAAACAATATAGAATTGAAAGCTTTAAGCAAGCTTTTAAAAATGATATATCTATAAGTCCTAAACCTATATCTGTATTAAAAGATAGCACTGGTGGAACTATTAGTAATGTTGTAGATGATACAACTGCTAATCAAAAAGATGATATTGCTAGTTTAACTAATAAAGTAAATGAAATATTATTAGCTCTTAAATCTGTAGGAATTATTAAGTGAATTATAGTAAATTAAACTGGAATATTCTATATGGCTAACGGCAACAAACTATACAGCGCTTACATGGGAGCTGGTAAGGCTTCTTCAGCTTATAAAGCAAGTCTTTATGATGTAGAAAGTCTTGGTATTGAAAGAGAAGCTTCTCAAGCTATGTATCAATTTGAAACAACTCAAAGAGATAAAAACTTAGCTCTTATTCAACAAGGTTTATCTTTAGCATCTGACCTTTATGGTGGTTACAAAGCTAAAGAACAAGCTAAAACAGATAGAACTTCTTTGCAAGAATCTATGGCTAAAGAATCTTATGAGGGTGAAGTTAGTTGGAGCGATTTAACTGATACAGCTAGACAATCTCAAATAGATAAATTTTCACCAATAGAATCTAAAAGAACATTGGGTGAGATATTAATGGGAGAAGAAAGAAGTTATAAATTTGGTGAGGGTGGTAAAGAATTTACTTCTGCTCAGATAACTGCTGGAGCTAGTCTTTTACAGGAAAGTGATTTAGCAGATTTAATAGGAGTTGGTACAAAATCTAAGTTAGAAGAAGTTCAAGAAAAAGTAACAGAAAGCGCTGATAAAGTTCTTAAATCTGATGAACAAACTGCTGTAACTGTAGATGAAATTTTTGACCCTATTATAAATAATAAAACAGAAGAAACATTGCCTGAGAATAATATTATTCCTAAGTATGATACAACTAAACAAAATTTTGATTTATTAGTAAAGCCTGAAAAGAAAAAAAATGAATTTGAATTTAATTTTAATATGGATTTTGGTAGTTCAATGGGAGCTGGAAGTACTGGTTATAAATCATTTGCTAAAGGTGGTGAGTATACTACTGATGGGCCTGAATTAATACTTGTTGGAGATAACCCTAGTGGTAAAGAAAAAGTAAAAGTTAAACCTATTAAATCTAAAAAGAAAGAAAAGTCAGAAGGTCAAGAAAGCCTTGCTGATGGATTAGGTACAAACTTAAAAAAATTAGTTTCTAAAAAAGGTACAAAGCCTGGTTCAAAAAAATGGATGAGTAATTATATACAATCTCAAAAAATAAACAATGAATCTTTAAGACCATTACAAGGTGAGTTATCTAAACATAATAAAAAATTATTTTCTATGGCTGAAGAGTCTGGATATTTTGGTGAGTTTTTTAGAGGAGGATGGGAATAATGCATAAAAAATCAATAGCTAAAAATCATTTATCTGAAGTTGCTAAAGAAGGTAGGTATGGTGATAACATACTTGTTCATATGAATAAAGACGAAGCTGCTGTATTAGCTAAAGCTTCTGGTCTTGAAAAACTTCCTACTAATCCTAAAACTGGACTACCTGAAGCATTTGTATTTGCAGCTGCAGCTGCTATAAGTGCTGGTGTTGGAGCTTATAGTGCTTGGAAAGGTGGTAAGGAACAAAGTAGACAAGCATCTACTCAATCTATGTTAATGGCTCAACAACAAGAAGAATTAGATAAAGCTTTGGGAAGTCTTGAAGGAGTTAAATCTTCTAAAGAGGAAGTTGCTAAACAAGAATATTCACAATCATTAGGTAATTTGTCTATGCAAACTGGACAAAGCAAAGAAGATTTACAACAATCATATGAAGCCATGGTACAAAAAAGTGGATTAGCTACAGCTGGTGGAGTTAATACTAAAACATCTCAAATGTATAGAAGAATGCAAAATCAATTTGGTAGAAGTTCTCAAAGTCTGTTAGGTAATTTAGGTAAAAATATGGCTGGTGTAGAAGAATGGTATGAAGGTGAAAAATCAAGACTTCAATCAGAAAAGAAAAGAATTGGTTTACAAAAAGATTTAGCTGATAAACAATCAAGTTCTTGGTATTTAGGTAAAAATATTGGAAATTTATTTAGTTAGGTAAGATATGGCAACAGAAGCATATGAAGTAGTTGGTGCATTAAGAGAAATGCTAAAAAGTCAAGAAAGTAGAGAACAATTTAGGGTTACAAGTGCGTTAGCTGGTATGCAATTTGCACAACAAAAGAAAATGCAAGATATACAATTAGCTGGTCAACAGTTACAATTTTTACAGACTGTTAATACTCAAGCAATGACTGGGCAAGCTACTGACTTTCTTACATCTACTGGACTTGGAGGTATATATAGTGAAGAAGAAGATGGTGTTGAAACAGCAATTAAAACTTTAACTGCAAAACCAAGTAAGGGTGGTTATGGATTTTCAGAAATGGATGCAAATAAAATAGCTACAGCTGTATGGATGGCTTACAAGGGTTCTCCATCTGCAATATTAAGAATAGCTGATGAATTAAATACAGGGTTTAAAAAAGAAAAACCATCTGCTAAAGAATTATCTTTAATAAAAGGATTTGTATCTAGTGGATATATAACTGAAGAAGAATTTGCTAGTGGTAAGCAAGAATCTGGTCAGTTAGATAGTATGTCTAAAACTGTACAAAATACTAAAGATATATCAGCTGAGATGTATGAGTATGGTCGTGGTGAATATGAAATACAAAGAGACATAGGAATGTTTGAACCATCTGAAGGTATGGCTAAAGATGAAAAATCAGTAATGGATTTATCTAGAGCTATTGATGCTTTTGAACAACAATCACAAACAGATTCAGGTGAACGAGGAATTGGGCCTATGGTTGAACCTAGAGAATCAGTAGAAGATTTAACAGCTGGTTATGATTTGCTAGACCCAAGTGTAGCAGCTGCAGCAAGGTCTAAATTATCTGAACTTGATGTTAGTTTAAGTAGTCTTGAATCTCAGTATAATGAATTAGAGGAAGAAAGAACTAATATTATAGGTAGTTATGACAAGAATTTTTCTGATTATAAACAAGCTGTAAAAGCTTACGATATATCTGTTAACGCAGGTTTAGATAGAACTCAATTAGATGCATTAGCTGCTGAGGCTAGAGAATATAAAAGAGTAGCAATGAATGCTCGAAGAGAACAAGAAGCTCTAAACCAATATAATAGAAATCCAAGAAGAGTATTTGATTTATCAAGAAAAGGAGAAGACTGGAGACATTCTGTTAGCAGAACATACATTGAACCTGATGACCAAGACATGGCAGATATAGGAGGAGTACCAACTGATTTAGGAACTATTAATCTTACAAATACTAATACCTATAAAATGACTGAATTAGCTACAGAAATATTCAATGTTAAAAGGCAACAAAAGTCTTTTAGTCTACAATAATGTCAGACAACTTAACAAAACAATTTAAAGCTCAATTAGCAAACAGAGGAATCACCGCTTCTGATTCTGATATAAACAACTTTATATCTCAACAACCTAATCTATTTCAATCTGTTGGACAACCAGTTAGTGATGTAGCTACTCAATCTTCTGGATTCAATAGGTCTTTAGATATGCTTGATATGACTCAAGAACAAAAAGGTGGTGCGTTAGATGCTGTTGGTGCATTTTTATGGCGTGGATTAGACGCTACATTATTAGGAATACCTGGCATAGCATTAGGAGAAGATGAACCTTATCAATGGGATACTTTAGGAACTGGTGCTAAAGCTGGTGCTGTATTTGGTGAAGCGTTAGGATTCTTAGCACCTCTAGGAGTTATTAGTAAAGTTGGTAGAGCTGGAGTATCTGCTGTAAAAGGTACTGGAGCTATGACTAGAAAAGCTGTAAGAGAAGCTGGTTCAGCTGCAAAAGCTGTTGGTTTATCTGCTCAGTTAGCTCAAAAGACTGTAAAGAAAACACTTAGAAATCCTGTTATAAAAGACTTAGGTATGCCTAAATATGGAATGAGTGGAGATGATATTGCTAAAGTAGAAGAAGGATTAAAATCTGGAATTATAGGTCAATTGCGTGAAGAGTTTCCAGAGGCTGGTGCAAAAGCAATAGATGATATAGGTGAAAGTGTTATGAGGGGATTAAAATCTGAAGGTGTTCATGTTAACAACATAGGTCATTGGGTAGAAAAATCTCTTAATACAACATTTAATGTAGCTGATAAAAGTAAGATTACTAGATACGCAGGTAGGTTTGCTGAATTAAGTGCTAACTTTGGTGTTTATAATGTATTAGCTAGTGGTATACAATCTATGGCTGGAAGACAAGAATTTAATCCATCTGCTGATGTAGGTCATGCATTTATGTTTTCATCATTATTACCTGCTGTTGAAATGGTAGGTGGTGGTGGTAAGGTTCGTATTATTAGAGAAGCTAATAGGCTTCGTAAGATGTTAGGAAAACTTGACAGTAAAGTTTCTAGTGCATATAAAGAAATGACTCCAACTCAACTTAATGGACTTATTAGAGTTATAACTAGAGATAATTACCTTAAAGATACATTAATAGGCAAAGAAGCTTTATCAGCATTAAGAGCTACTGGTGGTAAAGATTTAGCAAAAGGTGATGCAATAAAAACTTTAGAAAGAATAGTTGGAAGAGTAGACCCTAAAAGATTGTGGTCAGATTTTAGAAAATATGCAGGTGAAGACTTTGTTCAATCTCTTGGTCGTATGATGTTGGTTGGTTTTTATTTTAATTCAGCTACATTACTTGATAGTAGTAATCCTTGGGTTCCAGGAGAACTTGT
>Ga0208030_1002022_pt1 | contig 10639 bp, 20 predicted proteins | sample MalvirDeepMed_M9_FD_184246 | JGI IMG/M metagenome (GOLD analysis project Ga0208030, IMG submission 184246) | Marine viral communities from the Global Malaspina Expedition - Malaspina viral metaG DeepMed_M9 (SPAdes) (version 2) | ecosystem: Environmental > Aquatic > Marine > Oceanic | place...
GGCAGCTTCTTCCCTTAATTCTCTAGCTCGTGTCTCATCTGCTTCTTTAGCACGTCTAGCGTCTGCTGCTATCTTCTCTTGGGCTATTCTGTCTTCCCTTGCTTTCGTCATTATCTCGTCAAGTCTTCTGCTCTCGCTCTCAGGAACCATTTGCTCTTGAATGATATTAGCTGCCTCAACAGCTTGCTCGTCTTTCCTCACCTGGGCTTCTTCAATTAATCTTGCTATATTAGCTTCTGAGATTGCTTGCTGCTCTGGTGTTACTGCTCCATAGAGATCTTCAGAATAATGAATTTGTTCACCAAACACATCTCGATTAGAAAGGGGTAGTTCATCAGGGTTATCCCATGGTTGACTAATATCTATTATACTTAGGTCTTGTCTCTCTGGAAACCAATCTTCCCTACTTGGTGTGAAATCCCATTCAACTGGACCTTGATATGGTGCAAATGCTCCTTCTGGAAGTAGAGGGGGAATATTTAAATCAGGCTTCAGATCAAACCGCAATCTCTGTTCTGGAAATTCAAGAGGTAAGTCTCTGTTATATATTCCTTCTTTATTTATATCAGCAGATCTTCCAGCTTCCTCAATGGCATCCATAAAAGAGTAATTAGGGTAGGTTTTATTTCTAAATGATTTAGAGACTTCATCACCAAACTGATAAACGTGGCCTAATGCGTTTAATACAGGAGATGGAAGAGGCGATCTTTGCGCTAAGTCTTGTGCGCTCCCCCTAAGATAATCATCCCTCCCAATACTACTTCCCGGGACTCTTCGCTGAGTTTTAAGGTCAGCAACATAATCTCTATGTTCTCCATACTGAGAAGGGCTTACACCTGATAGAGCGCCAAGCCCTATATTATGTGCAGAATCCCATATTCCAGCTGGATTAAACCCCTGAACACCAGCCTTAATTGCAGGTATTGCAGTATCGGCTGCATCAGCTAGGAATCCACGCATTCCGCTAATTGGGTTAACCATTACTTTTTCTTCTTTGCTTTCCTGTAAGCAGCATATCCCTTCTTGGTATAGGGATAATGTTTGGTCTTACCTGATTTAGTCTTTAGTTTGGGCATATTAGATGTTCCTTATTTTACCTTGGATAACCCTCCGCTGAGTGGGTAGGATATATATATATTTGTAAAATCAGAGGGGGGTGGGGCCCCCGATGATGGCACCGGAGGAACGAGGAGCCTTATAGTAGACGAACCGACGGAGGAGGTTCGACATTGCCGTTGGTGTGGGCTGTTAGAAGTCCTAGCGAGCGAAGCGACAGCCAGGACTTCAGACGAATCCGAAGGATTCGGCAATGGTTTGAACTGTCGTGTGTGTGCGGGGGAAAGATGTACCAAATAGCTGATCTATGCTTACCCTTCGGGTCGGGCTATATCTTACTAAACTCGTCCCTCGTTAAGTAAGACGGAGCCTAAAGTCTCCGCCCATTCGGGTAACCATCCCTAAGCTGATTAGCTTCTGTGTCTGTTGGAATATATTTATATATTCTAATCTGTACCTTTAGTTCATTCTCGATCATATATTGAGATTCCTGTATCAATCTCGATATATGATGAGACTCACGACGTTGTATCTCGTGCCTTCTGTTACTCCGCTTCTACTCAGGGCTTCACCTATGGGACAGCAACAGCGTTTGATAATGAAGAAGACTCTCTACCTTGCCGGAATTCCCAGCAAGAGGGAAGAGAATAATATTCTCCAAAGGCCATGAATAAAAGTAACACTTTCTCTATACCCTGTGATAGACTTCTGTACATGGAATCAATCAACACAACAGGAGCCAGAATGTTAAGAATCCTAGCCAAGCATCCGACTGAAGATCGGCATGTAATCATCACTTACCTTCAAGATGGCTACTCCGAAGTAAATCTTTCGGAGAAGTTACCCTACAAAGTTACCTCCGCAGTGGAGGATTCATTCATTGGTGCCTCGATGTTCGGCTGGACTGCACCAGTTGCAGATGCTGCCCACGCTTGGGCATGTCAGGTGTGCGATGATGTTTCCCAAACTCGGGCAGTATTACGACACAACTACACCGATCAGGAAGTCGGTGATATACTCAAGACGTACCATAAGTAATTGGTCCATCGGGCTGGCATCCCGTCACCACTGCCTTAACCCTCAACAGGAGATAATATTATGTCATTAATTGAATTATTTTTAGGCGTAGCAAACAACAACGACAAGGAATGGTTGCTTCGGTCATTCATCAACCGCGCACTCGGTCACGATATGCAGGTGCAGAAGAAAGAACGCAGTCTCTCGAGGAATCTCGGGGAAGATGCATCTCACCAGAAAGAAGTAGAAGACCGCTTCGTCTTTGGTGAGTCAGGAGATGAGCCACGCAAGGACAACCAGCAGGAAGTCGAGCGATGGTGTAACGCTATCAACTTGGTTCCTTTTACTAACTTACAGAAGAAAATACTCGTCAGGGAACAAGTGGTATACCTGTCTCAACTGAACGAGAATCCCACGCACTCAGAACGGACCATCAAAGAATGGACGAAGGCTCTGGAAGGACAATTCGAGACTGAGGAACTAGCCAAAGGATACGCGATAGCTATGCTTGACCAACAGGCTGCGAATAGCGTCTCAGATTGGACAGAGTTTGGAAGATCTGTTGAACTGGATGTCATCGCTGAGATTCAGAAGGGGGAGAACGAAGAAGGTTATCCCGAGGAAATGGATGACGTAATCAAAGATAGGGTTGAGAAGATGATAGGGTTCTTAGATCGTAGACCCAACATCAGAGCACTGGGCAAGCGGTTCGAGTTGGTTCATATGCTCAAGGCTTAACATCACTGGGAGGACTTGGCTTCGGTCAGGTTCTCCCGCTCTCTCTCATTATTAAACGCTGTAAAAAAAATTTTTAACAGCTATAAGGTTCGGATGTCGCTGCGCTCCATCCTGCTCTATAACGACCTAACAGCACATAAACAGCGGGGATCAGGCTGAGGTAGAGAGGCAAAATGGATCAGGTTGAGGGAGAGAGGCAAAAGTAAACTTGACAAATGGTAAAAAGTGTGATACAATCGAGGGGTTTCAAAGAGTTAAAGAGATTAACAAGTAAATTAGGAGACAGTGATGACCAAATGTGAAGAGATGTTTTATAAGAAATCAAATGAGGTTCAGATTATTATGGATAAACTATATGACCTTACCAATCAAATGCAATTCTACTTGTCTGATCTTGAGGCATTGAAGCATGAGTTCGGAAGTTTCGATGCTGATCTTGACGAGCCGGACTTACATGGTAAGGAAGAATTCGATCACGCTGTTGAGCATGGCGATACGCACCCGACTTTACCTTAAATAACAATGACTTACGGAGATTTATCATGTTACACTATAGTGATAGAGAAGATACAGGCAGACATTTAAATATAATATGGGATGCTCTGTATGGAATACCAATTAAATCTGATCCAGAAAAAGATATTCGCAATGCAGAAATTAGTGATAACCAATGGTTAGATATATGTACTGCAATGGCTTGGATAACTGAAGACTTAGCTACGGAGATTAATCATGGATAGAATTAGCGACAATAATAGTATGTATATTATTCACAATGAAATAATAGATGAGGACTTAATGGAGCAGTCATTAGAGCTTGAACAGTGGGCGCAAGCATTAGAAGATGATGGTCTTGATAACTTTAGTATAGAACAGGAGATATAATGTCACACTTTTACGGATGTGCTCAAGGTAACAGACGTCATGCTTCAAGAGGTGGTACCAAGAAGTCAGGCTATCATACTATAGCTGCCAGTTGGGATGGAGCTATAGAAGTTAAGTTAGAGTATGATGCTAAACTTGATACGAATTTCTACGTAGTCTATCAATCGGAGTGGCATGGTAAAGGAATTAACAAGCTAATTGCCAGAGGTATTATTGGAGAGGAGGGGGATGCTTAGACTTCCTAGAATATTTAACTTTAGGTGTGACTGACTTGCTTGGGTAGCGGTTATGTTTAGCTACCAAGTTACGCCTCTTATAGCGTTTATTCTTCTGGGTTAGTTTGTCGTCATAATCCATTAGATGTTCCTGTTATACTTATAACCCATAAGCAATAAGCCATTGATATTAAAGGATAATTTAGCAAAGGGTATTTCGTATACAAGATTGCTCTCTATAGGGGGCAGGATTCATGCTTGACAAATGATTAAAAGTATGATATAATATACGCCTTACTAAACAATAAGTTAGAGGTCATGGGTTATAATATATGAGTCAGTTAAAAAGAATAATAACTAAGGCAGAGAATTGCTTTCAAAGATGTGTGATTGAATTAAGAAAAACTAAAGGAGTATCAGGCATACCTATAGATGTGTACCTTAATACCTGCCTGGATTGTGTAGAGATGGTGAACAAACTACCCAATTTATCCAAGACAGAGAGGCACAATGCGAGACAGAAGATATTTGCTGTATACTTTAAGCTACAGAAGTACAGTGGGCCAGAGAGACAAACTAGACACGCATTCCCAGATGGGAAGGAGACACATATGGAAACAATTGATAAGCCATTAGTATCAGCCAACTCTTACAAGGGAGGGCTGGGGTTTAGCAGTGTAGCAGATGGTTTATTCCTGCAAAATTCAGGGTCTAAGTCTAACCCATACTGGAAGCCAACTAAGACAGCACCAGTAAAGACTCTACCTAAAGAGGACTACCCTTCTATGATGTATGAGTATGAAGAGAGGCGCTTGGATGATGCTCGTCTAACTATGGCTGAATTCCATGAAGAAATGGAACAAGAAAAAAGGGAGGTGCTACATGACTTGCGACAACTGCGGGAGAAAGGCAACCCAAATAAGAGAAGAGTACCAATTATGTGACAGATGTTACACCAAAAGATTTAGCACCATAACTATTGACGGTAAGAATATGAAAGCGCCAGCAGCACTCAAGCTACAGCTAGAAAAGATGGGGCTTGGTCGTAAAGAAGGTGAGTCTATGGCTGACTGGTGTAATAGATGCAGGGCATGGGCTACTAATTCAAGATATTGGAAGTCGATGGAGGCGAAAGCATGACTACTTGGAAACACTGTGAACGCATGGTTGCCAAGCTACTGGGTGGTGAGAGAACTGGTTGCAATGGTGAGTCACGTAGAGATGTTGAGCATGACAGGTGGAGTATCGAGGTCAAACACCGCAAGACTCTACCCAAATGGTTGCACTCGGCTATGAAACAGGCGGAGATAGAGGCGGAACATAGAGTACCCATCGTGGTACTGCATGAAAAGAACTTGACATATGAGGATTCGTATGTTATAATGCGTTTAAATAACTTTACTAAGGAGACTGACAATGCAAAATAGACGGTACATTGATCCGTTCTTTGGTTCTTTAATGGATGAGCTATTCTCACCTATGAAATATGGGCAAAGAGCAATAGATCATGTAGGAACCAGAGACAAACCTACTATTGTTACAAGAGGGGAGTGGGTCGAGAAGAAGTACAAAGCATGGCGTGAAGATGATGGCTCTTACCATGAAGAGTTAGTTGATGATAGTGACATACCAAAAGGTGCCGAAATAACAAACGGAGACTGACATGGCTACAAAGAGTGAGTTCTTAAACGAGTTGTACAAAGATAACGGATTGGTTAAGGAAGAGGACACATATGAACTGTCCTTTGGTAAACGATCTGTTAATATCATAACCCGTACTGGTATCGAGAAGATACAGTACCATAACAACATCACTGTAACCTTTGGTGTGGAGTCTATTAGCCCTGAGTTTGTGGTGGTCAAGGCTACCGCTAAGAAGGGTGATGTGTCTGTTGAATCCTATGGTGAAGCGTCACCTCAGAACACACAGCAGAAGTATCCTGTTGCTATGGCTGAGAAGAGAGCATTGTCTAGGGTGATACTCAAGATCACTGGCTTCTACAAGTATGGAGTCTTTGGTGAAGATGAATCAGATGACTTTAAACAGGGGAAATAACATGGCTAAGTCTGACCGAAGAAAGAAGAGCAACAAAGAATGCACCATTGATATAGGTATATACAATGAAAGAGTAAGATTGTTTATCCAGTCTTCCGATAAAGTCTTTGAGCAGCTTGGTAGCTGGGGTTGCAAGTGGACAGACATAGGTATAGGTGTACTCGATAACATGCAGGAGGCTTATGAAGCGGTGGAATCAGCAAAGAAACAGAAAGAAAAAGAATACGTTGCGTCCAATATCGAAGGCTTATGGGACACTACGACACACGCCCACTATTACGACGATTACTCTACTTGATGAGCCATTCGGTGATGGTAGGTTTGAGGGTAGAAGGTACTGGTTTGCCAGGTGGTGTCATAGAAACAGACATAAACATGCACCATCTGGTAGCACATGGGAAGAAGTATTCAAAATAAAAGAGGGGGTAACCCTGCTTGACTATATTAAATTTGCTAAAGAGAATAAACTAGGAGAAAGATATGCCATTCAAGACAAGTCTAGGAGAGACAATCTTCAAACAAAAGTACGCATCTAATCCCTATGAAACATGGGAAGATAGAGCGCACACTGTAGTTAACTGGGTATGTGGTGACATGGATGGCGATAAGAATAATCTCATGGCAAAGAGTGACAGGGATGAGCTTACCCAATACATCAGCGAGTTCAAGTTCATGCCAGGTGGTAGGTACCTATGGTATTCTGGCAGAGATGCTAGGTTTTTTAACAACTGTTATCTGTTGAGGTTAGAGGATGATAGCAGGGAGGAGTGGGCTGGATTGTCACAGAGGGCAATGTCCTGTCTTATGACTGGTGGAGGTATAGGTGTTGATGTTAGTATTTGTAGACCATCAGGCAGACAGTTACGCAGGACAGGTGGTGTGGCATCCGGCCCCATTCCTTTGCTCCATACTCTCAATGAGATAGGGAGGAATGTAATGCAGGGTGGTAGTCGTAGGTCTGCCCTGTATGGTAGTATGAACTGGCAGCATGAAGATGCTAAACATTTATTAAGTGCTAAGAACTGGCACGAGATGTACTTAGGAAAGCAGAAAGAATATACAGTAGCAGACATGAAGAAGCTAGACTTTAACTACGCTGCCCCACTGGATATGATGAACATCTCTCTTAACTATGATGATGATTGGTTAAGCGGTAACGGTAGCAATGTATTCACAGAGAATTGCAGGCAAGCACTGATGACAGGTGAGCCTGGATTCTCTTTCAACTTTGGAGACAAACAAAATGAAACTTTACGTAATGCTTGTACGGAAATTACGTCGGAAGATGACAGTGATGTCTGTAATCTTGGCTCTATTAACCTTGCGAATATTGAAACGATTGAGGAACTTAAGGACGTGGTTAATCTCGCGTCTAAGTTTCTTGTTTGTGGGTTAATCAGAGCGCACCTACCTTACGATAAGGTTGGCAAGGTAAGACAAAAGAATTCTCGTATTGGTCTAGGCTTGATGGGGCTACATGAGTGGCTGTTAAAGCGTGGCTACAAGTACGAGATGAATGATGAACTAAAACAATGGATGAAAGTATATGATTCAGAAACTACCAGATCAGCTAATGAACACTGTGATAGATTGTTTCTTAACAAACCTAAAGGATACAGAGCCATTGCACCAACAGGAACTATTGGCATCCTTGCTGGAACTACTGGAGGAGTTGAGCCAATCTATGCAGTCGCATACCGTAGACGGTACCTTACAGATGGAACACGATGGAAGCATCAGTTTGTCGTGGACGGTACGGCTCAAGCCCTCATAGATAATGGCATCAAGCCAGATGATATAGAGTCTGCTGTTGATCTGGCAACTGAGCCGGAGAGAAGGATCAAGTTTCAGTATGAACTACAGAAATATGTGGATCATGCAATTAGTTCCACGATCAATCTACCTGAGTGGGGTACTGAGCTAAACAATGAGGACAAGGTGAAAGACTTTGCTACTATAGTAAAGAAGTATGCTAGTGGTTTAAGGGGCTTAACCGTCTACCCTGATGGATCAAGAGGCGGTCAACCAATCTCCACTGTACCTTATGAAGAAGCACACTCTAAGAAGGGTGTCATCTATGAGGACAACAGTGAGGAACAATGCTTATCAGGAGTATGCAACTTATGATTACTAAAAGATGTAGTGGACACAAAAAAGAATGGGCATGTATTGAAGACTACCCAGATCATCAGGTTCCAATTGAAAACTTTAGCGGAAACCCAACAAGTTATGATGGAAGGTGTTCTCGATGCAAATCATGTGATGCATTGCAGAAAAAGGTAGAAGGTTTTAATACGAAACTCAACCCAAAAAGCAATGCTATAAGCAAGATAGCTTATGATTATGTAGGTAGTTCATCAATGTTTTATAAGCTACCTAAAAACGAGAGGTCATATTATAGGAAGATGGCTACAATGGAGTGGTCAAATACTGTTCATATAGGCCTGCATTCTGTTAAGGCTAAACGAAAACAAATGGATCTGCATGAAGTAGCTAGGCCGAGCAGAAAAAGATCACCTCATACTGAGGTTGATGACCCAAGAGGTTCCGTTTATATCTTCAAGGATCACATGAAGTCTGAGCCTGACCTTTATAAAGTAGGTGCTTCTTGGAAACCAAAAGATAGATTAAGCGAAGCTAATGTATGGGGAGACTTTGAAGCTCTGTTCCAGTCTCGTCAGGTAGATGATCGCGCCAGCTTAGAGAAAGAAGTACATCAAGCTCTCTCTAAGTATAGAGTCAAAGGTGAATGGTTTCAATGTGATAAGGCTATTATAATCAATAAGATAGAGGAGTTAGTTGATGCTAGAAAAGAGCAAGCGGTGGCATAACAGAAAGTATCTTGACTGGATAGCTACCTTACCTTGCGCTAACTGTGGGCTAGAGGATGAGACTATAGTACCACATCATGCTATTAACATAGGATCTATAGCAGGGAGGGTAGGTAATAAAGGACTTGGTTTGAAATCAAACGACTGGTTAGCAATGCCATTGTGCCATGGTTGTCATAGTGGGCTACACAGTGGAGACAAAATAATCCTATCCGGTCAGCCACTATTTATTTTCGATACACTTGACAAAGCATTTAAATATGATATAATAGGAGAGGTTAATGATCTCAGAAGAAAGAGTAGAAAAGTCTCTAGTGTACCTAGCCGAAAGCGATGAGCCATATGCCCATGCCCACGCTACAGCCAAGGCAATAGAGAAAGAAGAGAAGATTGTAAAGGCTCAAGCATTCATCAATGCGAAGAGGCTATACGATACGATAGCAGAGGCTAATGCTGTAGCCGAGTCATCTCAGGAGTATAAGGATTGGAAAGAGAGATGGGAGAATTCATTAGCTGATGTTAAGTTGTTAGAAAACAAGCGTGAAACAGAGAAGGTTATCTGGGAAACGTGGAGAACTGAACAAGCAAACTTGAGGAATACATAATGGAATACGAGCAAAAAGATAATGAAGGTTCAGCATTCGCAGCCAAGGAAAAGAAGGAAGACTGGCATGACGATTGGTCAGGCAAGATCATGGTCGATGGATCTATGTACTGGATAGGCTGGAATGATAGAGTGTCTGCTTCTGGGAAAGAGTGGAAGAAGATCAAGGTCAGACCAATGGAAGATGCCTTTGCACCCAAGGCTCCATCTGATAATGGGGCTACACCTAGAGCGACAGAGGGTACCGACATTCCATTCTAACGCATTGTAAGGCTCGTGGTGGGCTTCTAGTCTTTCGGGTTATTCATGCCCCACTCCATTCGCTAGAGGCTCACCACAGTCAACACAGGAGGTCTGATGACAAATTACACAGTACAGTTCAAACATGGTGATGATGTAGAGCTAGAGTACAATGATGAGAAGCACACCTATATGGTGAAGGGCAAGCAAGTCCCTGCCGTCACCAGAATAGTGGATGCTGTGTCACCTAAGAGCCTAACTGAATGGGCTGCCAAGGCTGGTGCAGACTGGTGGCTAGATAACTATACAGATGATGTAGAGATGCAAGCTATTGTGTATGATGGTATCCGCTTTGCTCATAAAGAAATAAGTAGAGAGGCGCAGAACATTGGGTCAGATGTACACAAGTGGATAGAGCTATGGATTAAGTTTAAAATAAATGCTGGCTCTGCTGTAGCAGATTATCCATACGAGGTTAGGACCCCAATGGAAAACTTTCACAAGTGGGTTGAGTCCAGGGAGGTTGAATGGATTGCAAGCGAGAAGAAAGTCTACTCTAAGTTCTGGAATTACGCTGGAACTATAGATGCACTAGCTAAAATAAACGGAGAACTATATGTCATTGATTTTAAAACAAGTGCTAAGATATATAAAGAATATTATCTACAGGTTTATGGATATGCTCAAGCCATACATGAAATGGTTAATGATGAGAGTGGCAAACATTACCCGAAAGGTATGATCGTTAGGCTAGATAAGAATGAAAATAAGTTTCAAGAGGTAGCGTTTGAATGTGAGCCTAGAGTATTTCACAATGCTCTATGCATTAAAGAGTTTCAATCAAAGAGAATAAAGAAGCTAAAGATATGAGTAAAGATCAAGACGAAAGTATAGTATGGTTGATGTGCCATCATTTAAAAGGGGCTATCGCCTTAATGGAGGTAGCCCTGAAGAATGAATTGGTTGAAGAGAAGCTGCTCGATGAACACTTGGAGGA
>Ga0208030_1002040_pt1 | contig 10582 bp, 12 predicted proteins | sample MalvirDeepMed_M9_FD_184246 | JGI IMG/M metagenome (GOLD analysis project Ga0208030, IMG submission 184246) | Marine viral communities from the Global Malaspina Expedition - Malaspina viral metaG DeepMed_M9 (SPAdes) (version 2) | ecosystem: Environmental > Aquatic > Marine > Oceanic | place...
GGAGGTGCGCCGCTGTTGGTGATCACTCATTGGCAAAGGTTATCAAAGTTAGTGGAAGCGTTAATTGGCGATGGTAGCGCATTTTTGAAGATAATTGTTAGCCAAGGCTAAACTGTTTGCACATTGCTTTTTTGTTGAGCTAAAGTTATCTGTAACACGAGCCTAGCACAGAAGAGAGATCCAGTGGCTAAACCATACTTGCTAGCAGCTTTGAGCGTGCCGTTCGCCTGGTGTGGCGTTTTGACCAGTGCTCAGGCCGATGAGTTGCAAAATCCGCCCATCGAGATTGCCGTGACGTTTTCAGTTCTTGGCGACTTGGTGAAGAAAGTGGCCGGCGATGATGCGAACGTCACGGTGCTGACACCGATCAACGCCGAAGTGCACGAGTGGGAGCTAACCCCAGATAATTTTGCTGCGCTCGAGGACGCCGACATCGTTTTTTATAACGGCTATCAGCTCGAGCAGTGGATGCGCCAAGTATCGGCGACAGTTAACGATGACATACCTATGATCGCCGTGGCAGAGGCGTCGGGTTACCCGACGCAAACGATCGTCACCGGTGAGATGGAAGGCGACGTGGACCCACACCTGTGGATGGACCCGCGGGCTGCCAGTGCCTATGTACAAGCCATTGCCAACACGTTGGAGGATAGCCTGCCCCATCAAGCCGATGCGATTCAGCAGCGTGCAGCGGCACTGGAAGCGCAACTGCACGACCTACATGTCGAGCTCCAAGAAACGCTCGAAGCCATTCCCGAAGAGCGCCGCGTGCTGCTCTCCAGTGAAGCAGCCTTTCTCTACTTTGCCGACGCGTATCGGTTCGAGCACGACGGCATTTGGGGGACCAATGCCGAAACAGAGGGCTCTCCGCGCCAGTTGATGCGGGTCATCGATCGAATCAACGAGCGTCAACCGGCGGCACTGTTTTGGGAAAGCACGATTTCTGACCGCCATGTGACCAGTATCGCACGTGATACGGGGCTGCCCGTTGCCGGGCCGCTGTATGTCGACTCGTTGAGTGAGCCTGACGGGGAGGCTGCCGATTACTTTGCCATGCAGCGTCATAACGTTGCCTTGCTGCGTCGCTACTTGGCTAGCGAGTAAATCACGATGTCCTCACTACCGTCTCAACCAGCCAGCGCCATCGATGTGAGCGGTGTCTATGCGGCTTACCAGCGTCAGCCCGTGCTAGAGGATATCCACCTCTCGCTGCCAAGCGGGCGTTGGACGGCCATCGTCGGGCCGAACGGCGCAGGCAAGTCGACGCTGTTTCACGTGCTGACCGGTAGTATGAAACCCTTACGCGGCCGCGTGACGGCATTTGGTCAAGCCATCGAGCATCATCGAAAAGCCGGGCGCATTGCCTACATGGCCCAGCGAGAGGCCATCGAGTGGGACTTCCCTATTTCGGTGTGGGAAACCGTGATGAGCGCCCGCTATGGCCACATGCGTCAAGATGCGTGGTGGCGGAGGCTGCTTCCTGCGCGTTGGCATTCGTCACGGCATCGTGATGCGGTGGAAAAGGCGTTAAACGACGTTGATATGCTGGCATATGCCGAGCGGCCGATCGGGGCCTTATCGGGCGGACAAAAAAAACGCGTGCTGCTAGCGCGTGCGTTAGCGCAAGAGGCGAGTATCCTGCTGCTCGATGAGCCGCTCGCGGGGGTCGACCCACCTAGCGAGCGACTCATTCTCGACGTGCTCAAACGCGAACGCGAAGCCGGGCGAACCATCGTGATGGTGACGCACGATATGCCGGGCGCGCGTCGCTACGTGGACCATGTGGTACTGATCAATCGATTCATTCGCGGCGAGGGCGCGCCCGACGAAATGCTGAGCGATAGCAAGTTGGCGCGCCCGACGAAATGCTGAGCGATAGCAAGTTGGCCGAACTTGCGGTGAGTTCTATTGCAAATTCTCCAGCGGATGTCGGGCGTGTCCGCCTTCCTGCATTTGCCAGCAAAGAATAGGCGACTTGAATGTTAGAAACGTTGGATGTTTGGAGTAGTGCGCTGGTGGCGGGGCTCATTGCGGCGCTGATGGTGCCCGTGAACCTAATGCCCGACAGCGTATCAGAGGCGTTTCAGTACGCCTTCATGCAGCGTGCGCTGCTCACGTCGATGATGGTGGGAGCCATCTGCGGCATGCTTTCGTGTTACGTCGTGCTCAAGCGTTGGTCGTTGCTGGGGGATGCGATCTCTCATGCGGTGCTGCCTGGGGTGGCGGTTGCCTACCTGCTGGGCCTGCCTTTTTTTATCGGTGCCTTCGTCACTGGAGCGCTGACGTCGCTCGGTATTGGGGCAATCGAGCGGCACACGCGCATCAAATCCGATGCCGCCATGGGGATCATGTTTACCGGGGCATTTGCGCTGGGCGTGGTCTTGATCAGTAAGATCGCCTCTAGCACTCACTTGATGCATATCCTGTTTGGCAACGTGCTCGGAGTGCAGCAGTCGGCACTATTGCTCACGTTGGCGGCCAGCCTTGTTGCGCTGTTGGTGGTATGGCTGGCTTATCGTCCGCTCATGCTTTACGCCTTCGATCCCACGCAGGCCCAAGCGCTTGGCTTCAATACGGGAGTGATACATTACGGTTTGATTCTACTGCTCACGCTCACCATCGTGGCCAGTTTGGAAACCGTCGGTATCATCCTCGTGGTGGCCATGCTGATTACGCCGGGCGCCACGGCCCACTTGCTGACCGACCGCTTCAAAACGATGCTGTTTATCTCCGTGGGGATTGGGGTGGGGTCTGCCGTGTTGGGGCTATGGCTCTCGTTTGCGTTTGACGTAGCGTCCGGTGGCACCATCGTCTTGGTAGCAACGGGGTGCTTCTTCACGGCGCTGCTGTTTTCGCCAAAGCACGGTGTGCTGATGCGGCTTTGGCGGCATCGAAGCTTGGGAGGCGCTAATTAGTTTCCCACCCGATGACGAGCCGTGGGTAGTCGATGATCCCAATGACGCTGTGTTTTGCATCGACGACCGGTGCTTGGGATAAACCAAACTGAGCAAACAGGCGAGCGCAATAGCGAATATTCATTTCCGGACGGACGCTAATGATCGGTTTGCTCATGATTTCGTAAAGGCTTACACGGTCTGCAGAGCGATTGACTGCGAGCACTTTTTTAGCAATATCAGAGGCTAACACAAGCCCCAGTTCATCTTTCTCATCGCGCCTATCAACGATGATAGCGGTGGCATCGTATTGCCTCATTAGTTCAATGCCGTCAGTAACGGTCATAAAACCATCGGTCGTCACATAGCGGGAGTGCATGACGTCCTGGGCAGTGCGCTCCGTCAGTGATGAGCTTGCCATTGTTAAAGCCTCTCTCTAGCCTAGCGGTTGATCGAATGCATCTTCGAGGGATTTCACTTGGTGTGCGACGCCTACCGCATCCTCGACGTCTAGCTGAAAGGCGATGCCTGTTCCCGACGTGTCGTCAAATGCACCCACTTCCGCGATCGCTTCGAGAATTGAACGGCTAATATGCTCCTCCACTAAAAAGAGCAGCACGTCACGTTGCGACGTAATGTCCATGCCAAAAATGCCTTTTGCTTTTTTTAAGCCTTCGCCACGCGCGTTATTGATGACAGTGGCGCCGGTGGCTCCAGCATCTCTAGCTGCCTGAAGTATCTGGTCGCTTAGCTCATCTTCTACAAGCGCGACAATGAGTTTAAAGCGCATGGGTATCTCCTTGATGAGACTTTGTCACTGACGTGCCTGAGAGCGGCTGTATTTTCGATGGCCTATTGCTTCGCCATCGAGCAATTTGGGCGTATCCCATTACCGTGATAATAGGGAATAGGCAGGCAAGCGCGATCATTCCAAAGCCATCCATTAACGCGCTACGACCGGGTATCGAGGAGGCTAATCCAAGACCTAGCGCGGCGATGATCGGCACGGTAATGGTCGATGTCGTGACGCCCCCGGAATCGAATGCAAGGGGAATAATCGACTTTGGGGATCGTAGGGTTTGGACAATCACTAGGCAGTACGCTCCTAGCACGAACCACTGCAAAGGTAGGCCCATGACGATGCGCCATGCGCCCAGGGTGATTCCAACGGCCATGCCGAGGGCAACGGCGAGCCGCAGGGTAAAAGGGTTGATCGTACCGCCGGATATTTCGCCAGCTTTGATCGACACCGCGATCAGCGATGGCTCGGCAATCGTAGTGCTTGCGCCAATCGTAAACGCGAAAATATAGACCCAGTAGTAGTCGCTCCAATGCCGCTGAGCTCCCTCTGTCATGGCAGGTAGAAAATCGGGGTGTGTCAATTGGCTGGCCATCAACTCACCCATGGGAAACAGGGCTTGCTCTAGCCCTATCAAAAAGACAGAGAGTCCTACCCATACCATGAAAAAACCAATAGCGACCTTAAGAAACCGTTTGACCGGCTTGCGGATCACCAAATATTGGAAGCCAAAAATAATCGCCACGATGGGAAGAATATCGCGTAGCGTCCCCCAAAAAACAGCCAGCATATTCATGATCTTCCCTCTGCAACGAGATCAAGGCCAACAATACCGAAAAGCAGTACGAAAATGATGGGCATAACGGAAGCAAATGCAATCAAACCAAAGCCGTCCAGCATAGGGTTGCGGCCTTTGATGGCCGTGGCCAAGCCAACGCCGAGTGCCGTAACAAGAGGGACAGTAATGGTCGATGTCGTGACACCTCCCGAATCATAAGCAATGCCAACGAGCTCAGCAGGCGCTAACAGCGTCAAGAGCAGTACAAGAATATAACCACCAATGATCATCAAATGCAGCGGCCAGCCTTTAAAGATACGCAGTACGCCAACGACCACGGCGGTGCCTACGGAAAGCGCTACGATCATGCGGAGCGTGAACGCAAAGGACGTTTGGGCGAGACTGCTATTCTCGATCAGACCGCTTTCGGAGACGACAATCGCTGCACGAGCCGCCACGGCAATCAGTGCTGGCTCTGCGACGGTGGATCCAAACCCCAGTGCAAAAGCAAATAGAAGGAGCCAAACGACAGAACCTTTATGAACGAAAGCACGTGCGAGGTTCTCTCCTAAAGGAAACAGTCCCAGCTCTAGCCCCTTGATGAAGAGCGTTAGCCCGATCACTACAAACAGTAGCCCTAGTGCTAAATCGAAAAGCGCCAATGTATCGGGAAGAGGTTGTTGGATGACGAGCGTTTGAAAGAAGCTCATAACCAGCACAACGGGTAGCAAATCCCGAAGACTGTTTTTGAGCTGCAGGGCGAGAGAGTGAATAAAGTTCATTAGTGCCCTTTTTCAATGGCTGATACGTCTATACTCATCAGTGTAATGGTTACGCATGTCGTCTCTTTTGATCTAGGACACGTTGCGAGTGTTCTCTAGTCAACAAAGTTGGCTGCCTAACAGCAGCATCGAAGGGTCTAGTGCGTGCCAGCCCCACCATGCCAGCAATATCAAGCCACTCACTATCGGTAGGGCAATCAAACTCCACCATAGACTTGAACGCATCATGTCGTCACCTGTCCCGCAGAGGGGCGTGCCAGCGGCTTCTCACTGATGAACCAGTGGAGCGCGGCGGCGACCACGGACAGCACGATGGCAATCTGCCACACCGTATCGTAGTGGCCGGTGAGGTCGTACAAAAATCCACCCAGCCACACGCCCATAAACGAGCCCAGCTGATGAAAGAGAAACACGATGCCGCCCAACATCGAGAGATGGCGAACGCCAAACACCGATGCGACGATACCGTTGGTGAGCGGAACGGTGGAGAGCCATAACAGCCCCATGGCGATCCCGAAGAGATAAGCGCTGGTCGTCGTCAGGGGTAGGGCGATAAAGGCCGTGATGATCACGCCCCGGATGAGGTAAAGCCAGCTCAATAGGCGCGGTTTCGACCAGATACCCCCCATCCAGCCAGCGGTGTAGGTGCCCACGATATTGAACAGACCCACCAGCGCGAGCACCGTGGTGCCGACTTGGACGGCCAAGCCGTTATCGAACAGGTAGCCTGGCAAGTGGACCGCAATGAACACCACTTGGAAGCCGCAGACGAAAAAGCCCAGGCAAAGTAGCCAAAATCCTTTTTGCCCCGCCGCTTCGTTAAGCGCATCGCGCAGGCTCAAGTCGCCCAGTGCCTTCGGGCTGGGCCGGTCTTTGAGCATGGCGCCCAGCGGTATCATGAGTGCGGCAATCGCCCCCATGGCCAGGAGCGCAGAGGACCAGCCTAGCCACTCGATCAATCCCAGCGTGCCGGGCAGCATGGCAAATTGACCAAACGAGCCCGCCGCACTGACGATCCCCATGGCCATGCTGCGCTTCTCAGCGGGAACGGCCCGGCCGACGGCGCCCAGAATCACCGAAAACGTCGTTCCCGATAGGCCGAAGCCAATCAGCAGACCCGCGCTGACGGTCATGCCGAGCGCGCTGGTCGAAAGGCTCATGAAGCAGAGCCCCAGTACGTAGAGGATGCCGCCCGCCACGATGATTTTGGCCGCGCCAAAACGGTCGGCCAGTGCCCCGGTAAACGGCTGGGACAGCCCCCAAATGAGGTTTTGGACGGCCAGTGCGAACGCAAAGACGCCGCGCCCCCAGCCGAAATCGCTGCTCATGGGCTCGAGAAACAGTCCGAACCCATGACGTAGCCCCATGGCCGTGGAAATAACCAAGCTGGCGAGCACGATCAACAGTAGCGTATGGTGTTTCTTAAGGGCCATGGCACGTCTCTTATGGTGGATTGGTTAACGCGTTAATCAACTATCGCATGGCATTGGCGACTTTAGAAGCTTCCAAATAGGGTGCCGAGCGTAATCACACTCATCAGCGCGGCGATGGGGAGCACGATGGTGACCATGGCGACATTGCCATACGACTGGCGGTGGGTCAGCCCGCAGATGGCCAGAAGTGTGATGACAGCGCCGGAGTGGGGGAGCGTATCCATGCCGCCCGCAGCCAGCGTCGCCACGCGGTGCATGAGTTCTGGGTCGATGCCAGCCTGTTGCGCCATGGCCAGATACTCGTTACCCAAGGTTTGCAAGGCAATCGACAAGCCGCCCGATGAGGAGCCGGTAATCCCCGCCAGCACGCTCATGGCCATGGCTTCGGAGATGAGGGGGTTGCCGGGGGAGACATTGAGCACCGCATCGCGAAGGATGGCAAAGCCTGCCAAGCTGGCGATGACCGCGCCGTAACCCACTTCAGAGGCCGTGTTGAAAATAGGTAGCAGCGAACCAAAGCAGCCTTGATTGATGGTGGCTTTCAAGTCTTGCCAGTGGCGCCAGCGGGTGATGATCAGCCAAGCCGAGGCGCTCAGCAGGGCAATCAGAATGGCCCAAAGCCCGGTCTGTCGGCTGGGTGTGACGTTCTACAGTCGTAACCAAAAGAGAGCGTCACTTTCGCCTGCTTAAGCGCGCCTCATCTGTTAAAATCCGCCACCTTTGGCGTTGATGACCTTCCAATAACCCTGGGTATTTCCATGAATGCAGTAATTCTCGCAGTGCTCGTCATGGTGGCACTGTCGCTTCTTCGTGTGTCCGTCGTATTTGCGCTGGTGGTCGGTGCGTTAGTAGGGGGGCTGGTCGGAGGCCTTTCCCTGGACGATACGCTCAGCGCGTTCAACGAGGGCGTCGGCGGAGGCGCGCAGGTGGCGCTGGCGTACGCAACCTTAGGCGCTTTTGCCGTGGCCATCTCTCGTTCTGGGTTACCGGACATGCTGGCAAATCGATTGATCACCTTGCTAGGTAAAGAGGCGACCGCCGCCCACCAAGCGCGGGTGAAGATGTTGCTGCTGGTGGCCGTGTTACTGGTCGCCATCTCCTCACAAAATGCCATTCCGGTCCATATCGCGTTCATTCCCGTGCTGATTCCACCGCTGCTGGCGGTGATGAATCGCCTGCAACTCGACCGCCGTGCCGTGGCCTGCGCGCTGACCTTTGGTCTTACTGCACCCTATATGCTGCTGCCGGTAGGATTCGGGGCGATCTTCTTGAACGATATTTTGTTGGCAAACCTGAACAGTGCCGGAGAGCCACTAGGGCTGGAAATCTCGCGTGGCATGGTGCCCATGGCCATGGCGATTCCGGTGGGTGGTATGGCCATGGGCCTGTTGGTCGCCCTACTGTTTAGCTACCGCGGCCAGCGTAGCTACGCGAGCAAGGACGTGGCCGCGCTCAATGGCCAGACGCACACGCCTGTCGAACCGCACCTCTTAGGGTTAGTCATGTCAGGCGTGGCGATCGTGGCGGCGTTAGGCCTTCAGCTCTACACTGGCTCGATGATCGTTGGAGGCTTGGTGGGTATCGGCTTGCTGTCATTGGGTGGTATTTTCAAATGGCGCGAGGCTGATGATTTGTTCACCAGCGGTATGCGGATGATGGCTTTGATTGGCTTTATCATGATTTCGGCGGCAGGCTTTGCGGAAGTCATGAAAGCCACCGGCGATATCGACTCGCTGGTGGCGGGTGACCGGCGATATCGACTCGCTGGTGGCGGGTGCCTTCGATCTGTTTGGCGATAATCGTGGCTTGGCCGCTTTGGTCATGCTGCTGGTCGGCCTGTTCATTACCCTGGGCATCGGCTCTTCGTTCTCAACCATTCCCATCATTGCGGCGATCTTCGTACCACTGGCCGTGCAGTTTGGTTTCTCACCCATGGCGACCGTAGTGCTGGTGGGCACCGCTGCCGCTTTGGGCGATGCGGGGTCGCCAGCCTCGGATTCCACTTTGGGGCCCACCTCAGGATTGAACGTGGACGGCCAGCATGACCATATGTGGGATAGCGTCGTGCCGACCTTCCTTCACTATAACCTTCCGCTGATTGCGTTTGGTTGGCTGGCGGCCATGACGCTTTAAGCACACTCAATACTTACCAAAAGGGCAGCGCTGAGGCTGCCCTTTTTTGATGGAAGTGCTTGATGAAAGCGCGTTGAGTGGATAAGACGTTACTGTTTAGGCAAGTGTGCTTCAAAGGCACTTAGCAGACCACGGAGTAGGGACAGCTCTTTGCGGCTAGGCTGTGCACGGGCAAACAGCGCTTGAAGCTGCTCTTCGGTACGGGCGTGGGGCTGGGTTAAAAAACCGCTTTGCTGCATCAAGCGGCCAAGATGTTCCTGGAAATAGCCAAACTGTTGGCGACTAGGCGGCGTCGCTTCCAGCGGGCGCTGATACTCATAGCCGCTGGCGTTGCGCTTGCGCCAAGCGCGGTGCACTTCGTAGGCTAGAATCTGAACCGCTTGCGATAGATTGAGAATGCCATACTCGGGATTGGCGGGAATGCTGACTTGGTGGCTGCAGCAGCGAATCTCATCGTTGGTCAACCCGGAGCGTTCGCGGCCAAACACCAGGGCCACTGGGGCTTGGTGGGCGTTGTCGATGACTTGCTGGGCCATCTCGTCAGGCTCGTCGAAATGGGGCAGCGGCATGCTGCGCAGCCGAGCGCTGGCACCGACCACTTGCACGCAGTCGTTCACGGCCTCTTCGAGTGTCTTTACGCAGCGAGCGTTTTCTAATACGTCCGTTGCACCGGCGGCTAGGCGAGTGGCTTCTTCATCGGGGAAGGTACGAGGATTGACCAGCACGAGCTCCGTCAGCCCCATGGTTTTCATGGCGCGGGCTGTTGCGCCTATGTTGCCCGGGTGGAACGTTTGCACCAGCACGATACGAATATTGGAAAGCACGAGAAGTCGAACCTAAAAGCTGCCAAATAAAGTCGGTGATGGTAGCACGCTTTATGACGCCATGACGTCGGTACTAATGAAAGAACCCCGCCGAAGCGGGGTTCTTGATGACGTTCAACGTCAGAGCGTTAGGCTCATGGGGTGCATCACATCATGCCGCCCATGCCACCCATTCCACCCATGCCGCCCATGTCCGGGGCAGCTTCTTTCTCTTCCGGGTCGTCGGCGATCATGCACTCGGTGGTGATCATCAGGCCAGCAACGGAACCAGCAGACTGCAACGCAGTGCGGGTTACTTTTGCCGGGTCGAGAACACCCATTTCGAACAGGTCGCCGTACTCGCTGGTTTGTGCGTTGTAACCGAAGTTGCCTTCGCCATCTTTGACGCGATTGATGACCACCGCAGACTCTTCACCGGCGTTGGTGACGATCTGACGCAGCGGTGCCTGCATGGCACGCAGCGCCATGTTGATACCGTGGTTCTGATCTTCGTTGTCACCGGTCAGGCCCTGTACTTTGGCCATCACGCGAACCAGGGCAGTACCACCGCCAGGTACGACGCCTTCTTCTACGGCAGCGCGAGTCGAGTGCAGCGCATCTTCGACGCGTGCTTTCTTCTCTTTCATTTCGACTTCGGTCGCCGCACCGACGCGGATAACGGCAACGCCGCCTGCCAGTTTGGCAACGCGCTCTTGCAGCTTCTCTTTGTCGTAGTCAGAGGACGTTTCTTCGATTTGCGCGCGGATTTGGTTAACACGCGCTTCGATGTCGTCCTCGGCACCTGCGCCATCGATGATGGTGGTGTTCTCTTTGGACATGGTCATGCGCTTGGCAGTACCCAGGTGATCCAGGTTTGCCTGCTCAAGGGTCAGACCTACTTCTTCGGAGATCACGGTGCCGTTCGTCAGGATAGCGATATCCTGCAGCATGGCTTTGCGA
>Ga0208030_1002043_pt1 | contig 10579 bp, 8 predicted proteins | sample MalvirDeepMed_M9_FD_184246 | JGI IMG/M metagenome (GOLD analysis project Ga0208030, IMG submission 184246) | Marine viral communities from the Global Malaspina Expedition - Malaspina viral metaG DeepMed_M9 (SPAdes) (version 2) | ecosystem: Environmental > Aquatic > Marine > Oceanic | place...
GTCTCATAGCAGTTATTTAATCTAACAACTAAATCTTGGAATTCATCCATCGCCCCTGATTTTTTTATGCGCTCAGAAATATCTGCCTCTGACCGTAAAAGCTCAGACATCCTAATGGAAAGAGCGCCCATTTCGGCTTCTAATTCCGGCAGTTCGTTCTCAATAAACTTCTGTTTCTCTAAAATCATACCGTTATGAAATTTGAGCGTATCATCAAATGATCTTTGAACTTCGGGAAGCAATGCTTTTGCCTCATCATACAAGCGGCGAATCCTTTCAACATCTAGGTTCGAGACTTCTTTTCCTAACTCTTCTACACTTTCCTCAATTAACGATTTCCTCATTCGAAGTCGTGATATCCGTGTAGACAAGCGATTAATCTCGGATTTCACTTTATTTAATTCGTCGAAATCCTCTAAATAACTATCATTTACAATAAACTTCTCTTTTAACTCTTCTAAAGATTCTATTTCAGAGTCTATAACAAGTAACGATTGCTCAATCTGAGATATAGTGTTTTCTTTCTTTAATCTTATTTGAAGGTTTTCCTCCATCTTCCTTTGAGAGAAGAGGGATTGTTTTCTATCTGCAACATCCAATTCTATACCAAGCCAGAAAAGATACAGTGCCTCATACTCTTCTGCTTTAGAGTATGCGTCTAAAACTTTTATCGTATTTATCAGCCGATTCTTTTCATCTCGAATATTCTTGGCCTTAATCTGTTTAAACGTGGGCTTCGCTATATTAGTCTGAAATAATTCAGGCTTCAGATTCTCGGGAAAATCTCCCGATTTGACTTTTTCCCCATTCACCTCAAGAATCTTGTGCGTACGCTTCAAAAAATTGCGCTTTATCGTTATTTCTCGAGAGGCTCTAACATCCAAATCCTCCTTTAGCACCAGAGTGACGCAGACGTTATTTTCAGTTAAAAATTCCTCGACCTTACTGTTAGATTTTGAGTTAAACTCAGGATCCTTATAAATATTTTTACCACTACTCCCAAGGCAATAATCAATCAAGCGCAAAACCGTCGTCTTGCCAACATTGTTTCCTGATTCTTTTTTGCGCTCAGTTGATGTTTCGTCAATAATAAGATTTATGCCTTTACGGAACTTTATATCCCTTATTGTGACTGATTCATTCTCTATTATCAGGCGCTTTAAAAACATTTTTTTATAACCCCTTTTTCACCATCTATAGCACCCAATAAAAACAACCAATCCAAAGTCAAGGCATATACGTCAATTGAAATTTCATGGTCAGCACGAAGCTCCTCAAAAAGAGAAAAGAAAGGGATTTCTTCGATCCCATGTTGACGGATGCAATCAATAACAATGGCTCCCCAGTAATAAATTTTTCTCTCGGGGTGAATGTCCTTTCCAAGTATCATTTTTTGGGCGGCTCCTCGAGAATCTTACACCGCATAAAAGCGTCAACCATGATAATTGATAGACCAAAAACTATATCGTCTTGATTAATTGAGGTCTTTTCTTCGCAGGTCGCAAGAAGCTCATCTTCAACATCTTCAATAATGCTATCAGCATTGTTCTGTATGATTTCTAGCCTATTCTCTGATACGCCTACGTAGGAACCTAGGACCTTCAAATATATTCTGCGAATATTCCTTAATAGCTTTTCTTTTTTGAAGGAACCTTGCAATTCAAGCTCTGAGTAAAGGGCTGATATTTTTGGATAGAAAACCTTATACTCATTGATTAATTCAACATTTCTTAACAAACAATTGTGGGATATCTTATCTTCGATATTAAAGATATCAATCTCTGAGCCGTTTTCATCGGCTGCATCGAGGTCAATTGACGCAATAGCATTTATGGCCTGTGATAATGGCGAATAATTAGGTTGGTTCAGCGATTCCATCTTTTCATGATGGTCTTTTTTCCATTGGTGAAGCAATTCCACCGAATATTTCGCTTCATTGTCTTTGTTGTCAATGATGTTATGGCATTCATCACACATAAGTATTAGATTGTTAAAATGCCTTCGCTCATCATCATCCATTTTCTTATTGAAGCGGGGTCCTTCCTCGCTTGCAGCCTCAATATGGCAAATCTTACTAACTATGGTTTCACCATCTCTTGCAACCAATTTTCTGTCACAGCTTGGGAAAGAGCAGAGATTTCCTGATAATGTATCTAACCTTCTCACGTGAGACGGTCGATATTGTCTTGCCTTGTCGCCCATACTTTCCCCAGGCTGAAATAGTTTTGAATTCTTTTAAATCTGCCAAAATTAAAGCTGCTATTCGTGCATTAATTGCTCAATAGACTATATCATTTACTATTGGCTTTCAGTGTTGATTTGCAAATAATCCACACGTAAATTGTGATATTTTTGAACACTTTCTAAATAACAAGCACGTCAATGTGCGTAGCTAACGAAGTGAGTGACAATAGCGTTTTGTTAGCACACATTGTTGAGAAGATCTCCAAAGCCCCAAATGACTGTGCCTACGATAGTTATTAAAACACCTTTATAAATTTTAGAGCCAATTACACGATCTTCTGCGCTCGAGACCATGATTTTACCTTCGTGATCGAGTTCTGCAAATCCAAACGTAGATGAATTGGACTTATAAACACCTCGATCAAAAATTGGGGAGCTTATGAGTAATAGACCAGAAACCGTTATCAATGAGCCAAATCTTGAAAACCATAGCCAATCTGACTGAAACACTGATATTCCTATACCAACTAAACCCATAGCAAAAGCAAAAGAAACAACAGCAGCTTTGTTTCCTAAAATCTTAATATAAGCATCGTGTTTATGTTTATCTACGCTACTCGAGTTCAAACAATTTCCTTGTGGGTGCTAACAGCTTATCACTGAGACTTCATAGTAACACCCCTTTCCCCCGAAAAACCATGATTTCTGTTTTCAGAGGAGAGAATATTAGACGTCCGCAATACGTACAGAGCATCCTAATAGTTTCTGAGTTTTTTTTATACAAGAATCAGCCATTCAACTAAACTAGTGATACTGCGGTCGACTGTGACACAGGGATAGTAACTATAAGTGATAAGGAGTTTGTAGACCCCGCTACTGGCTGGAATGGCTAATTCGATCAGTACATCACGCCGCCGTGATGTGAACATGTCCCGCGCCCTGTCGATGTGCTTATTGTGCCATCTCTACATTGAGTCATGGTTTTTACCCCTGCAGTTCTGCATTGTGTTCTCGATGGCCCATCATTGACCTGCTTCACACTTAAGCACATAGAGTCATCGCAATCCTCCTGTCTCATGTCAAAGCCAGCTCGCTGCGCCTCGATAATAGAAGAAAACACGAAAGTGTTAGGGTCTTCCGAAAGGTTTGATTTGTAATGCGCTGCCGAACGAGAATCTAAGTGTATTCGTGCAACTTGGAACTTTGTCGGTTGCCACGTAGTGCAGACTTGTTCAGGGGGGAGGTGGATAAGCAGCCAGATAGAAGACTGACGGAGCTTAGTACGCCAATAAACGTAAATGTATATCGAATTCGTCTGACCATACATCCTCCTGAGATCAAAGGGCTCGTCCTTTGATTAAATTAACACCGATTACCGATTGGAAAAAGAGTTGGCGTATTTTTAGCGATATGAAAAGAGCAACTTGATCAGAGTCAAACGATGTTGCTGGGAAACCCATATTGGAGACCTGCAACACGCTCACAGGGGCTGCACAAGCAGCCCCGTACAGCCTAGATTTCAATAGACTCCGATATTTCCAAAGCGTCATCAACTTCGATGCCTAAGTAACAAACTGTGCTCTCTAATTTCTTGTGTCCAAGCAAGAGTTGAACTACTCGAAGGTTTTTAGTCTTCTTGTAAATTAAATAGGGTTTGGTCCTGCGCAGTGAATGGGTACTGTACAGCGAGGTATCCAGTCCAAGTTTGTCAATCCATCCGTGGAAAATGCGATTATATTGTCTAGTTGATATGTGCTCAGCACCGTGTATACGAGATTTAAAAAGGTAGCCGGACGCTTTTAGTTCTGCTTTCTTCACCCAAGCCAAAATCGATTCGCCAGTGTTTGGTGTTATCTCAAATTGGACAGGGCTACCTGTTTTTTGCTGAACAACATTTGTACGTCTCAGCGCAGAACGTCCGCAAACGACGTCTGAAACTTTTAGTTTAACGAGGTCACAACCCCGTAGCTTGCTATCTAGACCAAGATTGAACAGTGCAAGATCACGCGTCCGACCTTCAAGTTCTAATCGAATTCGGATGCCCCATATATGCGATATCTAAAGAGGTTTCTTCTGCCCAATTATGCGATCTTTATTCCAAGGTGTATGAATTCGAATTGCCATAAGTTGTCTCCCGCTTAGTAGGAACCAAAAGTATGGCAGTCAGTTTAAATAGCATAATAATAAAATGAGCAAAAACTTCGGAATTGTGCCAAAAGCAGACATTACAAGACTTGTTTCATTTAGATGTTCATGCAACTTCAACAATAAACACTCACAAGCCCAAAGCACTTTATCGATATTAAATCACATGTAAGCATAATTTAATGCCTGACCTAACACATCACGAAACAGATGGGAGAGCACTATGCCTATAGGCTCAAGCATTGATGAATTCTTAGAAGAAGGGATTAAGTAAGAAGTAGAATTTACAGCTAGTAATCGAATAGCACAGAGTCAAACTTTTCTGGTAGACAATGACCAAAACACAAGTGGTTGTGACGCACAATTTAATTTGATAGCCTATCTAAATGAAAAAGATACTTATCAACACAACCTCTTCTTTCAACTGGTGGCGCTCACTCTGAGCGGCACGGAATTCGTACATTCTTTTGCTGCTGGAAGGTAGCTAAGTCTGTATGTTCTTTATATCTCCAGTAGCACGTTTCATTTACTTGGAGATATATCGTGACCAATCAAACAAATACCGAACGACAAGTCATTCTCACTGGCGACCGAGCGACTGGGCCTCTTCACTTAGGTCATTACGTTGGCTCGCTAAAGCAGCGTGTATCCTTGCAGGACGAGCATGACCAGACCATTCTTGTCGCTGACATGCAAGGTCTGACGGACAATGCACACAATCCATCAAAGGTATCATCTAGCATATTAAATGTGGTGGCTGATTATCTGGCTGTTGGCATAGACCCAAGGAAGACAACTGTTTGCCTGCAATCACAGCTACCAGCACTCGCTGAGTTGACTATGTATTACAGTAACGTGGTAACTGTAACTCGACTTGAGCGTAATCCTACCGTAAAAAGTGAAATCAAAAGCAAAGGCTTTGAGCGCTCTTTACCCGCAGGCTTCTTAACATATCCAATATCTCAAGCGGCTGACATCACCGCGTTTAACGCGACACTAGTTCCAGTTGGTGATGACCAATTGCCAATGATTGAACAAACCAATGAAATCGTAAGGAAGATTAACTCATTAGCAGGAAAGCCAGTGTTGAAAGAGTGTAAGCCATTACTCAGCAATGCATCACGACTACCTAGCACTGACGGCAAAAACAAAATGAGTAAATCGATGGGTAATACCATAAACCTTGGCGCTACAGAAAAAGAGATAAGCACCGCTGTTCGTAGCATGTACACAGACCCTGACCACCTGAAAGTTGAAGACCCAGGTAAAGTAGAAGGAAATGTTGTATTCACGTATTTAGATGCTTTTCACCCAGATATAAAGTATGTCAGTCAACTCAAAAAACACTATCAACGTGGTGGCCTTGGTGATGGAACGACAAAGAAGATACTGGAAGAGTGCCTGCAAGAGGTGTTGAAGCCAATACGTGAGCGCCGGGAGAAATACCTTAAGGATAAGGCGCAGTTAATCGATATATTACGAGCAGGTAGCGAAATTTCACGAGAAAAAACCAACGACATTCTTCTCAGAGTAAAAAGTGTTTTCGGGTTGAACCTGTTCTGACTTATATGGATAGAAGAGAAGGCAAATTAACCAAAATTCATCAGGCTAAAGAATATAGAAAGGCGCACAGTTATAAAACTATGCGCATCTTTAAAAGGTGGAGGGAAGGTGAAAAGCAGTAAACGTAAAATGAATTGAATGAATCTAACGATACAAATACCGTACGACTTTGACGTAATCACACATATCATTTTGTTAACACCAATTTGCTCATTTAGTAAATATCAAGCGGTACAAAATAATAATCGGTAGCTCAAGTAACGTTAATGACGATTAACGTTACCTATATTTTTCTATTTACTTGTATCGATATGCGTACATCAGTCAAATCATACACGTTTGGTTAAAATGGTTGTTGAAGAACTCAGGGAGTGAGGCTGTCTTTCGGCGGAGACGTGTAAATTGCAGATTTTAGCACACTTTAGTTAAACAAAGTGTATTGTCGAAAGACAGTAAGAGTTTTAGGCTAGCAATACAACTCCTCTCTAAATGTGCAAAAAATACTTGCATATTATAATTATCAGTTTGACTATTAACCAGCATGCTAAACTTGCGATGGCGTCATTTTCATTTTTGCCCATTCGGCAAATTCTTGATAGGTACAGCAATCGGAGAATCCCTTCCCATCACCTTCAACCACCCTATATATAAGCAAGTACTTATGCTTGCAATTATGTTTTCTTTCGTCTACAACCTGACGAACAGACCATAAACGCCCAGGTTGGTTATTTGTGTAGAATGCGCCCATTTCGAGCTCAAAACCGGCTATTAATTCTTCGTGTAAAATCGTATCAGCCAAGTCAATGATATGTTTAATTTGCTCGTCACTGGCATCAATAACCAATTCTGACCGGTTGATTGCCTCATGGATATGTCGCATTTTTATACGTCTCGTGTCAGGGTTATAGCCTATCCCCTTATATCGCATAAGACTTTGCGGGTAACGCCGCCAGTGAAAAAGATTGTTGAACAGTATCGCAACAGCAAACAGAATCATGCAGTTGATAATAGTTGGAGTGAGCACGTACCAATAACTTAAATCCGTTATCGCAGACCCACCAATTACAGCTGCCAAAGCGGTAGCACCACCTGGAGGATGTAATGAGCGAGATAGGTGCATAATAAATATCGAAAGCGACACTGCTACCGGAGCGGCAATAAAGAGATTTTCAATGTATTGTGCACTTGTAACGCCGACAATAGCAGAAAGAACATTGCCAGCGAAGAATGCCCATGGCGTCGATAGCTGGCCATGAGGAACAGCAAAAAGAAGGACCGTTGACGCTCCCATGGATGGTAAAATTGCCGCTGCTCCCTCCGTGCCTAGCAACCATGTTGTAAGAAAAAAACATAAAAATATAGCTAGCATTCCACCGATAGTGGCAACGACTTTTTCTGATACAACTACGTTGTTTTGAAAACCCCAAAACCGTTTTAGTGTATTTAACATATATTCCTTTGTAAGGTCAGATATAGGAAACGTATAGACAATATCTATAATTTCTGTGAACGAAAAGCTACGTTCTTATCTTTTTCACTAGGGTGATATTAAGGCGCTTCGCCAGTCTGACAAGATTTGCACGGTCCATTGACAGAGTTCTGGCTGCCTTAGACCAGTTGTTCTCTGCGTTATGCAATGCCTTGATAATGAGTTGACGTTGAAATTTATCTGTTGCTTCCCGTAAGTCGGTATGGCTATCGGTCTCGAAACATACGGTGGACGAATCTGTGTCTTTACTTGTTAAAGAGTCTGAAGACACGGTTAAACCGGTAATGTCAGATGGCTCAATTATTGTATTTCCGGTTGGATTCTTCTCTCGAGCATAAAGTGCTGCGCGTGATATTACGTGCTCTAACTCTCTTACATTTCCCGGCCAGTGATAAACTGTCAGTTTATAAATTGCTTCTTTAGCCAGTATCAACTTTTGCAGTCCCAGACTTCGCCGCATTTTCTCTGCAAAATAGCCAGCCAGAAGCGGAACATCGCTTTGTCTGTCTCTGAGAGGCGGGACATATATCGGAAACACTATGAGACGATGATAAAGATCGGCCCGGAAGCGTTTATTTTGAACTTCATGCTCTAACTCTCTATTCGTAGCAGCAATAATTCTAACGTCCACTTTTCGACTCTTATCCTGACCGACCACCTGGATTTCCTGATTCTGTATTACTCTCAACAATGTACCCTGAATTTCAAGCGGAAGCTCTCCAATTTCGTCCAGAAATAATGTTCCGCCATCAGCAAGTAAGAACTTACCATCGCGGTCGTTTGCGGCACTGGTAAACGCACCTTTCACGTGGCCGAAGAGTTCACTTTCTATCAGATGAACAGGAATAGCAGCGCAATTTACATATACGAGCGGTTTATTCCGCCGGTTTGATTGATAATGTAGCTCACGGGCAACAAGTTCTTTGCCCACACCAGTTTCACCTTGCACCAAAATTGTGAGGTCGGACGAAGCTGCCAGTCGAATGGTCTGCTTTAATTTTTTTGTCGTAACACTATTTCCTATCATTTCTTCACCCTGATGATGCTCAGAGCTATTCTCATTCATTGTCCGTAATACATGCTGAGTATGAGTCTTCTGTTTATTTAACTCTCTGATATATAACGCAGCATATAAAAGCCGGGCTGCCAGCCTGGACAGTGTGTCAACTGAAGCGGCATCAAGCGCATCATACTCATTAGGTTCCAGGCTATCGAGAGTAAGTACACCTAGCAACGTTTCATCTTTATATAAAGGAATTCCCATACAGGAATGTACGTTCATATTATGGTTATGACTTGCAATCATTCCATCATAGGGGTCTGGTAACGGCGAATCAGCTGAAAAGCGAGTGACCGCCCTCGTGCTACAGATTGCTTTTAAACGTGGATGTTGCTCTAAAATAAACCGTCGCCCCATGACGTCATCGGACAACCCTCTTTGCGCAACGGGAACAAGTGTCTCGTGTCGAAAAATCAATAGTGCTACAGCATCTGCTTTAATAGTTGCACAAACCGCAGAAATCAAACTTTCATAAAAACAATTCATCGAAACTGCGGCGGACAGATCAAGGGCAAAGTTAACCAAACTAAATTGAGATATTTTACTCATGAGACCATTTTATATTAACACGAAGCATAGGTCATTATGACACAAACGATCCTAATTAGCTCATTAAGTGATGAGTCATTTTGACACATATCTTAAAGTGTTATTCGTAACACATTGATACTAAGTGAAATAAAATTTGGCACACGAGTCGCATTACTCATAGCTACCAAATACTTAACGTCATTAAAGGTATGTTAATGCTTACTCAAACTCATATAGATACTGTCAAAGCGACCATTCCACTACTTGCTTCGGGAGGAACCGCAATTACCGAACATTTTTACGCCCGAATGTTCTTACATAATCCTGAGCTTAAAAATATATTTAACATGACGCATCAAAAAACAGGTCGTCAGCCAGCGGCTCTATTTAATGCGATAGCTGCATACGCTGCCAACATAGATCAGTTAGAGCTACTGACAGATGCCGTTATGCGTATTGCACACAAGCATACCAGTTTTAATATCCAGCCCGAACAGTACGCAATAGTGGGACATCATCTGATTGAGACATTGAGAGAATTGGCTCCGGACGCGTTTACTCCTGATGTTGAAGAGGCATGGACAGCTGCATATGGTCAATTAGCAGACATTTTCATTAAAGTTGAAAGTGAATTGTATCAACAAAGAGCTGCTGTAAAGGGGGGCTGGTCTGGCTTCAGAGCCTTTTCTGTCGTCTCAAAAGAGACCGAATCCGAACTCGTAACCAGTTTTACCTTAATGCCCGTCGATGGCGGTAGTGTTATCGATTATAAACCGGGCCAGTATTTAGGAATAAAGGTGCATCCTCATGGTAGTGAGCATGATGAAATAAGGCAGTATTCACTATCAACTGCCGCGAATGGAAAATCCTATCGCATTAGTGTTAAACGGGAAGGCCTGGGTGAAATGTGTGGTGTAATGTCTAATTATCTTCATTTAAAAATAAATGTTGGCGATGAAGTCTTGGTCATGCCCCCTGCCGGGGACTTTTATCTAAAACAACTTGATACTCCGGTTATATTGATTTCTGCAGGTGTGGGTCTGACGCCTATGCAAGCGATGTTAGATTCTTTAGTAAAAGAGAACTTCGCACATCCGGTGACCTATCTTCACGCATGTAAAAATCGAAATCAGCATTCTTTCAAAGAACATGTTGAGAGTGTTAAGAATACTCTGAACCTGCAGTCGCACACGTGGTATGAAAATGACGTTAGCAGTAGTAAAAATGAAACTACCGGAAGAATGAAAATAGAAGACGTTAAAGGTTCTTTACCACTGAAAGAGGGCGAGTTTTATCTCTGTGGACCTTTGCAATTTATGCTTGCTATCAAGCATGAATTATTAGCCTTGGGCGTCAGTCAATCGCGAATCAATTATGAATTATTCGGACCGCATCAAGAAGTTTAATCAAGTTTCAACGATGATTGACGCCAATAAACTCTTTGATAAATTAGCCAAAAAAACACTTTAAAGAATAAAATATTGCTCATGGCGAAAAAATCAGAACTTTTCACTGCTAATTCCATAAATACGGAGCGTTATAATCTTAAAAGTTCTTGTTATTTTTTTATTAAGTATTAATATCAGTGACAGCAATGAGGAAATCAT
>Ga0208030_1002044_pt1 | contig 10578 bp, 23 predicted proteins | sample MalvirDeepMed_M9_FD_184246 | JGI IMG/M metagenome (GOLD analysis project Ga0208030, IMG submission 184246) | Marine viral communities from the Global Malaspina Expedition - Malaspina viral metaG DeepMed_M9 (SPAdes) (version 2) | ecosystem: Environmental > Aquatic > Marine > Oceanic | place...
GTCAACAGAGTCAAGGATACAAGGTACTGGGTTTTTTACAAGTATAAGACAAGGTACATACAAGTATAAGAATACAATCAACTATGTCTTATACTTGAACAATACTGTTCTTATACTTGTTCAATACTGAGACTGTGGGGTTACTGCTGCGGAGTCTAGCATCAAGAGGCTATTGCTTTTATAGACACAACACCGCCAAGTTTTGCTAAATTTTAGGACTAAATAGAATGCGGCTACTATCAGAGTTACCCAGCAAACAATAGAAAGCTGTTTATTTTCTATTTTCTGAGAGTTACAGAGACTGTAACAGTCTCTGATTCTGATTCTGATTCTAGTTACAGTTTCAGTTACCGTTGTTGGTTAATTATTTAATATATAAAGTCTATGTTTCAATTGCTTATATAAGACAGGGTTACGTCTATCTAATTATAGAGATTTGATGGTTTTATATGTCAACACTTCTAGGCTGAGTTTTAGTACATTTTTACGCCGCCACGCTTGAATATTTACGCAGGGGGGTTGACAAGTAACCGTATCATGAGTATACTAAAGGTAGGCTGAATTAGAAAGGGAGTGTGAATCATGAGTCAAACTACAACAATTGGTACGCATAGGACAACGGTATCTACTGACGATAACAACGGAATAGGTGTAACTAGAGTAACGTATCACTCAACCAATGTGGTTACGTTTGATAATTACCACATACAATTGCAGTCAGGTGGTTGGCACACGCCCACTACTAAGCTACGTATGAACCAGACAAGCAGTCAATACGGGCTAGGATTCCATGTATCACAACGGAACTTTGATTGGTATGTGACCTATAAAGGAGCGGAACAATATTACACCGACGGTATGATATTGATTCGCACAAATCGTAGGCTTGTTTTTTCAGGCTAGCTCCCGCTTAGCTTCTGCTAATGCAGTCAAGCGTAACTTGACTGCATCATGGAGAAATTAAACGAGAGAGAGGGAGTGTGTAGCATGATGGACTTAAAGGCATTAAACAGGGAACGACTGGAGAGAGTTAGGGAAGAAAGAAGTAGTGGATTAGATAGAACAGGCATATGGGCCAATCATGAGGAGCTGTACCCCATACCAGTGGGATTCAAGGAGGCCACATGCTACAACGATGTTACCCCACATTATTCAGGTTTCAATGGGCGTTGTGATGTGTGGATGCATGATGCAGCCACCCTAGAAGATGTCTATGGTGACGCAAATAATCGACCATTATTCCTAGTCGAATACCACGGTACTGAGGGTGTTTATGGACTCAGTTTGAGCGACGAGGGGTTTATGGCTATACATCTGGAGACATGGCAGAACGTACTACAACTGCTGATAATCCTAAAGTGTGGAGACTGGTTTCCACCGACGTTAAGAAGGAAGGTGTAATCCATGGACAAATTGGGATTTATCTGGACTGCATATGGGATAGACCATGAACCGTTACAAGGGTATAGACAGTTATTTGCATTTAGCAGAACTGATGCCGCCAACAGATTCAGGCATGAGTACGGCAATGATTCAAGTATATGGTATCTGGTGGCTGACACGTTTAGTCAGTGGGAATACTAAAAACACTGAAGGGAGAAGGAAAAATGAAGAAAATAAAAGTGACCTACGGGCAAGGCACGGAGGAACGCAGAAACAATGAAAAAGTTATAAACGCATATGAGGTCAAGGACTTAGAACCCAAGTTGTCAATATTGCGAATGGCTGGACGTATATGGTGGGAGACATGGGTTTCACAGGGTAGCATTGATGAGGGAGCTTGTTGCGTTGGAAAGGGACTGGAAGTCGATTTCGTAAGACCTAGACAACGCTATCCAAGAACAAGAAATGTGGTCGGCTGTGATTTTGTACAAGGGAATGTAGCCGCGTACAAAAGTCACGGTCCTGCATTGGAATACTTGAAAGAAAACGGCATTGATGCCAGATATAACGATGGGGGGATAGACTAATAGAAAAGCTAGTAGGAAGGGAGAAAGGAAAATGACGGTTAAGTTCGAGAAAATAACCTTGTGGACGGCAACAGAAAACGGGATCAGTGCGCTGGACTACATTATTGAATACCTAGATATGTCAATGCCTATCGAATGCAAAATCCTAGATTGGGAGTCGGAGGACTATAAATTGGTAAAGGTACCAGAGGAAGAGGGAAAGCAAAATAAGGAGTAATAAATTAGAGTTAGGAGTGTGCAGCATGAATATTGAATACTACACAAAGAATGTTTATGGAAGGGACAAGTTTTACCCAGTCAGTCCCGACGCTATTGTGGTCAGCGAATTAATGGGTACAAAGACGTTAACGGATCACGCTATGGCGATCCTAGGGGACAATGGGGCAACATTTACCGAGGTGTGGCGACCCAGAGTTGGAGGAATCCCAGGTCTGGCGACCCAGTAATAACATCTCAATTCTCCTTTAATGGTTTAGCCTCTGCTCAGATAGGCTAGTTATCAGCTAGCCTATCTTATGGATAGGCTAAAATTAGAGTTAGGAGTGTGTAGAAATGTGGGCGATATGCTATAGGTGTCATCAACCCATAACTGGGGGTAGCACAAGGGTAGAGACTGAGCTGGGAACTATCCACGTAGGGACAGAGGTATCAGGGTACTCTTCCCAACTGGGTTGTCCATTGGAAAAGGATGTCTTGAAGAATTTAGAGCTAGCTGTTAAACAGGGATTTAAAATAGAGTTCTGTCGTACCCACTACCAGAAGCACTAAGCTAACTCACTGCGACAGTTTCGCCAGGAGCTAGAGCCACCCTCTCTACTACAACCCCCAGCTTTAATAACCAGTAGGTGAGTGTAGCTCTGCTTATGCCTATTTTATCGGCAGCACCTGATTGATTGGTTTCGTTTATCAATCTAGGTAACAGAGATTCCAGAGGCTCACCCCAACTTATTTCTATTGACTGCATCTTGCGACTCTTCTTGACTTTCAAAACCACCCCCACCTTTAGAATTTATACTATTATTTATATTATTATTAGATAGTGGATAGTATTGTGTCAACGAGTTTTTAGATTCCGATTCTAGGAGTCGGTCTAGTGCATCGGATGCGATCATGATTTTATTCCCCACCCGAACTGACAAGAGCCGTCCCTTTTTAACCTGGCTATATATCAGGTTCCGTCCGAGCTTGCCACGGTTACGTGCCACAAACTCCATCGGCGTGAGCCATTCTCTTTCCTTGATTTCCATATACGTTAATCCTCCTTAATGATTTTCATTTTATCCTCTATATGAATGGGCTGCTCCTGCCGAACGAATGAAGGCTATTCCCTGGAAGGACTATCTGTGTTCGAATAACTTTCGCCTTCTTCTCAGGTTTAGGTATTTCCTCGAAGACCTCTGTTATCCGAGCTAGCTCTTCCTTGATCTCGTTTATGCGCCTGGTTAGGTCTACAACCAGTCTATCGTGGTACTCGTCCAATCTCTCAACTCTGGTTAATACATCCCTAAGGGATGCCCACGGGACTACGATGCGCCCCCGTTTGCGAGTCATAGCTAGTATGTCTGCATCGTTTGCTACATAAAACGGCACATCCAGGTTGTATGTAAAAACGTTTTTCATTTCCTCTTGTTCTGCCCTTAATTTGTCCTTCCCTCTTTTGATCTCAATAGCCAGAACCTGGCCGCCACTGACAGCAGAGCCGTATCCGTCATGCTCTACGGGCTTATAGACCAGAAGATCGGGCCACCCCCTGGTTAAGACCTTCCAGCCCTTCTTGCGAATCATCTCTGCCACCTGTTCGTCTGCCGTTGCTACCACTATCCTAGCTCCTTATGCTCATGTTCGTCGGAGAGGACACGTTCCATTTCGTCTCGATCCTGGGGCCGCCATATATATGTCTCTACTCCTGGACACTGAGCTAATTGGTCATGGAAAAATTTCTGTTCGGGTGAGACCCTACCCGTGCTGGACTTCAATTCCACGAACAGAACTCTAGGCGGTCGTATGATTACCCAATCTGGAAATCCCGCAGCGTTTCTACGGCTATCATAAGTATGATAGCTCAATTTCCATTGATATAAATCAAGTAACTGCCGAAATGCCGACGTCAGATCAGCCTCTGATATTCTAATTCTGGAACCATACCTGCGTCTACGCTGAGACATTCCCATCGCCAGCTCCTAGGCAGTCAGGGTACGAGGTCTCCTGGGGCTACGTCGTAGATCATTGCCATTCCAGCGGCGTGATCTACAGCCCGTTAGTGGGCAATTTCGTGGGAGTTGTTCATCGTTTAGGGAAATCCACTCATAGCCGCACTGGTCACAGGATAGGTATCTGGTGGTCTTATATACAATAGCCATAATTGGGAATAGTATACCCATGGAGTGGAGATGTCAAGGCCCGATGACGATATGTCACAGATTCCAGTCACGATTTTGACGATAAACTGGTAATACGGTATATTGACATGGGACGATTAGTATGGTATTATACTGGTAATTGGAGCAGAGGAGACAGGATAATTCGCCGACCCTGATACCGAAGGCCACATCTGGTTCCCAAATCACACTCCTTTCTCCCCAATCCAGAGCCTAAAATATATGAAAACGCCTAGGGATCTCAGGGTCGGCACTCAATTGAGGTTTAAACCTGAATAAACGAGAGGGGAGCGGAGCATGAGTCCACTACAGACCCAGCAACAAGAGGCAGGGATACGATTGGCCCAGCTGTCCCAGCAGGTTGTGTTAGCAGGAGCAAGAATCAATACCCCAAAATTGACTATTATCAACGGATATATTGCGCTGATTGAAAGGGAATTAAATTTATGAAGATCAACTATTATTACGATTCTCTACTGAGACACCCCAGCACAGCGTCTACGCTCGTTGTGAGGGATTGCGCGACTTGCCAGATAGGCGCAACAGTTATAGACGAATCTGGAGACAGAAAATGCCTGACGTGTGGTCGGACTAAGCGTAACGAGGAGCATTATGAGTATGAGTAATGGTGACATAGGACACGTAATTAGGATGCTTAGACGGCAGAGGGGATGGAGCCAGCTACAACTCGGAGGGAAATGCCTTCTCTCTCAGTCAGCGATTAGCCGTATTGAAACAGGTGCGAGGCTCAGGCCCCTCAGCCTACCCATTCGGCTGCGATTGGCAGGAGCATTCGGAGTGCTATTAGATGACATTGCTGCCGCCCCACGTCCTACAGAGGAGACGCAGCCGCGCACAATAGGAAAGTTGCTAAACTTTATGAAAAATATTTGGAGAAGAGGAGAATAGAATGACCACAGTAACACGACGGACGTTTATGCTGACGGCCAGGAGAATTGATCTGGTGAAAAAGGGCGTTGACCAGAATGGAAACCCCTCGGAACTATATAAGGTAATGGCTGATATCCCTGAATTCGAGAGCCAGTATGAATACGGTATTACAAATGTCCCTGGCCAGGACGCTCAAAGGATGACTCAGGGAGAAAGTTACTGTGTCGTCCTTGAAATGGGTAGACTGAAGACCGGCAAGGAAAGCGATACCCCCTATCTATACAATTACTGGTGGAACTGGAAGGGCTTCGGTAGTCCAGAAAACATAGAGGCAGCGGCTACCCAGCCTATAGCTAGGGCTGCGAGTAGCAACGCCCCTCTCCAGCGGCGAGAGGATCACCTAACGTGGGTCAACACTCTCCAGGCCACACAGAAATTCATGGATGGCATGGAAAACAAAATTTCAATAGAGGACAGAGAGTGGGACACGTCCTACCCCGTGTATCGTGACCGATTCCGAGAGGTATACAAATTCATTCTATCACTACAGGATACAACCACCCTCGATTCTAACTACGAGGGATCTCAGATATGAGCACAATTGAACAGGACAACCACGTCAGTCAATGTGAAAACAACCAATACTTTTTTTGTGAGCCGTGTAATCAGTTAGTCCATCAGACTGCCCCTAACGTATGTCCAGGTTGTCAGAAATATATTTCACGAATGAGGGACTGCATCTGCGAGATGTTGGGAGAAAGGTCACAGACATGAGTACAGCACAGAGAGAGAATCTTCAGAACGAAAGATGCAGATACTGCCAGCTGGAGGGTAAGCCCTCGTCGCTGGAAATAAAGTCAAGGCCATTCGAAGGCGGTGCTCTGTACTATGGACTATGCGAAACTTGTTATTGGGAGTGGTCTGAGGCTAAATTATTAGAGGCCCGTGCAGAAGAATACGGCTCCGAGTATGAGGACTAGCATGACAGCTAACAATAATTGGCTGGAGCTACTCAGGTCAGATCCTAGGTGGAGACCGGCGGATGAGGACGAGGCATTCATCGGGCATGTGGAAACTGGCTACCCTAGCCTAAATATCACAGAGGAAACACACAAATTTATCAGTTGGCTGCGAGAACCAAAGGGGAGACAGCGAAAATTCCTACGACGCACATTTCTAAATTGGCTATCTAATGCTATGCGCTATAGTCGACAGAGCCGCAGCCCAGGTTGGGCATCGTCCTCCACCAGAGTTGAGGCTAACAATACACAGCAATGGGATATGAAGGAGGGGTGGTAGACATGCAGGGAATAGCGTCTAGGGCAACTGAGATAGTCAGGGAGTACCTATTGCGTAAATACCAACCCGAATGGTGTGAAGAGCATAATATCCAATCTCTCTCGTTCACAGAATTAGTTGAGAAAATGTATCAGGAAGACCCAGCGATTGCACATGAGATAGCGTCGCTCATTCTGCGTGGGTTTATCAAAACGGCATCCGAGCAGCAGGATAGCAGACGAGCCTACATTGAGGAGGTTAATAGCCTGTTTGATGTCGCCCCTCTACGGGTGCTATCTAGTTCCCTACCAGACACGACCAGTTCATTTACGGGATTTAAACTCCACGGCAGGACGCCATCTGTACGCCACGCACACAGAGCCACCAAGCTCTGGACACAAAAAAAAGGGCCGCCACTATTAGTATTGGCGGGTGCGCCTGGGGTAGGGAAAAGCCACCTATCTCTATCTGCTGCTAGGATTCTTCAGAGAGTAGGAGCAACATTCATTTATACGAGTGAGGCTAATATGCTCTCTGAACTGAGGCGACATATCCAAACGGGAAATTTAGACGAGACCCTCAACGATCTCTCCAACGTACCGTGGTTATTCATTGATGATCTCGGTCTCTCTGCCGCAACCGATTGGGGCCGCTCGATCCTCGATAAACTAATTGATGACCGATGGCAAAACTCATCCTGGGCGAGGACCATGATCTCAACCAATCTGTTCAAAGATCAACTACCGCCACGGCTAGCCAGTAGGCTGGCCGACGCTAGGCTAAGCACGGTATGTACCCTGAAAGACTCGGATTATCGGTTAAACATGGGCGGCGTACTATGAATACTCCAGTGATCAACCCACTGCAGTACCGCTGTATTTCTTGTGGCAGTGGGGACTGTCCTAGCCAGTTGATTGGTAGGCCCAACAGCCGTAGGCCCGGAACCTGGATATGGGGCGTTGCTATCCAATGCAAACATTACAACGCTGAGAATTACGCCAGTGTAGACCTGACTATTGAATCCACAGATACATTTTATTAATCGCTAAAGAAAGGAACTATTTAATGACAGTAGACAACGATGTTCCGTACTCCGTTAACAGTGACGGTAAGCATGAACACGTTGACTGCGAGTTCCTCTCAGGATGCTGTGGATTTCCACCTATTGGCGAGTCTGAGATGTGTAGTCGATGCCACGATGGAAGCGGTTTTACCTGCGACCATCACTACACCTACTGTGATGCTACAGTTTATAGCCACGGGAACTGGGGACGTGTTTTGAAAAAAAGGTGTCTATGTGATGATGACTACTCCTACCTAAACTAGTCATCATTGAATCCACAGATACATTTTCCTTCCAATAGCAATCAATACACCTAGTACCAGCAGACCAATGCTAGCGAGCATCAACCTAATCTGAAACTCCCATGATAGGCCCACCTCACATTACCCAGCGTCGCCTGTGATCAGATCTTTCGCGAGAGCTACCACGCCGGTTACCGACATTCCTGATATGCCCACAAAAATTTCACCTTCACCTGTCTTGACGGCGGCGATCAATCCAGTCAATGATACAGCCCCAAGTATGATGATGGCTACGAGGATCTGAGGTCTAATCTTGCCCATTTTTTATCTCCTATTTTACCCCACGTTACCTGATCCGTGGGTAACTCTAGTTCTGCCAATAGGCGGCGACAGTAATCTCCATCCATCATTGACCGCTCCAGATGCCTCATCAAGATCAATACCTTCTCTCGATTATCCATAATTTATCTCCTATCGATCTTCTTTCGCAACCGTGCTGCCGTCTTCTTCTCCTGAACCAATGCCTCTGGAACTCTTCTCTCGATCCTATCAACGACCCTGCTATAGAACGATATGTCTGCGGTATGGGCGTGCTGTAGCCCTCTGCTATACGACACCCTATTGCCTGTCCAATCAATCAAGGCTCCCCTAGGAGTATCTGCAAGGGTAGGTTCCCAATTATCCTTGACTAGCTTAAGTAGTGACTGCCACTTCTTACTGTCATTGTCAGCCCAAGTGATGATGCTATCCATTAAAGCCAAAGCCGAGAGCATCTCGTTCTTAAGAGATGGAAGCACCTGTTTGAGCTTGTCAAACCCATCTGGTGGATCAATGTGGAAGTCCCGATCCTTCAGGATCAACGAGTACCCGTTCTCCTTAACCACCGTCATTGCTTGTTCAGCTGTCATCTCTCTATTATCCATTGATATAACGTCCTAATTACGGTTTAAACCTTAATTTATTACTACTGTGTTGCTGGTTCTGAGATCGATACCTCAACATTATCTTCTACTGTTATGACAGCCGCTGTAACGTTTGTTGCGACGGTGAATTCTTTAGTCGCAAAGCCGTTCCCAGCACCAACTTCGTTAAGCAAAACTTCTAATGTTCCTATATTCATTCTTGATAGCACACACGGGCCGCCCTTAGTAAATAAATTATTTAGGGTCAATTTATCTACCTTACCGTTCACGCCACTAGTCGGGGCTTGTATCCATATCCTGTCAAAGGTACCTCCGCTATGGATCATCTCCTCGGCCTGATGATGTCCTCCACCGATAGCCCTCATTCGGGACGTACCTGGACTAGGTGCTATTGATTGGCCGTCCGATGCGTTTCCCCTGATGATCAGGGTGTGGGCCTGTATGTCGGAGAGTTCCAGCTTTTTGCAACGTGACTTTTCAAAGATTAAGTGGCCCACCTCCAACCGTGTTGATACAGCTGCAGTTCCCCCAACCTGAACAGCATTCTGTACGCCTGATGGCAGAGCACTGCCCGTAAACACCGTTCCGACAGACACGTTCTCAATGGTTATAGCTCGGACAGGGGTTGAACCGAGGTCTATTCTCAGGGTGTTATATCCTTCTTCCTCTGGGTCGGTTACGTAACTCACTGGGGTATCCCCAGGTGCTGCATAGACACCCGCATCCCCCGCCCTGAACGACCTCTCCGCCAGTATGGTCTCGTTCACGACAACGCCTCCCCCGACAGCACTTCCTGCTACAATAAAGGACATGGCCATCTGTGGGCTTAGGCCCATGGCCCGTAAGAGACTGTAGGGACTTTTCAAAATCTGAAAAGTTGTCTTCCACTTAGCACTTTCACTCTGGAGGTACTCAACTTTTGCTAACAGCCAGTTTCGCCATATGTTAACCCGTCGGTACATCCTAACTGGTGCGTACAGAGTGGCCCTAGGAGAGGCTCTAAGACCCCTGCCGAAGGTCTTTAGGTAGGTAAGTACTCCCTTGCTGACCAACGCCAGTCCTAGAGCTAATACGGACGATGATACACCTATGGAAATGACCGCCTCATCCCAGAAGGTATTCAGCCAGCTTTGTACATGCGCTTGCTCAATGTGTATGTAGAGATCGGTAGTCTCGTGATGAATGGGAAATAGGGGTTCTAAGAACGGCAAAGGATTTACGAATAAAAGAGATACGCTTGTCAGGCCAGCTATCAATAGCAGAGAAGCAACCATTCTCCTAGCTATAATTGCCATACGTCTTAGGTTAAAGACCTTTCGAAACAGCACTCTCATTATGCTCCTCTAGTCAAGCGACTATGATCTCGATATTGCAAGGCTTCCCGCATATAGAAATCCGCATTAGATAATATATCGTCCTCATCCACAAATATTAAAGTCACCCCTCGTCCCGCCATTTGTTCTCTGGCTATTATATCACGAGCCTTAACCTCTGGCCCAAAGCCGTAGTGATAATAAATGCCTTGAATATTTATCGCTAAGTCGGGTGGGTCGAAAAAAAGAAAGTCTAAAATTACGCCGCCTTTCGATAGCCTTCCTCCCATTAGTGGAGACTGAAAATCAAAGTCTATCCCTGGCTGCTTTCCCAATCTGATAAGAGCTTGTAATGCAGCGTACTCTGGTAGCGATCCTGCAAAGCTAGCAGGGGCTTGCGCTTGCGTGACCATTAGCGTTCTGCGACCTGGATACGTGCAACCCCAGTCTCGTCGTGGCCAGTACGTTCCAAGCCAGTTGCGCTCACAACGTCCACATAATAATTCCTGCTGTTCCCAGT